>OGSS01001742.1_pt1 | contig 12408 bp, 8 predicted proteins | sample 1553591 | NCBI WGS metagenome assembly OGSS01 (sample SAMEA2580061, study PRJEB22360) | human gut metagenome | biome: human gut; feature: human-associated habitat; material: faeces | place: Denmark | collected 2008/2010
ATATTCTATCATCATTTGGTGGATTTAACGACTGCACTTAAATGTTACTACTCCATACTGTACAAGGTCGGTGAAGTGAACGCGGATGGTCTGGTTGTCATCGAGTGTGTAAATATAAATTGGATCGACAAGATTTACACCATCAACCTGTACCGCAGCATCGTTTTCCTTAGTGGAGATAGTACCTTGGGTAACCATCCACTTTTCAACCATTTTACCGGTGTTGGGGTTTGTGGTGAAGGTGATTTCACTGCCGTTCGGCTGCTTGGTCTGAGAGACAACCGCGGTGTTGTCAATCTTGGCGGTCAGATGGCCGTTCTCATCAGCGGTGCCGAAAGTAAGCTGATAGTTTGCCGTAACCTTAAAGTATACGGTTGCAGTAATATTCTTGTCCGCACGGATTTTGCCTTCCGGATTGGTTTTGGAGTTTACGGCAGTCTTTTTGCCGTTTACTTCCCACTGTTCAACCTGATAGCCAGTCTTCGGCGCTGCATGGAAGGTGATTTCCTCATCCTTATAGATGGTTACGCCATCAGTCGGCATAGCCTTAGTCTCAACTTCCTTACCGTAGATATCATACAGCGTGTATTTTACGGTGCCGTTGCCGGCTGCAGCGGTAGCCTTGGCGGTGTAGGAAGCGCTCTGGGCAAATTCGGCGCTGATGGACAGATCGCCGGTCAGTTCGCTGATGGTGTAAGTGCCGTTGGTCTTTGCCGCAGCCTCATCCTGAGCAGTACCGTTTACAACCCAGTTCTTGAAATGCCAGCCGCGGTCTGCGCGTGCCTGCAGCTCAACCTTGCTGCCGCCGGGAATCTTGGACAGATCGTCTACAGCTTCGCCGTCTACGGTTGCAATGATCGTGCCATGCTCCATTTCCGGTGTGGTAATCGCAAATGTGGCACGGTCGGTCTTGAGCGAAACCTTGGTATTCTCAGTGATGGGGAAGGTATAGCTGCCGTCAGCGTTGAGCTTTCCTGCTTCAACAGCCTTGCCGTTCACCTGATAGATCTCGTCCTTGGCGGCAGCATAGCCTGCCTTGGGCGCTACCGTAATCTTCGTATCGCCGGTGACGCTTTCGCCGCTCTTGAGAGGCTTGGTGAGTGTCTTGGAGGTATCGTTCGGATCAACCGTCTGATAGCTTGCGGTCAGTTCGCCTTCCAGCGTCAGTGTGTAGCTGTCGCGCTCGAATACGGCAGCCAGATCAATATCCTGCACGCCAACCTCAACAGAGAGCGTGTTGGAGCCGTTATCGTGCGGGGTGCCGGACGGATAACTGTTTGCACCGCGTTTCGTGAGAATCCACTGCTTGAAGTGCCAGCCGGTGTTCGGCGTTGCGGTGAAGTTGAACTTTGCACCGCTGGCAATGTAAACCGGGAAGTTCTTGAGGCTTTCGGAGCCATCTTCATCCGTGCATTTGAGTGTACCGCCCTGCTTATTCTGAACGGAAGCATTCAGTTTGGTATCGGTGGTCTTGAAGTAAACCAAAACAGATGCCGGTTTTGCAAGGGTCTTGATGGTAACCGAGCTCTTCTCCTTGCTGTCCTCGATTTCCTTGCCGTCATAGGTCCAGTAATCGACTGCATAACCTGCATCCGGCACAGCCGTCAGGGTAACATCGGTGTTTGCAGTAAAGCTGGAAATTGCACTGCCGTCATCCGCCTTGCCGGCATTCAGACCTGCGGTAATGATCGACGCAGAACCGACAGAGTGCTTGTTTGCGCCTTCGCCGAAGTCCTCAGCCTTGAGGGTAAGGATGTAAGTCGTGCCGTTTACCGTGTAAACGCCGGGGATAAAGGTAAATTCGTAGTTATTGTACAGCGTTTCGTTGGTAGCGGTAGTCTTGCACGGGGAAACCGTGTAGTTGCTGGGCGCAATGTTCGGCGCGAGCGTTACCTCGTTGCCTGCGGTGTTGACTGCGGTATAGCCAAGGTGCAGAGCTTTAATCTCATCAGCAGTCATGTTTTTCGTGTCTGCCGTGAGAGAAAGCTGTTTCGAGTCGGTAGGATTAACCTGATCCTGTGCAACGCCGTCCTTCGGGGTGACGACGCGCAGCGTAACGGCACGCTGAACAACGGTAAACTCAGTTTCCGCAACCGGCTTGGTTTCACCGTTTACATAAGCATACAGCGTGTAAGTGCCGACATTCAGCTTATTGTTCTCTGTCAGCGGCTGCGAATCCTTGGAACCGGAAACTGCATACTTGAAGGTTGCGTTATCGACCTTCTGCAGACCATGCGTATCTTTACTCATGCGGGAGAGCGACGGCGTTACCGTATCGCCGTAGGTGAAGCGGGTGACGCTGTTGTTATCCTTGCCGTTGGTGAGCGTCAGCTGGTAGCCGGTTGCATCGCCAACGAGAACCATCTTGCCTTCCGCGTTGCTCATATCCTTGAATACATAGCTGCCCGGATAATACGGGGTAACCGTGTAAGCGCCGTCTGCGGGCACGATAACATCCTTTGTAACCTTGCCGGTTTTGTCAATCTCAGCCGCAACCGTGGTAGAGAAGTCCGTGCCGCGAATCAGGAAGCTGAGCGTGCCGGTCGGGATGGAAGTAGCAGACGCAGAATGCATCGTAGCATTGATGTGAAGCGTACGGTCAAACTGAGCAGTGTTGTCTTTTTGTACATTCTCTGCCGTAACATTCAGCTCACACTTGGGCGTGCGCTTGCTGTACTGTGTGGTAATCTCAGGCGAGTAAGCGGAAATGCTGTACTCAGTCTGGGAGGTATTATCCCAATAGAGCACATTCAGTCGGCAGCGGTAAGTGCCCTTGTCGGCAGAACCGGCGTTTTCGATGCTCAGCGTATCGGAAACGCTGCCGGCAATCTCGGTCCAGGAACCATTGTTCAGCTTCTGCCACTGATAGCTTACGCTGTTGTACTTGCCGCCGTCCGGATTTTTATTGTCTCCGTTATACTTAACCGTTGCGGTTGCCAGAGAATCCGGATAGATAGGCAGAACCGTTTGATTTTCCTTGCCGTCAATCGTTACCGAAATATCGGGATAGCCTGCTGTGGTCTTGGTGCGGCAGGTCAGCGGTTCGCTGTAAATGCTGTTGCGCTGTTGCTCAGCCTTGTTGTTGTTGCGGGTTTGAATCTGATATTCATACTCGGTATAGGGAGACAGGTTCTTATCCGTGTAGCTGAAGGTGTAGGTGCCGTCATCGTGACGCTCACCATCGGTGAACGGCACAAATGCGAGTTCTTTGCGTCCGGAGCCGTCCGGGAAGTTGTAGTAGCGGTACAGCTGGAAACCGGAAACAATCTTGTCGTACGTCCACGTCAGGGTGACGGAATCAGCGGTGGTTTTCGCAACATCCTGCTCAAAATCGTCCGGCAGCGGAGACGGAGCCTGCGGCTCGGTTACCGCGTAGGTAACAACCGGGAACGCCTGATTGCCGCTGCGGTAGTTGTAGCAGAAAATACGCCAGTTCATGCCGTAGCCGTACGGTTTGGCTTCAATCGGCATGTTCTGCAGCGAACCGGAGAACGAGCCGCCTGCGGTGTTGACCGATACCTTGCCGGCAGAGCTTTCCGAACCGGCAACCACGCCTGCGGTTACGCCGCCTGCGCCTGCACCGGCCTTGGTTTCGATAGAGGTGGTGTTGGTGTAGTTTTTGCTGTCCGAGGTGGAGAAGCTGATCTCCTGCGTGATGCCGGAGCCGCCGCCTGCCGCGGTGAAGTCAACCTTAGCCGGATCACCGTTATAAGCCTTGGAGCCTGCACTCGGTGCGCTCGGATAGCTAGACGGATCACCGATCGTATGCGTCAGCACGCTGCCCGAAATGGATGGCAGAACGCTGTAATCCTCGGCGATATTTTCGTAGTCGGACAGGTCGATCAGACCAATCGAGGCTTCGTGCGGGATGGAAACGGTGGAGGTTACTTCAGTGTATTTGCCTGTTCCGTCCGGGATGTAGGAGGTATACTCGTAAATCTCCATCGGGATGGAATAGAACGCCACTCTGTCCTCGCCGGAGGTTGTCTCGTAGGTGATGGACTGCTCGAGCGAGGAGGTGTGCTCGGTCTCGTAGGTGAAACCGGAGGTAAAGGCGGCTTCCGTCTCAACGCTGCCGATCTTAACGCCGAATACCGAGAATTCCTGCTCAAAGGAGACGTATGCGCCGACCGAGATGGTAGAGGAGGAGCTGGTGCCGTTCTCGGTGCCCTTCATGCTCGAGTAGGTGGTGGAGGACTCGGCGTAGTTGCCCGAAAGGTCATCACGGTCGAGCAGATCGGAGAAGTACGGAGGTGAAGCCAGTACCGCCAGAACCTGCGGGTCGGAGTAGGTGTAATAGTGCTTGCCGGTGTAGGTCATGTAGCTGGTATCATCGTCCGTGTTGGCGAGACAGAGCGTGTACGAGCTGTTGACATCGGTTTTTACCGGCTGAGAGCCGTCAAACAGGTTGACGGTCGAAAGTCTGGTTGTACCCGGCGTGCGGGTGGTGTAAGGTGTTGTTTGCGATGTAGTAGCATCTACATAGCCGACAAAAGCGTTGTAATAGGACTTTTTACGGAACAACTTGTGCCACCAGCTCTTGTAGTAGGCACGGCGCTCGTACTTAGGTACTTTACCGGTGACGTTGTAGGAGTCAGACTGCTTGTTTTCATCCTTGGACATGGTCTGCGTCAGGGTGAACAGCGTACCCGAACCTGCGGTGTTGTTATCTTTATCCACCGCGGTGGTCACAGAGCCTGCGGATGCATCGTACTCAACGTAGTCCTCACTCGGCATAGCGGCCGTGTTGTCGAGTGCCTGCTTGATATTCAGACCATTCTCATCGCAGGAGATAACAAGGCTGTCAAAGTACAGCAGATCGCTGGTTTTGCCGCCATCGTTTGTTTCGCCTGCGGTCGGACGGGAGATAATCGCCGTATTGGCCGGGCACAGCGGCAGAGAACGGAAGGTATCGTTGTGCTTTGCCATTGCACCGTAGATGTACTCGCCTTTATCGTTCTTGGAGAACAGATCGAAATTCTGCGAAACAGACGGCTTGAAGGAGACGCCGTTCCATGCGTACAAGCCTACATAGCGCGTGTTCTGCTTATTTGCCTTGAGGTCAGCATCCGACTGAGCCGCCAGAATCAGCGTTTTGCTGCCGCCGGTCATATCGCCGAAGGCGAAGGATGCGCGGACCAGATTGCTGCCCTCGTAGGTCAGCGGGAATTCCTGCGAGCTCTGCAGCATGTGCGCGCTCGTGGAGCCGAACATTACAACGGCACGCGAGCCTGCGTTCTGCTGCGGACCGTAGTAGTAACCCCAGGTGCAGGCGAGATCGTCTACGCCGTCCTGGTTGACGTCACCGCTGACGAGAGAGATCATGTTGGAAACGACGTTTGCCCTCACGGAAGAAGTACGTCCACGCCTGTCTCCAGTTAGAGGGATTGGAGTAATCTTCAGTCTGCAGGTCGTAAATCTCAATGCGGGAATTGCCGACCTCCGGCACATAGACCGCAACCTCGTCCTTACCATCGTTGTCCCAGTCGCCGGTAGATACCTGCAGGTAGTTTTTCAGCTGATACGGGTTTTCTGCGAAGTTTTCGACCTTTTTGGCGGTCGTGCTGCCTTCATCGCTGGTGTCGGTCAGATTCGGGTTGCCGATTTCCTTGCTGGTGTCCAGCAGCGTGATCGGCTTGCCGTACTTGCCGGATTCAGCATCGCCGAATCGCAGGTACAGACCGCCTTTCGCGCTCAGGTCACCGGCGTAAACCATGACCGTCTGCGAGGACTTGGCGTCACTGCTCGAGGTGAAATGGCCTGCGGCCACGTCTGCCATAGCGTAATCGGTACCATCCTGCAAATCGGTAGTAGCATTGGTCATGCCGGTCAGATAGCCCTTGGTGGCATAGCCGTCATTGCCCTTGCTGCCTGTCGGGAACTGTGCGTATGTGCCGGTAGAGGTGGTTTTACCCTCAGAAATAGTTTGGTTCTGCTTCTGAGCGCTCAAAAACTGCTGAGCCTTGGTAGATGTGTTATCATCATTGCCGTACAGCGTGCTTTGAAGGGCATTGTCCTTCTGGTTGGACTTGGAAATGCTTGTATCGCATTTCTCTGCGCTTTCACGCTTGTCCAGGCCGATTGGATCCGACGGCAGAACATCATTCTTCAGACCAACGGTATACAGCTCGTACACCGGCGTAACCTTGATGGTATTGCGCCCGTATGGGTTGCTGGGGTCGTTGGCATTAAAGCCGTCGGGCGCTTTGCTCGAATCAATACCGAGTGCCGCAAGCGCGTCCGAACTGCCGGTATCCGCCGCCGCTGCGCGGATATCAAGCGGGCCGCCTATGCCGGCGATAAGAGCCAGTGCCAGAGCAAGGCTTATGCCGCGTTTGAATTTCATGGTATATTCCTCCTTTTCCCATTCTACGGTGCGGTGGAACGAGCCGCGCCTGCAGAAAAGAGACTGAAAATTGCCTGCGTTTATCATAGCAGCTTTGCAGCCTGCTGTGCGGTCGGGCACACGAAATGTCCGATTTTTGACACGAAATACACCGATAGGAAAAACAGAGTGAACTACGCGTAAATTCTGCAAAAAATGACACACAATCCACAGGAATTATCAACAGGCTGTGGATAAAATGCGGCAAAAAACACCCCGGTTTTGTCAGGTGACAAAACCGGGGGAAAAGATGACAAATGATTTCGGGCAGGGGGTTAAAGCAGCTCGCGCAGCTTGTCCGCAATGAGCCTGCCGAGCACGGCGTGCTCCTCTGCGGTCAGATGAATCTGGTCCGAGCACTTTGCCGCCGTGACAGCCGAGCCGTCCAAGAAGGCGCAGCCGTACTTTTCTGCCAGCGTGCGGAACCGTGCGGGCAGAGCACGGATGAGTGCGGCACTGCTTTCGTTAAACATGCCGTAGTAGACGCTGTCTGCAAGGTTTTCGCCCATTTTTGGCGGTGCAACCAGAAGGATCTGCGGTTACTGCATGGTATTTGACCATAAAAGCGGACTTTGCATCAGCTTGATCGTGCGGTCCATGGCATCGCTGATGGTGAACGGCGAGTGGCCGTACATTGCCTTGCTGTCGTTTGTGCCAAGCATGATAAGGATCACGTCGAGCGGATCGTGCGTTGCCAGCAGGGCAGGCAGCATTGCCATGCCGTTTCGGCCGTAATCAATCGGGTCGGTGCTGCAGATGGTGCGTCCGCACAGACCTTCCTCGATAAAGTGCACGTCCGGGAACTGAGCCGCAACCACACCGGTGTAACGCTTGTCCGCGTCCAGACGGTGCATGGGATCGTCGCCCTGATAACCCCAGGTGTTGGAATCGCCGTAGAACAGTACATTTTTCATTTTTACACGCGCCTTTGTCTCTATCATAGCATGAAATTGCGGGAATAGATAGGGAAACCGCATTGTATTTCCGCACAGACATGCTACAATAAATACAGATTATTTCCCGGAGGTTTTTCCTATGACCCTGCAGCAGCTGACCTATCTTGTCACTGTGGCCGAATGCGGCAACATCACGGACGCCGCCGAGCGGCTGTTTCTCTCGCAGCCGAGTTTGAGCGCCGCGATTCACAATTTAGAGAAGGAGATGGGCGTTACCGCCTTTGTGCGCTCAAACAAGGGCGTAACCGTCACGCAGGAGGGCGAGGAGCTGCTTTCGTTTGCGCGCATGCTGCTCGAGCAGGCAGACATCATGCAGGAGCACTTCGGCGTGGGCAAAAAGCGCGTGCCCAAGTTCTGCGTGTCATGTCAGCACTATTCGTTCGCGGTGAACGCATTCGTCGAGGTTGTCAAGGAGTACAACGCGGACCAGTACGGTTTTATCCTGCGGGAAACACAGACCGGTGAGATCATTGATGATGTGGCGTCGGGCAAAAGCGAGCTGGGTCTGCTGTATTTGTCCGAGAGCAACGAAACCGTGCTCTCCAAGCTACTGCGCAAAAGTGAGCTCGTGTTCGAGGAACTGTTCACTGCCGCACCGCATGTGTTCATCAATAAGGACCATCCGCTCGCAGACCGGAAGTGCATCACGCTCGATGAACTGAAGCCCTATCCGTATCTGATTTTTGAGCAGGGAGACCGCAATTCCTTTTATTTTTCCGAGGAACTGCTCAGCATGCTCGACATGCCGAAAACCATTCAGGTCCGCGACCGCGCAACACTGTTCAGTCTGGTAATCGGACTGAACGGCTTTACGGTCAGCTCGGGCATTATCGACCGCAAGCTGAACAGTCCGAGCATTATCGCGCGGCCGCTCGAGATGGAAGGCAGCATGCGTATCGGTCTCATCCGCAAGAAAAACGTGGTATTCAGCCGCTATGCGAACTCCTATGTGAAGGCACTGAAAAAGCATCTGTCGATAGATTAAGGCAACACCGCGATTCGGGTGTATCGGTGGAGCATCGGAACGATTCGTGGTCGTTCGACATCGAAAAAGCCGCTAAACGGCATACGTTTAGCGGCAGTTTTTTTATCGGTTTCTTCTCCACGTTTCCGGCGCAAACAGCAGAAGCATGGGGAACAGCTCCAGACGACCGGCGAGCATATCGAAAGTCAGCACGATTTTACTCAGCGGGTGCAGTGCACCGAAGTTGGCTGCAGGACCGACCTGATTGAGTCCCGGACCGACGTTATTGATGCAGGTAACGACCGAGGTGAAGCTGGTTACCATATCCTCACAGTGCAGACTGACAATGAGGATGGAAGTGGCAATGACGATCAGATATGCCACAAGAAAGGCGTTGACCGAGCGCATGACCTCATGCTGGACGCGCTGTCCGTCCATTTTATGCACGCGCACCAGACGCGGATGAATCAGCGACATCATTTCCTTCTTTACGCCTTTGAACAGCAGCAGGATGCGCGAGCATTTCATGCCGCCGCCGGTCGAACCGGCACACGCGCCGATGAACATCAGCAGCACAAGCAGCAGCTTGCTGAATGCAGGCCACTGGTTAAAGTCCACGGTTGAAAAACCGGTGGTCGTGATGATAGACGCAACCTGAAACAGGGAATGGTGGAAGCTCTCGCGCAGCGAACCGAAGCAGCCGCGCACGTTGAAGGCGATCAGCGTGGTAAATACGGCAATCACGCCGAGGTACACGCGAATCTCCTCGATTTTGAACAATTGCTTGAATTTACGGGTCAAAAGCAGAAAATACGCGTTGAAATTGATGCCGAAAAGGATCATAAAGACCGAGATGACATTCTGCAGGTAGGCGCTGTTGTAGTGCGCGATGGAATCATTCCAGTTGCCGAAGCCGCCGGTGCCTGCCGTGCCGAGTGAAACGCAGATGGCGTCGAACATCGGCATGCCGCCGAACAGCAGCAGAATGATCTGCAGAACGGTCAGTCCAAAGTAAATCGCGTACAGGATAAGCGCGGTATCGCGCATATGCGGCGATATTTTGGAGACCGAGGGTCCCGGGCTTTCCACGCGCATCAGATAAATGGTCTGACCGCCTGCCAGCGGCAGGACGATCAGCATGAACACCAGAATGCCCATGCCGCCGACCCAGTGCATCAGGCAGCGCCATAGCATAGAGGCATGCGAAAGCGCCTCCACATCGCCGAGAATGGTAGCGCCGGTGGTGGTGAAGCCGGATGCGGCCTCGAAAATCGCATCTACTGCGGACGGAATCTCGCGGCTGAGCACGAACGGCAGGGCACCGGTCACGGCCAGCACCAGCCAGCACAGCGCGACTGCCACAAAGCCTTCGCGTGCGTAGAACTTGGTATTTTTCGGCTTGTATTCACACAGAATGCCTGCGCCGACCATACAAATTAGTGCGATGGCGATATAGGCAGGCAGCTCGGGTTCACGGTAAATGACCGCGGTAAATGCGGGCAGCAGCAGGAACAGGGACTCAATGCCCATCAGCCAGCCGATCAGATAGCGGACGATTGCGAAATTCATTTTTCGCGCCCTCCGGCTGTCGGCAGGAAGATATCCTGAAGGTCGTTCATGCCCTCGAAGGTGGAAACGACGATAACCGTATCGCCTTCATGCAGCACATCGTGGCCTCGCGGAATGATACGCTTGCCCTTGCGGTTGATGCAGCACAGCAGAACATCCGGACGAATCGGCATATCCTGCAGGGGAACACCGGTGAGATGGTGCGCCGCAACACGGAACTCAAGCGCTTCTGCGCCGTCCAGCTGATGCAGGGTCTCCACGTTGGAGCCCATCGAGTTCTGCATCGCGCGGGTGTACTGGCTGATCAGCTCGGCGGTGGTCTGCTTGGGGCGAATCACCTTGCCGATCGGCATGCTGGAAATGACTTCCTCGAAGTTCACACGGTTGACCTTGGTGAACAGCTTCGCATGGGAATGACGGCCGGCGTGCAGCGCAAGCAGGATGTTCTCCTCGTCCATGCCGGTGAGAGCCGCGAAGGCATCACAGGTTGCCAGCCCCTCCTCATCGAGCAGGTTGCGGTCGGTGGCGTCGCCGTAGATGATGGTCGCGTTCGGGAGCATTTCGGACAGTGCCTCGCAGCGTTCGAGTTTGTTTTCGATAATCTTGACTGCAATGCCGGAATCCAGAAGGATTTTCGCAAGAAAGTACGAGATTTTGCCGCCGCCGACCAGCATCGCGGAGGAAATGCGCTTGACCGGCAGACCGACCTTCTCGAAAAATTCGTTCTGCTCACGGCGCGGAATGATAACCGTGATGTTGTCGTTTTCGCGCAGGATGAAGTCGCCCTTGGGAATATAGGTCTGGCCGTCGCGGCGGACCATACACAGCAGCACGTCCGTGCGGAGCAGCGGATTGACCTCGCAGACCGCCATACCGTCCAGGCGGGACTCGTGCGGGATTTTGAGGTCGAGCAGCTCGATGCGTCCGCGGGCAAACGTGCTGACGCGGATGGCCGACGGGAATCGGATCAGACGCGAAACAACACGCGCGGTGGACAGCTCGGGGTTGATGACCATCGAAATACCCAGCTCATCGCGGATAAAGCCGAGGTCGGATACATATTCCGGATCGCGCACACGCGCAATGGCGTGGCAGCCGGATGCCTTGCGGGCGATCAGACAGGAAAGCAGATTGATTTCGTCATGGGTGGTAACGGCGATGAGCAGGTCGGTATCCTGCACGCCGGCTTCACGCAGAACGTGATAGCTGGTGCCGCTGCCCTTTACTGTAGCAAGGTCGTATGTGTTGGACAGTTCATCCAGACGGCGTTCGGACAGGTCAATCAGTGTCAGGTCGTGTCCGGCCGCGCTGAGCTGTCCTGCCAGCTCCGAGCCGACTTTGCCGCAGCCTACAATAATGATGCGCATAGCGCACCTCCGATCTATTTCTCTATAGCTGTGCTCTGCTGACACAGTCTTGATACGCATATAGCGATTATAGCGGTTTGACCGAGAAAAAGCAATATCCAGACAGGAATTTTGCAGGAGTTTAGCGGAAAACCGACAAATAGGGAGAAATGGTCGGTGTATAGCTGATAATAGTATGCCCGAAAAAAAGAAAAACCACCCGAACGGGTGGTTTTCACTGCGGATTAAAGTTCCGCGACAGGTCACTTAAACTGTGTATAAGTGGTATCGCTTGTGTAGCCGTCGCTGTCGGTCTGGTGCATGGAGACCAGATTGCCGTTATCATCAAAGGTACGGGTATCGGTCGAGAGGGTGCCGCCTTCGATGGTCGAGCGGGTGGTCTGCGTTTTGCCGTCCACCGAGTACACAGTGAGCACCTCGAACACGACGCCGCTCTCGTCTACGGTGACCGACTGGATGAGCCGCCCCTGACTGTCGTAGCGGTTGTCGGTGGAGGAGGTGATATTGTCCTCGCCCTCGTAGGTGCGGGAGGACAGCACGTCGCCGTTGGTGTTCATGCCCATGCGGACGACCATCAGCTCGTTGCCGTCTGCGTCGTAAACCGTGTTGACGGCAGAGGACTGACCGTTGTCAACCTCGGTGTAAACCGTCTCGGAGGAGGCCGAAAGTTCGCCGTCCTCGTAGTTTTCCGTGCGCAGAACGCGGTTTTTGTCGTCATAGCTGCGGCGATACTCCGAGGTGGAGTTGTTGGTCTTGTCGGTGGTGACAGCATCTGTGCAGTTGCCGTTTTCGTCGTAGGTGTAGTCCGTGTAGGTGAAATTAAGCGGTTCTTCCTGACCTTCCACGGTCTGCATGGTGTAGGAGCGGAAGGTGCTGCCGTCCTTGTCATGGCAGTTGACCGTGTAGCTGCGGCTGCCTTCCTCCGTACGCAGCTCAAGTTCATAGGAGGCAGCACGCGGCAGAACGGAAGCCAGCTGTGTCGGCACCTGCTCCATCACGGCAATGCGGCATGCGGGCGTGCGGTCATACGCGATGGTGGCGCCGAGCACGATGACCGTGCTTACAATACAGGAAATAATGCGTTTGATCATATTTTTGTTCCCCTAAAATAATTAAGGCAATACCGCATAATTGAACAAGAGTGATTTGCGAGTAAATTTTGCGTAC
>OGSS01001746.1_pt1 | contig 12385 bp, 7 predicted proteins | sample 1553591 | NCBI WGS metagenome assembly OGSS01 (sample SAMEA2580061, study PRJEB22360) | human gut metagenome | biome: human gut; feature: human-associated habitat; material: faeces | place: Denmark | collected 2008/2010
TTGGCCGAGGAATTATGGTGCGGTGCACGGAACGGCCGTTCGGCACGCTCGACCGCCTCCTGTCCTCTGCCGATGGCGGACCAGACACGGATAACCTCAAGCCGTTCGCTGTCAGACAGCGGCGGCAGGATGGTGGAAAAGCGCTTTGCAGCCATGCTCTTGCCCGAACCGGGCGGTCCGGAAAGAAGCACGTTGTGTCCGCCTGCAGCCGCGATCTCGAGCGCGCGTTTGACCGCATGCTGACCGAGCACATGCGCAAAATCCAGCGCATCGTCCTGCGGTTCGGGTCTGGGCGGAGGAGCACACGGCGTGAGCGGCTTTCTGCCGTTCAAATGTCCGAGCAGCTCATTTAATGTACGGATCGGAAACACCGTCACACCGGAAGCATAGGATGCTTCGGCGGCATTCATCGCGGGAACGAACACGGTTTTGAAACCGGCATCACGCGCGGCAAGCGCCATGGAAAGCGCACCGCAGACGGGCCGCAGCTCTCCGGTGAGGGAAAGCTCGCCGAAGAAGAGAGCGTTGTCGGGCGGTGCATCAATCTCGCCCGCTGCCGCCAGAATGGAAAGCAGAATGGGCAGATCGTATGCTGTTCCTGCCTTTTTTGTGTCGGCAGGTGCGAGGTTGACGGTCAGTCGGGACACGGGCCAGTCAAAGGCGCAGGCCTTGGCGGCGGCACGGACGCGCTCTCCGGCTTCGGATACCGCGCCGGTCGGCAGACCGACGACATCCAGCCGGGGAAGACCGCCGGAGAGGAAGCACTCGACGGTGACAATGTAGCCGTCAATGCCGCTCAGTCCTGCGGAGAATACGCGAGATACCATGCCGATCCCTCCGATACTTATGGCATAACCATATAACTATATATCTAATACTATACTATGTGTCATCAGATTACGCAATAAAAAACACGGAAAAAACACAGAAACTCCATGATAAAAAGTTTGCATGCGTTTCATAATATGAAACATCTTATCAAAATTTGAAAAATAGTGCGGAAAATAGTACATTTACTGTTTACAACTTTGTGCGTGAGTGCTACAATGAAGGGGCAGGTAAGGCTTAGTTTAGGTTAAAATACACCAAAACGAGGGCTTTTAATTCCGATTGAGAATTATAATTTTTTATAGGAGGACATCAACATGGCAAGAAAGATGAAGTCCATGGACGGCAACACTGCGGCCGCGCACGTATCGTACGCGTTTACCGAAGTTGCGGGTATCTATCCGATCACCCCGTCCAGCCCCATGGCAGACAGCGTTGACCAGTGGGCTGCCGCAGGTCAGAAGAACATTTTCGGTACTACCGTTAAGGTAATCGAAATGCAGTCCGAGGCAGGTGCGGCGGGTACCGTACACGGCTCTCTGGCAGCAGGTGCGCTCACTACCACCTACACCGCATCTCAGGGTCTTCTGCTGATGATCCCGAATATGTACAAGATCGCAGGCGAGTTGCTTCCGTGTGTATTCCACGTTTCCGCTCGTACCGTTGCATCTCATGCACTGAACATCTTCGGTGACCATTCCGACGTTATGGCTTGCCGCCAGACCGGTTTCGCTATGCTGGCTGAGACCAACCCGCAGGAGGTTATGGACCTTTCTGCAGTAGCACATCTGGCTACCATCAAGTCCCGTGTTCCGTTCATCAACTTCTTCGACGGCTTCCGTACCTCCCACGAGATCCAGAAGATCCAGGTTTGGGATTACGAGGATCTGAAGGAAATGTGCGACATGGATGCTGTTGAAGCATTCCGCAAGCGCGCACTGAACCCGGAGCACGCTATGATGCGCGGCTCTCACGAGAACGGCGACGTATTCTTCCAGCACCGCGAGGCTGCCAACAAGTTCTACGAAGCTGTTCCGGGCATCGTTGAGGAGTACATGGGCAAGGTAAATGCCAAGCTCGGCACCAACTACCAGCTGTTCAACTACTACGGCGCTGCTGACGCTGACCGCGTTATCATCGCTATGGGCTCCATCTGCGACGTTGCAGAGGAAGTTATCGATTACCTGAACGCACACGGCGAGAAGGTCGGCCTGGTTAAGGTTCGTCTGTACCGTCCGTTCCGTGCTGACAAGCTGATCGCAGCTATCCCGGAGACCGCTAAGAAGATCGCAGTCCTCGACCGCACCAAGGAGCCGGGCTCCCAGGGCGAGCCGCTTTACATGGACGTTGTTACCGCTCTGGCTGATGCAGGCATCACCGATAAGGTAGTAACCGGCGGCCGTTACGGTCTGGGTTCCAAGGATACGCCCCCGTCCTCCGTATTCGCTGTATACGAGGAGCTGGCTAAGGCAGAGCCGAAGAAGATGTTCACCCTGGGCATCAACGACGACGTTACCTACCTCTCCCTCGAGGAGAAGCCGGCACCGAACACCGCAGCAGAAGGCACGACCGAGTGCAAGTTCTGGGGTCTCGGCGGCGACGGTACCGTTGGTGCGAATAAGAACTCCATCAAGATCATCGGTGACCACACCGACAAGTTCGTACAGGCTTACTTCCAGTACGACTCCAAGAAGACCGGCGGCGTAACCGTTTCGCATCTGCGTTTTGGCGACAAGCCGATCCGTTCTCCTTACTACATCAACAAGGCTGACTTCGTAGCATGCCACAACCCGTCCTACATCACCAAGCACTTCCCGATCGTGCGTGACGTTAAGCCGGGCGGCGTATTCCTCATCAACTGCCAGTGGTCTCCGGAAGAGCTGAGCAAGCATCTGGCAGCTTCCGAGAAGCGCTACATTGCTAAGAACAACGTTCAGCTTTACACCATCAACGCAATCGACCTCGCTATCGAGATCGGCATGGGCAAGCGCACCAACACCATTCTGCAGTCTGCATTCTTCGCACTGGCTAAGGTAATGCCGAGCGAGCAGGCTATCCAGTTCATGAAGGACGCTGCTACCAAGTCCTACCTGAAGAAGGGCCAGGACATCGTTGATATGAACCACAAGGCTATCGACATCGGCGCTACCGCATTCAAGAAGATCGAAGTACCGGCTGACTGGGCTGACGCACAGGACGAGGTTGATACCCGCGATCTGCAGGGCCGTCCGGAAGTTGTCAAGATGGTCAAGGACGTTATGGAGCCGATCGGCCGCATGGACGGCGACTCCCTGCCGGTATCCGCATTCGCAGGCGAGCATGTTGACGGCTCCTTCGAGCACGGCGCAGCTGCTTACGAGAAGCGCGGCGTAGCAGTTACCGTTCCGCAGTGGAACGAGGCTACCTGTGTTCAGTGTAACCAGTGTGCTTACGTCTGCCCGCACGCTACCATTCGTCCGTTTGCACTGACCGAAGAAGAGGCTGCTGCTGCACCGGCTTCCACCAAGCTGGTTGACATCAAGGCAGGCAAGGGCAAGGGCGTTTACAAGTACACCATGGCTGTATCTCCGCTGGACTGCATGGGCTGCGGCGTATGTATCGGCGTCTGCCCGACCAAGTCCCTCAAGATGGTACCGCAGGCAGAGGAAGCTGCTCAGCAGGATGCATTCGATTACTGCGTAGCAAAGGTTTCCGAGAAGGCCGACATGATCTCCACGAACTCCGTAAAGGATTCGCAGTTCAAGAAGCCGCTGCTTGAGTTCTCCGGTTCCTGCGCAGGCTGTGCAGAGACCTCTTACGCCCGCCTGATCACTCAGGTTTGCGGCGACCGCATGTACATCTCCAACGCTACTGGCTGTTCGTCCATTTGGGGCGGCCCGGCTGCTACCTCCCCGTACACCGTTGATGCAAACGGTCACGGTCCGGCATGGGCTAACTCCCTGTTCGAGGATAACGCAGAGCACGGCCTTGGCATGTACTATGGTCAGGAAGCTCTCCGTGAGCGCCTGATCTCCAAGCTGGAAGTTATGGCTGGCTCTGAGAACGCTACCGACAGCTTCAAGAACGCTGTTAACAGCTTCATGGATACCAAGGACAACGGTGCAGCTAACGCTGAGCCGGCAAAGGCACTGGTTGCAGAGCTCGAAAAGGGCGCAGCAGCAGGCTGCCCGGACTGCAAGGATATTCTGGCTCACAAGGAATACCTCGCTAAGAAGTCCGTTTGGATCTTCGGCGGCGACGGCTGGGCATATGACATCGGCTTCGGCGGTCTGGATCACGTTCTGGCATCCGGCAAGGACGTAAACGTTATGGTATTCGATACCGAGGTTTACTCCAACACCGGTGGACAGGCTTCCAAGGCTACCAACATCGGTGCTGTTGCACAGTTCGCAGCTTCCGGTAAGACCACCAAGAAGAAGAGCCTTGCTGAGATCGCTATGAGCTACGGCTACGTTTACGTTGCACAGGTAGCTATGGGCGCTAATCCGGCTCAGACCCTGAAGGCCATCGCTGAGGCTGAGGCTTATCCGGGCCCGTCGCTGGTAATCGGCTATGCTCCGTGTGAGATGCACTCCATCAAGGGCGGCATGACCAACTGCCAGGCTGAGATGAAGAAGGCTGTTGACTGCGGTTACTGGAACCTGTTCCGCTTCAACCCGCAGCTGGCTGACGAGGGCAAGAACCCGTTCATTCTGGAGTCCAAGGAGCCCAAGACCGAGGATTACCGCAAGTTCATGATGGGCGAGGCTCGTTACTCCGCACTGACCCGTTCGTTCCCGGATCGTGCAGAGGGCCTGTTTGAGCGTTCCGAGGTAGAGTCTACCAAGCGTTACGCTCACCTGAAGCGCCTGCAGGATCTGTACGCTCCCGAGGCGTAAGATCGCGCAAAACGCTTGCTGAAATAGCATAATGAAATCCCGCAGAGTTTCTCTCTGCGGGATTTTTTCTATTTCTTTTCGAAATTTTCTATGGTATACTCATGGCAAGGATAGGAAACCACAATCGGATAGAGAAAGGCGGATGTTTATGAACAGAGATCTGCTCAAACGTGTGGGAATGCTGGCGGCGGCAACCGCTGCCTGTACAGCTGGGGTTTTCGGGGTGCTGGCGGTGAATGGCTTACGCTACATGAGGCCAACGACAGATAACTGGTGGCTGCTGCCGTGGGTCGAACCGGCGGCAAGAATCGAACAGTCCGTCATGGATTTTCAGGATTCTTCTGCACCCAGCTATACCATTACCGGTTATGATGCACAGAATCGTGAGATTTGGTCGAGTACGACGTTCGGCAGGCTGACCTTGGTCGGCAGCAGCCGTTATGTGTACACCGGCAACACTGAAGTGCAGTATAATTGGGGAGAGGGTCAGTCGGCTGTGGTCTGGCAGTATGATGAACAGGGACGGCTCATTCGGGAGGAAATCCCGGGGGAGGCTGTGACGAACTTTTTTTATCACGGAAACGAGACAAAGCCTTATCTGGAGAAATCCTATAACGGTCAGAATGTTCAGCTTCTGCAGAAAACCACAGAAACAGACAGCAGTACCGGAAATACGATCACATTATGTATGTGGTATGAGGAGGACGGCACTTTTCAAATGAGGGTACGTTTTACCGAGGATGCGCACGGCAATATCATCAAGCGGGAGGTTACCGACGCGGACGGCGGGACAGAAACTTATGTCAACCGATGGATGTATGATGATGCCGCACGCACAGCCACCTGCGTGAATGGTGAATCGGGCATGATCGAGAAACATTGGTATGATGAGCAGGGACGCTGCATCAAGGATACATGGAGTAATGAAAACGGCAGACAATTTGAAACTACCACGACATACACTGACGTAACCCGCTGAGGAGGTGCGCCCATGAAGGAGGACATCTTCAAACGAGCCGTCTGCTGCGGCGTTGTTTTCGGCGTGAGTTCCAGCGAGCGCAAGGTTTACAGCGGCAGCAAAATGACATGGTATTCCACAACCTGCGGTGTAAAGACGGTTTTTTACACAGAGTATGACGAGCAGGGGCGTATCATTCGCACAGCGAATGCGGACGGAATAGAGACTTACATCTATCGCGGAGACGAGGAAGAACCGTATCTGGAGCAGAGCTGCGACACGGCAGGCAACATGCAGTCACAGACAGTGTCGGAATACAATCCCAAAACCGGAGAAACGACCAGAACCAGTACGGTTTTCGCGGGTGTGCTGACCGGTACATGGATCACGGTGAAGGATGCACGCGGTTCCATACTGCGCATGGAAAACAATGTGCATGATCCGAATTACGAAATGATGCAGGACAACGAGTGGACGTATGACGACACCGAGCGCACCGCAGTCTGCGTCAGCGAGGATGTCGTAACCGAGAAAATATGGTATGACGAGCAGCAGCGCGTCCTGCGGGATGAATACTATACGCCGGACGGTATTCTGCAGACCTGCACCGTCAATGATTTTTTTGACATTACCTGATAAATCTGGGAACATTTTGCAGATACCAAACGTCAAATACAATGCAGCGATCAGAAAACAGCGCGCGCAATATCCAAAACAAAGAAAAAATCACTGACCGCTGAATTAAAAGGAGGATTTTCTATGAAACGAACGATTGCAGCGATTTTATCTGCGGCTATGCTGGTAACGGCAGCTGTGGCAGCGGAAGCGCCGAGCAGTTGGGCCAAGTCGGCGGTGGATACCGCGCGGAACGCGGGCATTGTGCCGGAGCAGGTCGATCAGGCGTATACGCAGAGCATCACCCGTGCGGATTTCTGTGCACTGGCGGCAGCGGTTTATCGCACCTGGGAAAAGAGCGGCAACGTAAAATCCGTCGAGAAAACCGCGGTCTCCTTCTCGGATACCAAGGACGAGGATGTGCTGCTCTGTGCGTCTCTGGGCGTGGTAAACGGCGTTGGCAATGGCAAATTTGCACCGCAGCAGCAGTTGACCCGTCAGCAGGCGGCAAGCATGCTGCACCGTCTGGGCAATCTGCGCAAGAATGCCAAGGACAGCGTGAAGGACCGTATGCCGCACGTTTTCGCGGACGGCGCGGACATTCAGGCGTGGGCACGCAGCGATGTGTACTGGGCGTACAACAGCGGCGTGATGAACGGTGTCAGCGGCAATCGTTTTGCACCGAATAACAGCTATACGCACGAGCAGTCCATCGCGACCATGCTGCGCCTGTATGATACCAAGTATGCTGTCAAGGACGACAGCACGAGCAGCACCGGCAGCAAATATAAGATTACTTATGGTATTGTCGGTGCCGGTATGTCGCAAGTATATCTGGAAGATGCAAAAGGCAATCGCCTGCTGACAGATTACAAGGACACCAAGGGTGAATTTTACGATATTGAGTTGTTCGGTGAGTGGGTCACGCTGCGGAAAACCGTGGACTATCAGCATGATGTGCACAACATGAAGACCGGTGAAACACTGGAAAACTACGCTGTTAGCGGCACGGACGGCGAGCAGGCCGGCTGGCTGCGTCCGTCTCCGGAGAATGGCGGTACGGTTTATGGCAAGGACCGCATTATCTATGCCGATGGCACGAGCAGCACGCAGACGTATGACGCACTGACCGATTTCAAGAACGGCAAGGCAGTTGTCCGCGTGGACAGCAAGACCATTGCCGCTATCGACACCACCGGCAAGACCCTGTGGAGCATGAATTTTGCGTTTGACCGCAGCAAGATGGCTGTTGATGATGGAGCGGGCGACCGTTTTGTTGTGACGAACAGCACTTCGACCTCGTACACGATCATTGCGGGCGGCAAGCGCATCGCGTCCAGCTCGCGCGCGCTGCAGCTGAATCAGTACAGCGATACCTACATCGCCGCAGAATCGACCGGTTATTACGCGCTGTACAACTTTAAGGGTAAAAAGCTGACAAAGACCTATCAGAATGCATTTGACGAGGTTGGTCAGAACATTTACAGCCACTGGATCAACGACAAGGAATACGAGTACATCCGCTGTGATGCGGACGGCACGAACAAGGTTCTGTTCCGCGTGAAGTGCCCGAACGGCCGTCCGGGCGCACTGCCGACCGACGGCGCAGGCGTGTATGCGCTCCGCACGGATGAGCATACCGTTACCTGCTTTGACCGCTTCGGCACGACGCTCGGCACCATCAAGTACGATGGCGAAATCACGATGGAACCCACCTTTGAAAACGGCTGTGTCCGCGTGATGGATAAGCTGTACCTCCCGACGGGTGAGGAAATCTGATAAACACGAAAAAGGCACTCTTCGGAGTGCCTTTTGTCTGTTTCAGCCTTGTAACGATGTGGAGAAACGGTTATAATAGGTCATGTACGATAAAAGACGAAAAAAAGGAGGAATTTCCTTGCAGTTAGAACAAACGCTGCGGACGCTGTGCGCGCTGCCGGCGGTCAGCGGCTTTGAAATGCAGGCGGCAAAGGCCGTCGCGGAGCTGTTCCGCCCGTACTGCGACACCGTGGATACGGACAAGAACGGCAACGTGATCGGCAGCCTGTCCTGCGGTAAAGAGGGCGCGAAAACCGTTATGCTGGACGCACATCTCGACCAGATCGGCTTTCTTGTTACCGAGGTGCTGGACGGCGGCTTTCTGCGGTTCGCGCCGGCCGGCGGTGTGGACCCGCGCATGCTGCTCGGCGGTGAGGTGACCATTCTCGCGGACAAACCGCTGTACGGCGTGGTATCCTGCATGCCGCCGCACCTGCTCAAGGCAGGCGAGCAGAACAAGGCTGTACCCATCGACCAGATGGCGATCGACACCGGTCTGCTCGATGCCAAAAGCCGCATTCGCGTCGGCACGCCGATCGTGTTCGCGCAGCAGCCGATCAAGCTGGCGGGCGGTCAGCTTTGCAGCAAGTGCCTTGACGACCGAGCGGGCGTTGCTGCCATCCTGCTGGCGATGGAGCAGCTGCACGCAGCAAAGGACAAGCTGAAGTGCAATGTTGCGGTGCTCATCAGCACGCAGGAGGAAGTCACTGAACTGGGTGCGCAGACCGGCGCGTTTACGGTTCAGCCGGAGTACGCCATCGCGGTGGACGTAACCCACGGCAGAACGCCGGACGGTCCGTCGGACGGTGTGTTCGACCTCGGCAGCGGCGTGGCAGTCGGCATGGGTCCGAACCTGCACCGCGGCTTCACCAAGGCGCTCATCAAGACCGCCAAGGCGAACGACATCGACTATACGCTCGAAATTATGGAGGGCAACACCGGCACGAATGCGTGGACGATGCAGATCGTCGGCCGCGGCATCGCAATGGGTCTGCTGTCCATTCCGGAAAAATACATGCATACGCCGGTCGAGGTCGTGGAGCTGTCTGATGTGCAGGCAGTCGCTGATCTGATGGCAGAATTCCTGCGCGAATTTGACGGGGAGGTGGGCGCATGATCGAACTGATGAAGCAGCTGTGCGCACTGCCGGGGCCGTCCGGCTGTGAGGATGCGGTACGCGAGTTTGTGCTCGAGAAGGTAAAACCGTTCGCGGATGAAATGAAAACCGATGCCATCGGCAACATTATGGTGTTCCGAAAGGGCAAAAAGGCGCTCGAGCGTCCGGTTGTGCTGTGCGCGCACATGGATGAGGTCGGCGTTATCATCAAGAAGATTACGGACGACGGCATGCTGAAATTTGGCTTTGTCGGCGGCGTGGACCCGCGCGTGGTCATCGGCCGACCGGTTCGCTTAGGTGATGTGCAGGGCGTGATCGGCATCAAGGCAGTTCATCTGACAACTGCCGCAGAGCGCCGCACCATGCCAAAGACCAAGGATTTGTATATCGACATCGGTGCAGCGAGCAAAGCTGCCGCTGAGGACAAGGTTTCGCTTGGCGATTACGGCGTGTTTGACTCGGCGGTTGTCGAGTTCGGCGACGGTCTTATCAAGGCCAAGGCGATCGACGACCGTGTCGGCTGTGCCGCGCTCCTCAAGCTCATCGAGGACGAGCCGCCCATCGACACCTGGTTCTGCTTCACGGTGCAGGAGGAAGTCGGTCTGCGCGGTGCGGCAAGCATGGCATATGCGCTTGACCCGGGATTCGCAATGGTGCTCGAGGGCACGACAGCCGCTGATCTCGCGGAGGTGGAAGGCGGCAAAGCTGTTTGCCGTGTACGCGGCGGTGTCGTTCTGCCGTTCATGGATGGCGCGACTATCTACGATGCGGAGCTGTTTGAACTTCTGCGCAATGCCTGCGACAAGCGCGGCATCCGCTGGCAGACGAAAACGCGCGTAGCCGGCGGCACGGACGCAGGCCGTATCCACAAGAGCCGTGCAGGCGTGCGCGTGTGCGCGGCTGCGGCTCCGGTACGCTATATTCACTCGCCGTCCTCGGTGGCGGCAGTAGCTGACTGCGAAGCGGTGCTTTCCGCCGCACGCGCATTTCTGGAAGAACTCGGAGGGGACGACGAATGAGCAAGATTTTTGATTTATGGAACACGGTCGCGGGTGCATTCGGCCCTTCCGGCCGTGAGGATGCGGTTCGCGAAACCATCGCGGAGATTGCAGGCGCGTATATCGACGACGTGACGACGGACGCGCTCGGCAATCTTATCTGCCGCAAAAAAGGCGCAAAGAATGGCAAAAAGCTGTTGTTTGCCGCGCATATGGACTCTATCGGCGTGGTTGCCACCTATATTGAGGACAAGGGCTTCATCCGCTTCTCGCAGATCGGCGGCCTGTATGTCGGTGATCTGCTGAATATTCAGGTGAAGTTTGCCAACGGCACGCGCGGCGTGATCTCGTACGAGGAAAAGACGCCGCTCAAGGATTTGACGCTGGATAATCTGTTCATCGACATCGGTGCAAAGAATGCCGAGGAAGCGCGCAAGCGGGTGCAGATCGGTGATTTCGCTGTGTACGAGGCACCGCGGTTCGAGCAGAACGGCGTGCTGTGCGGTCCGTATCTGGACAACCGTATCGGTTGCGTGACGCTCCTGCTGATGATGGAGCAGCTGGCGGACAAGGAAATCGAGAACGACCTGTACTTCGTGTTTACGGCACAGGAGGAGGTTGGCCTGCGCGGCGCAGGCGCGGCAGCGTTCGCAGTTGAGCCGGATGCGGCTATCGCGGTGGATGTGACCGATACCGGCGACCTGCCGGAGATGAAGTCCGCGATGGCGGTCGAGCTGGGCAAGGGACCGGCAGTCAAGGTGATGGACCGCTCGGTTATCTGCACACCGGCGGTTGTGGATGCGCTTGAGCAGGCGGCGAAAGACTGCGGTGTATCCGCGCAGCGCGAAATCCTGCTGTGCGGCGGCACGGATACTTCGGCGCTGCAGAAGGCGCGCGCAGGCGTGCAGGCAGGCGCGGTCTCTATCCCGACTCGCTATATCCATTCTCCGAGCGAGCTGTGTGCGGTTTCCGACGTCGAGGACGCAGCAAAGCTGCTGGCACAGTACGCACTCCGAAAATAACTGATAGAATTACTGGGAATTTTGTAAAAATCGACAGGTGACAGATCTTCGATTTTGCAGTATGATAAAGACACAGCAAGGGGGCTGGTACCGATAAAGGTGCAGGACTCTTGCTGTTTTCTTTTATATCCTTTCTCATTTCGACCACATCTTACTTACATACTACTCTTTGCCTGAAACCGTTCTATCTTATGGTAGAGCGGTTTCAGGTATTTTACGCTCTTTGTTCGGCAAAACGCGCACGTTGTCCGTGCTATACTGAATCCTGTTCGGGAGGTGAGGTATGGTCGTCTATCTGGATGTGCTGTTTGCCGTCAACGCGCTGATGGATGGCGCAACGCTGCTTGCGGCGGCTCGCTTAGGCGGCGTGCAGGTGCGGAAAATGCGGCTGATTTTCTCAGCAGCACTCGGCGGCGGCTATGCCGTGCTGGGTGCGGTCTGGCCGGTGCTGACACTTGCACCGCTGCGCCTTCTTGCAGGACTGGGGTTGTGCATGGTCGCTTTCGGCAGAGAACGGCACCTTGCGCGGCTGTGTGCACTGTACGGCGTGGTCGCGGCCTCGTTCGCCGGACTGGCGGCGGCGCTGAGTGCCGCAAGCGGCAGAAGGCTGCTGCTCTCGTGCGGGTACTACTTTGCGGTGCCGATACAGGTGCTCGTGCTGGCGGCAGCTGTCGGCTACGCGGCAAGCGGGATACTCCTGTGCGGAGATGCAAAGCACGGCGCGCTGCACCGCGAAACAGAAACGCTGACCATCCGGTTCGGCACTCGGCAGACCGCCGTGCGCGTGCTGCACGACACAGGCAACGACCTGACCGAACCGGTTTCCGGAAAGCCGGTCGTGGTGCTCGAGCGCAAGACCGCCGAGTGCCTGCTGGACACGAAACTGCCGTTCGGCAGGGCGTCCGCGCAGCTGCCGGAAAATCTGGCTGCACGCTGCGGTCTGCTGCCGTTTCACGCGGTCGGCACGGATGGCGGTCTGCTGCTGTATTTCCGGCCGGACAGCGTACTGAGAGCGGACGGCACGGCACTCGACTGTGTGTGTGCGGTCAGTGCGGTCTCCATCGGACAGGGCGCGTACGAGGGACTTATCGGGGTGTGAAAGGGAGAGCAAAATGAAATTTCTGCAGTGGTTAAAGATGGTTTTGCGGCGG
>OGSS01001748.1_pt1 | contig 12365 bp, 10 predicted proteins | sample 1553591 | NCBI WGS metagenome assembly OGSS01 (sample SAMEA2580061, study PRJEB22360) | human gut metagenome | biome: human gut; feature: human-associated habitat; material: faeces | place: Denmark | collected 2008/2010
CTTCGCTGAAAGAAAACAGATAGGGAAGATTAAACAGAGTGTAGTTCTGGCTGAAGGTTTCCAGAAGAGAGTTGGAAGCCACGCAGAAATTGATGGCGCCTGTCTGCGTCAGCTGAACCATTTCGTTCTGAGAACCTAAAAGCTCGCTTGGAAATACTTCCACATCATATTTGTCTCCCAGCCTGCTTTCGATAAATTCTTCAAAAGCAGCCAATGCTATGTGGGTGGGATGGTTCGTGGACTGGTTGTGACCGATCCGGACGATCATTGTTTCGCCGCCGGAGGCACTGCTGCAGCCGGTAAGCAGTCCGGCAGATAGCGCGGCTGTCAGTGCCAGCGCTGCTGCGCAAAATCTCTTCCTCATAAAAATCTTCCTTTCTGTATTGTATTTTGAGAATCTTCATCACTCCTATTATATCAATTATGGACAGGGGCTTCCAGAAAAATACTGGGAAAATGTGGTAAAATATAGTAAAAATACATTAAGTTCCAGAAGTGGTAAGGTATTAATTAATAGTGGCTTTTTCTTTTGGAATGTTTGTGATAAAATTTATATTAAAAATTCTAAAGCAGTTTTTGGAGAGGGATATATGAAAAGCAGTTTTTGGAAGAAATTAGATACTTATATAGATGAATTATGCAGGGAAACTATTTCGGGATGTTCATGTTTGATACTTCAAAATGGCATAGAACAGTATAGAAAATATGCAGGAAAATGCAATTTGCAAACTGGGGAAGCACCGAATGAGAATACACTTTATCGTATATATTCTCTTACGAAACTTTATACAGCTGTAGCTGCTCTACAACTGATAGAGCAGAAAAAATTACGGCTAGATGCAGCAGTTGCTGACTATATTCCAGAATATAAATATCTTAATGTTAACCATGTTGCGGCAAATGGATGGAATAATATTGAAAAAACCAGAAGTCCTTTGCTGATTTCTCACCTTTTAACTATGCGTTCGGGTATATCCTATTCTTATGACAATGACGGTCCGACTATGTGTCAGACGAAAAGAGAAGTGATCAATTTCCGCCAACAGAAAAAGGATTATACCACTCAGGAATATGCACGACTATTTTCCAGAATTCCTTTAGCCTTTGAACCGGGAACTCATTTTTTATATGGAGCAGGGTATGACGTCCTTGCAGCAATTATAGAAATTGTGTCAGAAATGAGCCTGGGTGATTACTTGCAGCGTTATATATGGGAGCCATTGGAGTTGGAAAATACCATGTTTCGTTTCAGAAGCATAAGGGATAAGGAAAATTTGTGTCAGATGTATCAACGTATGGAAAATGGCGATTTAATACCGGTTGCAGATAAAGATTGGTTTTATCAGCCGGGTCGAAAGTTTGAAGAAGGCGGAGGAGGGGTGCTGTCTACACTGGATGATTATATGAGATTTCAACAATGTTTGCTTGATGGAGGAATATGGAGAAAACATAGGATTTTGTCAGAGGGATATGTAGAAATGATGCATACAAATGTGCTTACACAAGAGCAAATGAGGGATTTTACAATACCAGATTATGGATATGGATATGGAGTAAGAGTGAGAGTGAGAGCGGAGGGAAAGACACCGGTAGGTGAGTTTGGATGGTATGGAAGTTCAGGAAATTATGGATTGATTGATCCGACTAACCGTCTCTGCTTCCTTTATATGCAACAGATGATTCCGGGAGATGATAAAGAGATTCATCCTAAATTAAGAAGGTATTTATATGAAGATTTTTCAAAAGATTAAACATTCTATTACAAAGAAAATATTTTTACTGATTGTTTTATCAATTGGTGCATCTTTTGCAGTGAGTCTGCTGGTGATAAAAAAATTGGAAAATGCCTATGCTAATTATGTTTATGAAGCAAAGAGGGATTTATTGAACAGTTCTATGGCAGGAATTGAAGATAAACTTGCTGCGTATGAAAATGGAACATATCAGTTTATTACGAATGACCGTATACAGGTATATGCTTCGGCACTGAAGGAAGCATATGATATTCTTGCAGAGATGGAAAGGGAGAAGATGCAGGATAGCGTTGGTGAAAATCTGCCTTTGATTTTAGAAAAACAGTCAAAAGCAAATCAGGTAAAAACATCCAGTTTGGTTGAAATATTAAAAGAACTGGATACAATACTGGTCAGTGGTTATAAAGTTGATGCAGGATATTTTGTAGATCTGTCAGGGAAGGTATACAATGGCTACGGAGCATCCAAATATAGGATATCGGATAAAAATATTGAGCTTATTCTTAACAATGCAATGAAAAATAATGGAAGCGCTGGATGCGGAATTATTCAGATTACAGAAAAAAATGGTGAATTATGTAATAAAATATACCTTTCAAGAATTCTTCGTGAAAGAAAGAACCTGAGTATGGAATATTGTGGAACTGTAATCTATCTGATTGCACCAGAGGAATTGGCGGCTTCCTTTTTGATGGAGCATGATGATCTTGTAATTTTAGATGAAAAGAAAAATGTAATATTTTCAAGTTTTCCAATACAGATTGTGCAGAACTTTTTTGAAAATCCACTATCAGAAATAAAAAACTATGAGATTACCGAGTTAGATGGAAAAAAGTATTTTACTACATCTATTCTGTCGCCAAAATTGGGATGGCAGTATTATAATTTTTCAGATTATCTGAGGCAGTTTGCATTTATTCAAAAAATGGATATTTTTTATACAGCAGTTCTTTTAGGGATGTTGATGGTGATAGGGATTCTGGCAGCAGGTGTATCTGTAAATATGGTGCGTCCTATTGTAGAGTTATCGGAACAAATAGATAAAATCAGCCGCGACTCTAATCCGGTAAAAGCACTAAATAATCCGGTAAAAACAAAATATGAAGAGAGAGATGATGAAATAGGGCACCTTGAGAAAAATTTTGCCAGTATGACAAGACGTCTTGGAGAGCTTATACATGAAAATTATGAACAAAAGCTGTATCTTCAGAATGCGCAACTGTCAGCTCTTCGTTCTAAATTGAATCCTCATTTTTTATACAACACATTAGATACGATACGTTGGATGGCTACAGAGGAAAAATACCATCAGATTCCGGGAATTGTTAAAGCACTGGGAGATATTTTGAGAATTTCTATTAATAGCAGAGAGGCATTAATTCCGATAAAACAGGAAATAGAATATACGAGAGGATATCTTGTTATCCAGAGAGCACGTTTTGGCGCACGATTAAATGTTCAAATGGATATAGGCGAAGAAATGATGGAGATTAAAATTCCTGCGTTTAGTCTGCAGCCTCTGGTAGAAAATTCTGTAAAATATGCAATGGAGCAGGCTTCTACTCCCTGTAGGATCAGGATATCCGTTAAAGAAATGAAAAATGATATCTTATGTATTGTATCAGATAATGGAAATGGGATGGATTTGGATATTATTAAGAAACTACAAAGTGGGGATATTAAAACTCAGGGAAATGGAGTTGGATTAATTAATTTGGATGAGCGGCTGAAAAGTCTGTATGGTTTGCATTATGGAGTTATGGTCGAAAAGAATCAGGAAGGTGGAGCGACTGTTTCATTTCGGGTAAAAAAGGAGGCATCTTTGCAAAATGGACAGAATCAGGATTTTATTTGTAGATGATGAGGCAATTGTAAGAGAGGGGCTGAAAAAATGTATTGATTGGGAGGTAAATGGATTTGAAGTGGTTGGTGCAGCGGAAAATGGAGAAAAAGCTTTGGAATATTTGGGGCAATTATCTGTTAACATTGTAGTAACCGATATCAAAATGCCTGTTATGGATGGTTTGGAACTCATTCGAAACAGCAGAGAAAGTGGATATGATTCTAAATTTCTGATATTGTCTGGTTATGATGATTTTCAATATGCACAGAGGGCTCTTAGATATGGAGCAGATGATTATATATTGAAACCAATCAAGGAGGAAGAACTTTTAGACGCGTTAATACGCATCAGGGATTTGCATTTTCCCAAACAGCAGACGACACTTCAACTACATCTCCAAAAGTACTCAGGAACTGTTAAAACAATTATATCTTGTGTAGAAATGAATTTAGATCAGCCGGAATTATCTTTAAAGCAAATTGCTGATGAAGTTTTGTTTATGAGCGGAAATTATTTGTCTAAACTGTTTTTAAAAGAAACAGGATATAAATTTTCTACATTTTTGACGATTAAACGAATGGAGAAGGCGGCGCAGCTGCTTCGGGAAAATTGTGATGTTACGGTTTATGAAGTTGCTGAAAGAACGGGGTTTGGGAATAATCCACAGTATTTTAGTACGGTATTTAAAAAATATTTTGGGAAATCTCCCTCGGAATTACGAGAGAAATCTATATAATTACAAATTATAGAAAACACTTTTTTGCACAAAATAGACATTATTTTGGATTAAAGAAGTGTTTTTTTGTTTGTATAATAAAAATATCAATAAAATCTGTATTTTAAAACAGAGAGAAGGGAAGGTTGTTTATGAAGAAAAGTTTATTGTTTTTAGCAGCAGCAGCGGTAGCAGGAGTGGCAATGACAGGATGTTCGGGAAACTCGGATGAAAAACCAACGGCTATTCAGAATGAAAATACTCAGGCGGATGCATCGGGGGAAAATGCATCTGCAAATGGAAAGATAGGCGAAGGTATTCGTATAGCATGGTGGGGAAATCAGAAACGGGCAGATGCGACGATTGCGGCATTTGATGCGTTTGCTGAGGCCAACGGTGCTGATTTACATATGAGTATAACAGTTATGATGCATACTGGGAAACGTTAGCGACACAGTCAGTAGGAAATAATCTTCCTGGCATTGTTCAGCAGGTAACGGATCAGTATGCCGGTTATATTAATAATGGACTTTTACTGGATTTAAATCCATATGTGGAAAGCGGAGCGTTGGACTTAAGTAACTGTGACGATATTTATATTTCCGGAGGAAATTATAAAGATGGGTTTTATGGAGTGTCTCTTGGGGCCAATGTAATGACAATTATGTACAATCAGGATCTTTTTGATGCTGCCGGGGTAAAAACTCCGAAGATGGGTTGGACATGGTCTGAATTTGTATCTGCTGCAAGAGAGATTTATGAAAAAACAGGGGTACAGACAGAGAATGTGGCATTAGGAATGCCGAGATATTTATTAGAACCAATGATTCGTTCCAAGGGACAGGCTTTATATTCTGAGGATGGAAAAGGGTTTGGCTTTGACGATACAACGAAAGCCGAGCTTGTTCAGGTTCTGCAGGATTGCTATGATTTAACACAGGAAGGCGTATTTGTTAATCCGGGAGATCAGCTTTTGTGGAAAGATAATTCAGAAAGAGCGCTCTGTACGGGAGAAGCTGCAATGGGAATGAACTGGAGTTCTCAATTTTCTAACTTTGCAGGCTACTTTGACCAGAATCTGGCAATGACTACACAGCCTTTGTTTGATAATGGGACGGAAAAGGGAATGTATGTAAGGCCGGCTCAGTTCTTTTCCATAACAAAAGATTGTCCTGATCCTGAAACTGCCGCTAAAGCAATCAGTTTCTTTATCAATGATAAGACTGCAAATGAAACATTAAATGGAGAACGTGGAATACCGGCTTCAAAAATAATCCGTGAGGAATTAAAAACCAAAGCAGAGGGAAATGAAAAAAAGGTATATGATTTTATGGATGAGGTAGTGGATTATTGCCGCGATGCAGATCCGGCAGAACCATCTACATCAAGACAGTGTGTAGAGGTACTGAACAATAATGTGAATGAATTGATGTATGGACAGATGACTGCACAGGAATGTGTAGATAGTTGGATGGAGCAGTCGTTGGAAATTCTTGCAAAATAAAAAAACAGCCAGGAGGTTAAAGACGTGGAACGTGGCAGAAAAAAATGGTCCATCTATAATGAAAATGTAGTGGGATATGTATTTATTTTTCCATGGCTGGCAGGATTTCTCTGTTTTACATTAGTGCCCTTTATTATGTCCTTTATTTTGTCATTCACTAATTTTAATATTTTGTCTCCGGATACAAAATTTGTTGGATTGGACAATTATGTAAAACTTTTTACACAGGATAAGCTGTTTTTAAAATCACTGTTTGTTACATTTAAATTTGCGTTTATTTCGGTTCCATTAAGATTGATATTCGCTTTGTTTGTAGCTATGATTTTGAACCGTAAAAGCAGGGCAGTTCCAGTTTACCGGGTAGTTTATTACCTTCCATCTATAATCGGCGGATCAGTAGCAGTATCTGTGATGTGGAGAAACCTGTTTACAAAATCAGGTGTTCTTAATAGTATTCTCCAGGCGATGGGGATTAATTGTAAGATAAACTGGTTAGGAAATACAGATACTGCAATTTATGTTTTGATATTGCTGTATGTATGGCAGTTTGGATCGTCTATGCTTATCTTCTTGTCGGGTTTAAAACAGATTTCAACTTCGTACTATGAAGCAGCAGAGGTGGATGGAGCAGGAAAAATAAGGATGTTTTTCTCTATTACTCTGCCCCTTTTAAGTCCTATTATCCTGTTTAATCTGATTATGCAGATTATTAATGGTTTTATGGTATTTACACAGGCACAAATCATTACTGGAGGAGGACCTGTTAATGAAACACTGGTCTATATCCTTTATCTATACCAAAATAGCTTTAAATATTATGAGATGGGATATGGGTCTGCTATGGCATGGATTCTTTTGGTAATTGTAGGATTTTTTACAGCAATGGTATTTCGTTCTTCAAAACAATGGGTATTTTATGAAAATAATACAGATATGGCATCTAAAAAGAAGAAGGGGGTGAGCAGGACATGAAGATGGGAATGAAAACAAAACGCAGATGGAATGCAGTTGTTTTCCATGTGATAGTAGGAGGAATTGCCATTTTCATGTTTTATCCTATTGCATGGATGTTTCTCAGTTCATTTAAGCCCACAGATCAGGTTATGACTACGGCTGCTCAGCTGATTCCGAGTCAATGGACGATTTTAAATTACATAACTGGTTGGAAGGGATTCGGTGGGATCACCTTTGCTACATTCTTCAAGAATTCGATTATAATTACAGTACTTGCAACGATTGGTGCGGTTATTTCTTCAACTATGGTAGCTTATGGTTTTGCAAGAGCTAACTTTACGGGAAAAAGGGGATTGTTTTTTTGCATGATGATTACAATGATGCTTCCGAATCAGGTAATTATGATTCCCCAATATATTATTTTTAATTTGTTAGGATGGGTAAATTCCCCGATGCCAATTGTAGTCCCGGCCTGGTGTGCTAAGCCATTGTTTATTTTTATGATAATGCAGTTTATTGAAGGAGTACCAAAGGATTTAGATGAGGCAGCAAAGATGGATGGATGTAGTCCATATACAATATTTACCAGTATTATGCTTCCGCTTGTAAAACCTGCAATGGTAACGTGTGCGATTTTTGAGTTCTACTGGAAATGGGATGATTACATGGGATCGTTGCTTTATCTTAATTCGCCAGAAAAATATACGGTATCCATTGCATTGAAAAATTTCACCGATCCTATGAGTTCCTCTGACTATGGTGCGATGTTTGCAATGTGCGTACTGTCCCTTATGCCGATTATTATCATTTTTATGCTGTTGCAGAAATATATCGTAGAGGGTGTGGCTTCCAGTGGAATTAAGGGATAAGATGGAGAGAAGGTAACTATTATGAGAAATATATGTCTGTTTTCAGATGATTTTAGGAAATTCCCTATAGGGGAATTTCCTTATGATCCAGATCACTCAGCTGCTGGAGAATATCACTATGTGACACCAAAAGGCGTTTGCGGCGAATGGAAGGATCAGGTATGTAATTACCGTTATAATGGACATGGACCGTCATGGATTGTTACGGAAGAAAACGGAAAGCACTATATGGAACAGAGTCGTATTGAAAAAGGTATTCCACATCGTATTTTTCCAACGCTCCAGACAGGAAATACGGGCTGGAAGGATTATGACGTTTCTGTGTCTATGCGCAGGATTTCAACCAGTGGTATGGCAGGAATTGCATTTTGTATGAATAATAGCATTGATACCCTCGTATTTTCTTTAGAAGAAAAGAAAACAGCAAGACTTGCATGGCGTCACAAGGAAGAAGTCCATATATTAACGGAAAAGAAATTTATGTCTGATTCGGATCAGTGGTATAAAATAAAGGTATCCGTGGATGGGAAAAATGTAAAATGTTTTATAAACAGTACGCTGGTTATGGATATGGATACAGAATTGGCAATGCGTGGAGGAAAGATAGGAATAACGGCCGATTGCCCAACACAGTTTACAGATATATATGTCAGTACGGAAGACAGCACTTTTAGAGAAATTCAATATTTGGAAAAACAAGAGAAGAAACGTTTGAAGAAGCTTCAGGCGTCTTATCCTCATATGAAATTAGTGCGTAAGCTGGATCTTCAGAATTTTGGAACCAGCCGTCAGATTCGTTTTGGACATCTTCTGGGAAATGATGAATGGCAGATTGTAATTCCACAGGCTCAGAAAAGAGTAGATAGAGATGCATATGCTCATATAAGCTGTCTCACAGCTATAGATTTGAATGGAAATATATTGTGGCAGATTGGAGAACCCTCAGAAAACTCAAATATTCTTGGAAAGATCAGCGCGGATCTTCCGTGTCAGGTTTATGATATTGACGGTGATGGATATGATGAGGTAATTACAGCAAAAAATTTTCAAATTCAGATTCTTGATGGAAGGACGGGAAAGATAAAAAAATCAGCAGCTACACCTGTATCAGATGAAGATAACGAAACGTTGATAGGTGTGCCCTATAATCAGTACGCTTTTGATAGAATTAACCCAGATGGAATTCGTATTTGCAATTTTAGAGGTCTGGAAAGGCCGAGTGATATTTTAATAAAAGATAGATATTGCCGTATTTATGCATTAGACAGCAATTTAAATTTATTATGGAAATACCAAAGTCCTAAGAATACAGGCCATTATCCGTTGGCCGTAGATGTAAATGGGGATGGACATGATGAGATTTTAGTGGGTTATACACTATTAGATTGTCAGGGGAATGTTTTGTGGACGTATTCTATAGAACTGGATCATACCGATGAAATTGTGGCTGGTAAATTTAAAAATGATATAGATAAGGGGTATTTTGCATGTGTTTCCGGTACTCAGGGATTTTTTATAGGAGATTTCCAGGGAAATATTTTGAGCAGGGACTATATTGGACATGCACAAAGAATCAGCATTGCCAACTATCTGCCGGAACGTAAAGGATTTGAAATTGCAGTAACTAATTTCTGGGGACATCAGGGAGTGATTTACCTATATGATTCAGATGGAAATGAGTTATGGGAAAAAGAGAACGAAATGAATGGCAATATACTTGCTCCTGTAAATTGGCTTGGGAATGGAACGGATTTTTTTCTTACGAATGCCGATGCTGAAAAAGGAGGACTGATGGATGGTCATGGAGATATTGCAGTTGTATTTCCAGATGATGGGCATCCAGTTATGTGCTGTGAGGCTATAGATTTACTTGGGGATAGCAGGGATGAACTTGTAGTATGGGATTACCATAGCCTGTATATTTATACACAGGAAAATGAAATAGAAGATAGTTCGTATCATCCAGTCAAATATCCGGTGTATAATGCCTCTAATTATAGAGGCGAATACTCATTTCCGGACATGTCATATATCACATTTAATGAAAATCCAAAGGAGACAAAAGAGTGATGAAACAGCATATAAAAGACTTGAAAATTGCTTATATTGGAGGAGGCAGTCATGCCTGGGCCTGGGTATTTATGACAGATTTGTCCAAAGAAACAAGTATAAGTGGAACGGTACGCTTATATGACATTGACAGAGAGGCGGCTCATGATAATGAAATAATAGGAAAAAGACTGTTTTCGCGGGAGGATGTGAAGGGACAGTGGGAGTTTGAAACAAGTGAATCATTGGGAACTGCGTTGGAAGGAGCCGATTTTGTGGTAATTTCAATCCTTCCGGGAACATTTGATGAGATGGAATCAGATGTACATTTACCGGAACGATATGGTATTTATCAATCGGTAGGCGATACTACGGGACCGGGAGGACTGGTACGTGCGTTACGTACTATCCCAATGTTTGCAGAAATTGCAGAGGCGATACATACATATTGTCCTGATGCATGGGTGATAAATTATACGAATCCCATGTCATTGTGTGTTAAGACATTATATCATGTTTTTCCCGGAATAAAAGCGTTTGGATGCTGTCATGAGGTGTTTGGAACTCAGAAGGTTCTGCGTGATATTGTTAGAATGGAAACAGGAATTAAGGAGATAGAAAGAGAAGAAATATTGGTAGATGTGATTGGAATTAATCATTTTACATGGTTTACCAAAGCATCTTACAAGGATATGGATTTATTTCCTGTTTATCAGAATTTTATTGAGCGTAATTTTGAAGAAGGATATCATGATCCGGATAGAAATTGGATGAATGGTACATTTAACTGTGCACATCGGGTGAAGTTTGATTTATTCCGCCGGTATGGCGCAATTGCTGCTGCAGGAGATAGACATCTGGCAGAGTTTATGCCTGGGGAGATGTATTTAAAAGATCCAGAAACCGTAAAGAAATGGAAGTTTGCATTAACTACAGTAGCTTGGAGAAAAGAACGACAGGAACAGAAAAATAGACAGGCGGAGCGACTTGCTGGCGGTTTAGAAAACTTAGAATTAAAGGATACAGGAGAGGAGGGATTGCGTTTAATAAAAGCTTTATGTGGTTTAGAACGTTTTGTAACTAATGTAAATATTCCTAATTTTGCCGGTCAGATTCCAAATTTCCCCAGAGAATCTGTTGTAGAAACGAATGCGGTATTTAGCAGGGATCATATTGCACCAGTTTACGCTGGAGTATGTCCTGAAGAAATCAGAAGACTTACAATGCCTCATATTGAAGGTTATGAAAAAATTTTGCAAGCTGCAATGGAATGTAACTTTGAAAAAGCCTATGAAGCTTTTATGAAAGATCCTTTGGTTCATGGGCGTATCAGTTTTGGAGATGGAGAAAAACTTCTGAAAGAAATGATTGGTAATACCAGAAAATATCTTCCTGAAGAGTGGGAAAAAGTATTTCTTAAAAAATGATATGAAGTAAACAAAAAGGAGTATGATTCAGTTCGTACTCCTTTAATCATTATATTGTGGTATATGTTTTCTTTAAATGCAGCATGAAAAAGGATAAAAGTAATATTCGGATATCCGGATTGCAAGGAATGGTTGTTTTCATGGGGAATTCAGAGTACAATAAAAATATGTGTTTAATAAGCAGGAGATAATATAAAATGATCGAACAGAAACGACTACAGTCCCATCCCCCCATCTGCACCGTCCCTGAAGAACAGAAAGAAAAAATCATGGAAATCGCCATGCGTGCCGGGCATATCCTTTTGGAAAATGGGGCGGAGATCTCACGGGTGGAGGAAACTATTGACCGGATCTGTCGTCATTACGGGATTGAATCCGCCAATTCCTTTGTACTGAGCAACGGTATTTTTTCTACCATGGGGAACGAAAGGGAAAGCTTTTTTGCCAGGGTACAGCACATTCCTGTCAGCGGGGCGCGCTTAAACCGTGTGGCGGCTGTAAATCAGCTTTCCAGGGAGATTGAAGAGGGAAAGCATACGGTAGAGGAGCTTGGGAGATGCCTGGATGATATTGAACAGATGCCCGGAAAGAGAAAGGGCGTTCAGATCGGGGCTTCGGCGGTGGGAAGCGGGGCGTTCTGCTATCTGCTGGGCGGCGATCTGGCAGACAGCGCAGCTGCTTTTCTGTCCGGCCTTGTGCTGTATGTCTATATTTTATATATAGGGAAAAATCTGTCAAAACTGGTGCAGAATATTCTGGGAGGAGCTCTGGTGACCTTCTGCTGCGTGGTGCTTTACCATCTGGGGCTGGGCCATCACATCAGCTCCATGATCATCGGTTCTGTGATCCCCATGATTCCGGGAGTGGCGTTTACAAACGGGATCCGCGATATTACGGATGGAGACTACATTGCCGGTTCTGTGCGGATGATGGATGCAGGGCTGGTGGTTTTAAGCATTGCCTTGGGAATGGGATTTGTACTTACCATGTACTATAGATTGACAGGAGGAAATCTTTTATGAATGCGTTTCCATGGGGAGAACTGGCAGGGGAAATGGCTGCCGCCGCAGTAGGAACGGCTGCTTTTTCAGTCCTCTTTTCTGTGCCGAAAAAATATTACGGGCTTTGTGCTGCCTGTGGTGCCATCGGCTGGCTGGTGTATTTCTGTTTTCACTGGGACGGACTTTCGCCCGCAGAGTCTACGTTCGTTTCCGCAGCCGCCGTAATCTTTCTGTCCAGGCTCTTTGCGG
>OGSS01001753.1_pt1 | contig 12302 bp, 9 predicted proteins | sample 1553591 | NCBI WGS metagenome assembly OGSS01 (sample SAMEA2580061, study PRJEB22360) | human gut metagenome | biome: human gut; feature: human-associated habitat; material: faeces | place: Denmark | collected 2008/2010
GGGCCGCCAAATCCAGGCCGCCCACTTTGGACAGGGCGTCCACCGGATCCTGCCCGGACGGCCTGCGGATGCGGATGCCTTCCCTTATGACCTGTACCTTGCGGTTGTAACCCGCTGTGGTCAGGCCTGCTCCCCGGCCCGTCACCCGTTCGGGATCCATGTCCAGAAGGACGGAAAGAAGGGCGCTGCTGGTGGTGGTATTGCCGATTCCCATTTCCCCGGAACCTGCCAGCACATACCCCCTCTGTTTCAGCTGTGCTGCCATATCTGCTCCCGCCTCCATGGCCCTCTCTGTTTCCTCCCTGGTCATGGCCGGCTCCTCCAGGAAATCCTTTGTGCCATATGCCACCTTCCGGTCTACCACGCCGGGAACCGCGTCACGGCAGGCCATCCCCACATCCACAGGAATCACATCGGCCTCTGCCTGGCGGGCCATAAGGCAGACACATGAATTTCCCTGAGCCATGTTCCCTGCCACAATGGCGGTCACCTCCTGTCCTGTCTGGGTCACCCCCTCCTTCACAATGCCGTTATCCCCGCACATGACCACAATGGCCCTGGGATGCAGGCTGACGGTCAGGCTGCCGGAAGCAGCGGCTATGCGTATGATATCCTCCTCCAGAACCCCCAGGCTTCCCAAAGGTTTGGCCACCTGGTCCCAGCGCTGTTGTGCCTGACGCCTGATGACCTGGCTGGCAGGCTTAATACTCCTCATTGCTTCCTTCAATGTCATAGCTCATATTCCTTTCCGTCGTGTTCCTTTCCGTATTCCACGCACTGACCGGCGAACCTTTGAACCAATTCAGGACAGGAGGGATAATAAAGATGGGGGAATCCTGCCATTACCTGTTTCACTGTTCTCATGCAGGGCCAGCTGCGGCCGCCCTTTGGCTTGACAGCCGTCATGCAAAATTCGTCCGCTCCGCACACGCAGTCCCAGTAATGAAATTCGTGGCCTTTTATTTCTTCCCCTTCCCTGAGAAAAGGAATACTGCGACTGGCCTCCAGGGTTATGTATCCAAACCTGCCTGTCTTTCCGGCCCTGTATCCGCGGCCTCTCAAAACGCCTGCCATGGGATACTCCCTTCCGTCAGCCCCCTCCAGACTGTCCAGCAGGTAGAGATATCCCCCGCACTCTGCCATTATAGGCATCCCGGATGCGGCCGCTGCTGCCACCGAATCCCGCATAGTCCTGTTGGCCGCCAGCGCCTCCCCATAATTTTCAGGATAACCGCCGCCCAGAATCAGCCCGTCCAGTCCCTTCGGCAGCTCCTTCTGGTGAAGCGGGCTGAAATACACAAGCCGGGCTCCGGCCTGTTCCATGGCCCTCAGGTTATCCTCATAATAAAAGCAAAATGCCTCATCCATGGCAATCCCCAGGCGAAAACGCAGTACGCCTCCTGCCTCTGCCCGGACCCGGACCGCACGGTCCCTGCTGCCTGCAATGTCCGCAATCTTCAAAAGAGGTTCCCATTCCAACGTGTCATCCATCCGGTCCGCCAGCTGTTCCAGCTGTTCCCTGATTCCATCTATTTCATCCGGAAGCATCAGCCCCAGATGGCGGCTTCCCACCTGAAGGAATGGCAGTTCAGGCAAATAGCCAATGACCGGAATCTGAAACCGTTCTTCTACCAGGGGTTTTATGCGGTTATATATCATGGGAGACATACGGTTGAAAAAAATGCCTTTTATGTTGTTTCTATATTTACCGGCTTTATTACAGCAGTCTGAATTTTCGTGTATGTTCCCCTGTGTTATACGAGCATTTTTCTCATGATATTTTTTCTCGCATTCTTTATGGCATTGCCCGCCCTTCTCCCATTCCTTCTCTCCCATCCCCGCCGTGCATTCCGCATCGCAGCGCACTCCGGTATGAGCTTTTTCCTCGGGACATATTTCCGCCGTCACATCATACTCCAGGAAACCCTGAATCAACGCCATCAGTGACAAACTGGCTCCTCTTCCATCCACAACCAGGATAACCGGAAGCCCAAGCATAGCTCCAATCTCAAAGGAACTGCCCTGTATGGACACGCCCCCCATACCGTCAAAGTATCCCATAACCCCTTCCGCCACTGCAAAATGGCGTTCCATGCTCAGGGACAGCTTCTCTCTCAAATGTGCCCCGGTCTCAAAAAAGCTGTCCAGGCTGCCGGTCTCCACTCCCAGCACACTGCGGTGGAAATGGCCGTCTATGTAGTCCGGTCCGCATTTAAATGCAGCCGGATTATATCCCTTTCTTTTTAAGAGAGTCAGCAGGCCGCAGGTTACCATGGTTTTCCCACTGCCGCTTCCCGGAGCCGCTATCATAACTCCTGCCATTGTATCTCTCCCTCATCGTCTTTTGGGTCCTGCATAACCGCCACATACACCGGGTTCTGCGCTTTTGGCATATGGTAGCTCCCCACCGCATCCACGGGGACCGCCCATACCTGGGTTATCTCTCCTGTGGCAAATTCAAATTCCTTCATACACGCCAGAATCTCGCCCACTGTCTCCAGTGTAATGGCATTGGCCACAATTCTCACATGGGGATTGGCGTCAAGCAGGGCTGCCACGATTTCACGCATATGGCCGCCGCTTCCGCCGATAAATGCGTGGGTGGGCGGTTCCAGTCCCATCATAGCGCCAGGCGCCTCGCCTTCCACAATGTGAAATCCCATCCAGCTTCCATGGAACTTCTGGCAGTTGGATTCAATCAGCTGCAAGGCTTCCCGGTTCCGCTCAATGGCATACACCTGGCCGCTGCCGCCCCACCTGCGAATCTCCATTCCCATCTCCACCGCCACGGAGCCGGTGCCTGCCCCGATATCATAACAAACAGCCTGGGATCCGATACACAGCTTTTCCAGGGATATCCTCCGCACTTCCTTTTTTGTCATAGGCACCTGGCCGCGGATATAGTCCTCATCCCGGGGACTGGACTGGGGATAAAGCTGGCCTTCCGCTGCCTCTGTATTCTCCACCAGCACGCAGGCCAGACTGCCGAAGGGAAGGCGCTCATCCTCCATTAAAAGCTCGGCAGGCGTCATTTCCCAGGCAATGCGTTCATCCTCGTATGAAAAATTTTCTCCGGCCCATATGGTCACGCTGCTCATTCCGCTGCTGACCAGCTGACGGCACAAATCCGGCACACTGCCGGCTCCGCCCAGCAGAATAAAGCTGCTCCTGAAGCTGCGGATATGGCCAACCACATCGCATTCCCTTCCATGGCTGCTGACCGGATGGACATTCTGCCAGCTCTTTCCCAACCTGGCGCAGAAATAGGACAGGCTGGACACACCCGGAACAAACTCCACATCCCATCCTTCCCGTAAAAATGCCTTGGCCGCCGCCTCAGCCCCGCTGTAAAAGCCGGTGTCTCCCGACAGCACCAGGGCTGCCTCATCCCACCGGAAGCTGCCCAGCCACTGTACCATCTCACTGGGCTTATAGGCTGAAAATACCCGTTTCTTATCGGTGTACGCGCTGACGCTGTCCAGCATCCGGTCCGCCCCCATCACTACCTGGGCCGCCTCCAGGCAATCCATTGCCCGGCCCGTCAACTGGTCCTCGCCCCCCATTCCTATGCCCACCAGATATACAATTGGCCTTAAATCATCCATATATGCTTCCTTTCTTTTCATGGTCCATCCACTCCTTTAGCTGTCCCTTTATATCATCCAGGGATATGCCTTCCCCGCTGCCCGGCCGGTCAATCACCACTGCCGCTGCCCCGGCCCTGTGGGCTGCCTTTATCTTTTCTGAAAAGCCTCCTGCTGCGCCCCCATCCTTGGTCACCAGATAAGCACATCCGTATTCCCTGAGCTGTACCAGATTCATTTCCTCTGAAAATGGTCCCTGCATGGCGATGATATGGCGTCCCTCGATTCCCAGCATCCTGCACTGGGCCACGGCCTCAGGCGAGGGCAGAACCCTGGCATAAATCCTCTGCTCATAATCCCTTATCCTTGTGTATGCGGCCAGCTCCTTGCTGCCTGTGGTCACCAGAATATTTCCCTCCACAGAGGACAGCCATGCAGCGGCTGCCTCCACATCCGGCATATGGATGACTCCCGGCAGGCTGTCCCCTCCTCCGGGCTCACGCAGGCACCTCATAAGCCGCAGCCCCTTTCTTCCGGAACATGCTTCCCTTATGTTTTTGGTTGCTTCCACCGCATATGGATGGGTGGCGTCAATGACCAGTTCCGGCCGCAGTTCATCAAGCATCTGCCCCATTTCCGTGACATCCAGGCGCCCCTGGCGTATCTCCATGGATCCGGCATGGGCTGTCCCGCATAGTTCCGCCAGCAGATCCTTTCCATATCCTGTGGCCACGCAGATTACAAAGGGCTGGCCAAGCTCCTGAAGATATTCAGCCAGCAGCCTCCCCTCCGTTGTCCCGGCAAACAGCACAATGTTCCTCTTAATTTCCTTCATACCTGTAACCTCTCGGCGTGACCATATAGGGGCCAATCTGCCTGGTATGGGAATTGCCGATGTAGACCGTGGTGAACATGTCCACCCGGCGGTCCTTCAGCTCCTCCAGGGTAAGTACCTCCATCCCTTCCCCTTCCCTGCCGATGTTCACAGCCAGGCCGCACACCGTACCCCCTGGCCTGTGCCTCAGAATCCGGCTGCATGCCTGCCGGAAATAATCAGGCCGTCCCTTGCTGGCCGGGTTGTACAGACATATGACAAAATCCGCCCGGGCCGCGGCCTCTATCCTGCTCCATATGGTTTCCAGGGGCGTGAGCCGGTCGCTTAAGCTGATAACAGCAAAATCGTGCATCAGCGGGGCTCCCAGAACCGCTGCCCCGGCACAGGCAGCCGTGATGCCCGGCACGATCCTGACGCTGACGCCGGGATACTGTTCTGACAGTTCCAGTATAAGGCCCGCCATCCCATAGACCCCCGCGTCCCCGCTGCATATCATGGCTGTATTCTTTCCCTCCAGACAGCATTGGAACGCCCTCCGGCACCGTTCCTCTTCCCTGGTCATGGCAGTGGTCAGGAATTCCTTTTGAGGGTACAATCCCCTTACCAGGTCCACATAGACCGTATAGCCGGCTATAACCTGGCACTGTTCCATCACTTCAAGAGCCTGTCCTGTCATCTGCCCCTTTTCTCCGGGTCCCATTCCCACCACATAGAGTGTTCCGGGCTCCTGTTCGCTCCGGACATCTTTCCGTCCGGCACGAAATCCCGTGGTAAAGGCAGGATCGTAAAGCTTTGATCGCTCATAACCGGTCTGGGCCACGGTATTTCCCACCACAATAAGGGCGGTCTTATGGATGCCTTCCCTGTCTGCCGTCTCCTTTAAGCCGGCTACCGTACAACGGACCACCTTCTCGTCCGGCCAGGTTGCTTTATATACAATGGCCGCGGGCGTATCCCCCGGATATCCGCCCTTCATCAGCTCCTCTGACAGTTCCCCCGTCATACCGGCGCTCAGGAATATCACCATGGTGCTGCCGTGGGAAGCAAATCTCTCTATGGATTCCCGTTCCGGCACAGGTGTTCTTCCCGCCATCCTGGTTATGACCACGCTCTGGCTGATGCCGGGCAGGGTATACTCCATCCCAAGCGCTGCGGCGGCTCCGCAGAAGGAACTGACCCCGGGACATATATCGTATCCTATCCCCCTGGCGTCCAGGCCGTCCATCTGTTCCCGTATGGCACCGTAGAGGCAGGGATCCCCGGTATGGAGGCGCACCGTGGTAAGACCGTCCCGTTCCGCCCGTTCCATCACTTCCATGACCTGCTCCAGGTCCATGGCGGCGCTGTCATAAATTCTGGCATCCTGTCTGGCCCAGCCCAGAAGCTCCCGGCTGACCAGGGAGCCCGCATATATGATCACATCTGCCTCCGACAAAAGTTTCTGTCCCCGGACCGTAATCAAATCAACGGCTCCCGGGCCTGCTCCTACTATATGTATCATCTCATTCCGCCTTTCATCTGTTCCTTATTCTGTCCGTAAAATACGTAAGCAGGCTGTCTGCGCCGGTGGTTGCGCCAAGTATCCCCCGTTCATTGGTAAACACAATGACCTCTGCCCTCAGCCGTCCACCAGCCCGGCGTTTCACGTGCTGTTCCAGCCGCATCATCACCCGCTTCATCACCTGTTCACGCAGGCCATCCTCTGTCTCCAGAAGGCGCAGCCCCTCGTCCACGGTCACTGCTTCCAGAATCTGTTCCACCAGCTCTCTTTTTGCGCCGCAGGCAGCTCCGTGGGCTGCCAGAATTTCCATTCTCCCGTCCGCCCAGGAGGAATGGGTATTCATAATACCGGCTGCCAGCTTGATTAGTTTTCCTCCGTGGCCTATGAGCAATATGGACTCAGCCCCTTCTTCCACCGCCATGTCAATGGCGCTGCCTATGAAATTACTGCATTTCACGGCCTGTCCAAGTCCCAGGCCAAGTACATTGCCCACAAAGTTCTCACCGTAATTTCCCGGCGTCACCAGAAGGTTCTTCTCTCCCTTGCCGATCCTCTGTCTCATCTCCAGACGGATGGTATCAAGGAGCGCTGTTTCGCTCATGGGCTCCACCATTCCGCTGGTCCCCAATATGGATATGCCTCCCTGGATCCCCAGACGGCTGTTAAAGGTCCTATCCGCCACCTCAATCGCTCCCGGCACACGGATCTCAATGGTAAGCACACCCCTGAAACCGGATTCCCGGCACACGCCGGCCACCTGCTCAAATATCATCTGCCTGGGGACCGGGTTAATGGCAGCTTTTCCCACTTCGCAGCTCAAACCGCACTGGGTTACCCTTCCCACTCCCACTCCTCCGGATAAAATCAGCCGCAATCCGTCTTTCTCATACACATAATCCCCACAGGCATTTCTGTCATCTCCGGCCTCTGTGTTATCTCCGGCCTCTCTCGCATCTCCGGCCTCTCTCGCATCTCCGGCGCCGCCGCTGTCCGCATCCGGCAGCCGGACCTGTGAATACACCATAAGCCCGTCCGTCACATCCGGGTCGTCACCTGCATCCTTTCTGACACCGCAGCAGACACAGTTCTTCCCCGTCTCCATTTCCTCCACCTCCAGGTCCAGCCGGACTCCCTTTGGCGTTGTCAGGGACACCTGCTCCATTCTCCTGCCCCGCAACAACATAACGGCTGCTGCAAAGGAAGCCGCTGCCGCACAAGTACCTGTGGTGTATCCCCATCTCAATTTTTTCTGATTCTTATAGATGTACGAATCTCCCATAATTCCACCTGCTGTCCAACATCTGACTCTCAAACTATGGAAAAGTATATCATATCCAACTGCATTTCTCAATGTCTAATTTCCCGGTGACCGGCTCTTATAAACGGCTCTTATAAACGGCTCTTATAAACGCTCCTTATAACCGGCTCTATGGCCGCCGCCACCGTCACCCCTTCTCCGGCCTGCTTATGTATCAGAAGAATTCCTCCCCTGGCTGTACAGGACCTTTCGCAGACATTACCCACGCCTACTGTGGATCTTACAAACTCGGATTCCTCAAACTCTCCCTCCACAGCCAGCAGTTCCCCGGATGTAAATGTACGCAGCTCCCACCCGTACCTGCCGGCCAGCCGGGACACCGCCTCCTCCCCGGCCTTAATGTCAATGGTGGCCAGTGCCTTTACCGCCGCTGGGTCAATACCCTCATGTTCCAGCGCTTTAAGGACACGGCGTTCCAGGGTATCCGGCAGGGTTCCCTTTCTGCATCCCACGCCCACCACAACCATCTTTGGAACCAGGCGGAGAAAGGCCGCCTCCCCGGCCGGTGCAGCGCAGGGCCTTTCTCTGTTTCGGAATGTAATCCATATGTTATGCCTGCACACGCTGTTCATGCATATATTATGACAGGGTATGCCCTCTGCGCTATCCCGGAAGTTCTCCCTCTCCCTATTAGACCTCTGCCTGTTGTCCGTTTCTCTATTATCTGTTTCTTTATTATCTGTCTCTCTATTATCCGCTTCTCTGTCTGAGCTCTGGTTTCTCCGGAGCCAGGGCCAGGCCCCGCTCTCCGCCCAGCCGCACTGCGCGTCGCAGAAAAATCCCACCTTCCCGCCATCCAGCAGCCAGGCGGAAATTTCTTTGGCCTCTTTTCTGTCTGTTATGCAAAGGCCGCGGCGGGCTGCAAAGACATCCACCGCAAATATGCCGTTGACATCCGTGGCCGTGGTTATGACCGGTATGCCCTGAAGCCAGTCCGCCATTGTTTCGGCCAGCTCATTGGCGCCCCCCACATGGCCTGACAGCAGGGGGATACAGAAATGCCCGGCTTCGTCAGCCGCCACCACAGGGGGATCTGTCATCTTGTCCCGGACAAAGGGCGCAATCGCCCTGACTGCGATACCAGCCGCGCCGATGAATACCAGCGCCCTGTTCTGTCCAAACATGGATCCGGTCCATTCCGAAAGAGACTTGTCCTGAGGCAGGATTCCCTCCTCCTCCCATTCCGGCTTCCAGAAGCGCCGCGGCACATACCCCGTACACTCTGTTCCTGTATCCCTGAACCGGCGGCACAGCAGGCGGCATACTCCGGCGCCTCTTGCCGTAAAACAAATCATACCTATCTTCATAGCCGTCTCCTTTGTATCACTCCTGATTACAGATATAAGACAGTATATCGGAAAATCATTCCTGCTGCAATGCCTCTTTCTTAAGTTCCCGTTTGCGCTTTGTGATAAGGCCTCCTATCTTGCCGCTTTCCTTGGCTGTCAGGCTCCTCCATCCTCCCTCCATGACCTTTGCGTCCAACCCCAGTTCCTGGGCTATCTCAAATTTAAGCTGGTCCTGGGCACTCAGGTTATGAGGATCAAAGGCCTCATTTTTCTTAGACTTTCCCATGTAGGTTCTTGCTCCTTTCTTGCTGATACAAAATAAGTACAAATGGATTATACCCAGGCAGGGGCCTGCCTATACCGCCCTTACAACTTATTCCAATTGCCCTTGCAATTTAATTTGTTGTATATTATACTGAACCTATATGGATTGTTTCATAACGGACCATCACAGGATAATTTATACAGCCTTTGTTACCCTGTTATCATACATAATGAAAGGAAGGGCACCGTGAACATTGCAGTCATCGACGACTCGATAGATGAAGCTCGTCAGTTAGCCGGCTTTATATCCACCTATTGTTCTGACACACATACCTGCCAGCAGACGACCATCTTCAACACCGCCGCCGACTTCCTTCGCTGCTGGCAAAGAGGCAGCTTTGACCTTATATTCATAGATATTTTTCTCCGGAATGAGACCTCCGGTATCAGAATCGCTGAAAGGGTCCGCAGGGATGATGATTCCTGTACCATCGTGTTCACCACCAGCAGCACCGATTTTGCCCTGAAGGGATATGAGGTCCGTGCTCTGGATTACATGGTAAAGCCTATCCGCTACGACAAGTTCAGCCAGACCATGGAGTATTTTTTGTCTGTATCCCGCAGGAAGCAGAGTCATTATATAGAGGTAAAGGAAAGCCGCATCATGCAGAAGATTCCCATTGACTCTATCCTTTACACCGATTATTCAAACCACTACATACAAATCCATCTTCCCGATAAAACGGTCCGCACTTACATGCGGTTTGAAGATTTTTCCGGTATGCTCCTTATTTACTCCCAGTTCATATGCTGCTACCGGAACTGCATCATCAATATGGACAAGGTTTTTTCTATGGAGAAATCAGAGTTCATTTTGACAACCGGAGAGCATCTGCCTATTACCAGGACCATGCGGTCGCAGATTCACCAGCAGTATGCAGATTACCAGTTCTCCAAGTTAAACGGAGGCATCGGATGAGCTTTGCACAGATACAGCTGATAAGTGTGATTTTGGCCGAAATCATATTCATTATCGTTCCCTTTTTGGCGGTATTCCGAAGGGAATGGCGGTACTCTATGTCAAAAACTACAGGTATTCTTATGGGATACCTGTTTTTTGTATACTTTTTAGGCCTTACATGCTTCAGCCCTTTCCTGTCCCGGCCCTGGCTGGAGCTGGCGTGGTCCTGCACCACCATGACCACCAACATACTTGTCTGTAAATGGATGGTGCGCACAGACTGGCCTGTGAACATCTATTCCCTTTTCCTTTTTAAGAACTTCACGGATACCGCCGGATACTGCGCGGACCTGTCCAATGCCTCTGCTTCCCTTAATAAGAGCAGTTCCCTTATCACAGGAGACAAATTATTAAGCAATCTTATTTTTCTGTTTCTCATGGTCTGGGTGGCCTATTACATCCTGCACAAATATCTGACTGATGCAGTGGAATACACAAGGCTCCTGCCGGTCTGGAATTATCTGGCTGCCATCCCGGTGCTCTTTTTCATCATGTTCCGCCTGGCATCCCGTTCCCTGTCCCCTGCACGTATGCTTCAGTATCATCCTGACATGATTTTTTTTGCTGTCTGCTGGTTTGCCTGTATTTACACAGTCCACTATGTGAGTCTGAGGATTCTGTCCCGGCTGTCTGAAAGCTATGCGGCCAAGGAGCAGTACCGGACCACCCGGCTGTTAGCCAGTGTCCAGAAGTCCCAGATGGCCACGCTCCAGTATAATCTGGAACAATTCAAGAAAATGCGCCACGATTACCGCCATCATCTCATCACGCTCAAGGGACTGCTGGAGCAGGGTGACACAGAATCGGCCCTGGAATACATCAATGACTATCTGGGCACTTATGCAACCCTCAACACCACCCAGTACTGCCAGAATCCTTCCTCCAATGCGCTGCTCAACTACTACATACAAACCGCCCAGTCCCAGGGCATTGCGGTGAATTCCTCCATTTCCCTGCCCCAGAACCTTCCTGTGCCGGAGATAGACTTCTGCACCATCCTGGGCAATCTTCTCTCCAACGCAGTGGAGGCATGCCAAAGACAGACCCAGGGAACCCCCTCCATTACCATCAACATCGGGCAGGCCGGCGAATCCATGATTGCCCTGTCCATACAAAACACTTACTCCCATCTCATACGTATGAAGGACGGCCGTTTCCTTTCATCCAAACGGGAGGATATGGGTACCGGCACCACCTCTGTGCGGTATCTGGTGGAACGGTATCACGGCATATTGAAATTCGATTACAATAACGGAATGTTTGAGGCGTCCCTCCTTCTGAACCCCGCCATGAAATAACCTCTGGCCGCCGTAACAATACGGTATACAGAGATGAATGGCGCGCAAACTCAAAAAAACCGGCTATGGGCCGAAGCCCATAACCAGTTTCATGAATTCAAATCTTATTCTTCTGTGTACTGTGACATGGCATCGATGTCCACGTCAGCCACATCCGCATCCTGTGCAGCAGGTGCCAGCATAGCCTTGATGCTTAAGCTGATTTTGTGGTCAGCCTCGTTAAAGTCTACCACTCTGGCCTCAATCTCCTGGCCGATTCTTAAAACATCAGCAGGCTTCTCAACATGCTCCCTGGAAATCTGGGAAACATGAAGCAGTGCGTCTACACCTGGCTCCAGCTCAACAAATGCGCCGAAATCAGTCATACGTGCCACACGGCCGTATACCACGTTGCCCACTGCATACTTGTCAGCTGCGTTGACCCATGGATTCGCCTCAGGGAACTTAAGGCTCAGGGCAATCTTCTCTCCCTGGATATCCTTAATCAGTACCCTTACCTGGTCCCCTGCCTTGAATACCTTCTTAGGATTCTCAACACGGCCCCAGCTCATCTCGGAAATATGAAGAAGTCCGTCAGCACCGCCCAGATCAATGAATGCGCCGAAGTCGGTTACGTTCTTAACGGTTCCGTCAACGGTATCGCCCGGCTGGATTCTTGCGAACAGTTCTTCCTTCAGCTTCGCCTTCTGTGCAACCAGAAGCTGTTTTCTGTCACCGATGATTCTTCTTCTCTTAGGATTGAATTCTGTGATAACAAAATCAATATCCTGTCCTGCATACTTGGACAGGTCCTTCTCATAGCTGTCAGATACAAGGCTGGCCGGGATGAATACCCTTGCGCCCTCAACCTCAACGCTTAAGCCGCCGTCTAATACCTGTGCTACCTTTGCTGTCAGAACCTCCTGGTTCTCAAATGCCTCTTCCAGACGCTTATTGCCTCTGTCAGCTGCCATACGCTTATAGGATAAGGAAACCATGCCTACGCCGTCATTAAGCTTAATGACCTTGGCCTCCATCTCTTCACCAATCTGTACTTTTGTGGTCAAATCCACGTTGCTGTCGTTGCTGTATTCGTCACGGGTGATAACTCCCTCGGACTTATTACCTGCAATACTCAGTATTATCTCATCTTTGCTGACTTCGATGACCTGACCGGTGACTATCTCTCCTGTACGTATTGGTTTGGTTGATT
>OGSS01001756.1_pt1 | contig 12287 bp, 12 predicted proteins | sample 1553591 | NCBI WGS metagenome assembly OGSS01 (sample SAMEA2580061, study PRJEB22360) | human gut metagenome | biome: human gut; feature: human-associated habitat; material: faeces | place: Denmark | collected 2008/2010
CTGTTTTTCCAGGTCACGGTGGGGGATAATTATGACAGGATGATGTCCGTGGTGCGCCAGGGGCTTTCCCGTTCTGATATTCTCATACTGACAGGGGGCCTGGGTCCCACCGAGGACGATTTGACAAAGGAGGTATGTGCCAGCGCCTTCGGCATGCCTTTGGTGGAAGATGCACATACCAGGGAGCATCTGGAAGAATTCTTCAGAAATAACATTTACAGGCACATTCCGGACAACAACTGGAAGATGGCTGCGGTCCCCCAGGGGGCTCTGGTACTGGACAACGCCAACGGCATGGCCCCGGGCCTGATACTGGAAAAGGACGGCAAGACCGCTATCCTGCTTCCGGGACCTCCCAATGAACTGTATCCCATGTTCAACGGACAGGTGTTCCCTTATCTCCAGAAAAAGCAAAATGCAGTGCTGGTATCCAGTATGGTGAAAATCTGCGGATACGGGGAAAGCCAGGTAGAGGATATGCTCCTGGACCTGATTGACGCCCAGACCAATCCCACCATTGCCACCTATGCCAAGACGGCAGAGGTGCATTTAAGGATTACGGCCAGGGCGGGGAGCCGTGAGGAGGGAATGGCCCTCATCGCACCTGTGGAGAAGGAGATAAAAGGCCGTTTTAAAGAAGCTGTCTTTACCACGGATGAAAAGGTGAGTCTTGAGATGGCAGTGGCGGATTTGCTGAAACAGAAATCTCTGACCATGTGTACCGCCGAGTCCTGTACCGGTGGCATGATAGCGGCCAGAATGGTGAATGTGCCCGGCGTATCCGGCGTGTTTATGGAAGGCATGGTGACATATTCAAATGAAGCCAAAATGCGCCTTCTGGGAGTACGTGAGGAAACCTTAAAGGCCCACGGCGCTGTCAGCGGGGAGACTGCCAGAGAGATGGCAGAGGGTGGAGTGAAGGCCAGCGGTACTGACCTCTGTGTGGCCACCACCGGCATAGCAGGACCTGACGGAGGTACGGATGAAAAGCCTGTCGGGCTGGTGTACATGGCATGCTGCCTGAGGGGAAAGACCTGGGTCAGGAGATACCAGTTTAAGGGCAACCGGGAAAAGGTGCGGGAACAGGCCATGATGAAGGCACTGGACCTGGCCCGTCTTTGCATACTGGGCAAGAATTAAATACCAGGCGGATATATCATCCTTGTTTATTACGTGAAAATAAGTTCCGGGAGGCATGGGATTTGGAATCGAGACGAAGGAAGAAACAGATTTCGGCGGCCTGCCACTATGCATATACGCGGCTGGCCCTGAATTACTATATGTACTATGAGGTGATTCTGGAGGGGGATATTTTAAGAAGCAGGCTGGAGAGACTGAGCAAACAGTACCATGGCCTGTTAAAGGACTTCCTGGAGGGAAGCATGAAGCTGGAGGAGCTGAATGGCCTGAGGGATGAGACGGCTTTGGCCATGGAGGCCAATACAGCTTATACGGATGTTTTTCAGGTGTATGAATATGTGCTGAACCGCCTGGAAGGGCGTTTTGAGCCCCAGCTTATAGGGAACAGCAATGTCCGGCCGGATGAGGAAGAATGGACAGCGGAAATCATGGCTTATATCATGGACACAGATGATCCAATGGTAGTCAATGAACGGATACAGACCGTGGTAGGCCAGCTTCCCATACGGCTTACCAGGAATAAATTCTTTGCCATGGTGGAGGAGGGGATGTCTGTCTACAAGGGCGGACTGGTCTCCAGCCTGGATGATATGCTGTATATCCTGCGGTCTGAGGCCACGCTGGTGCGGCCCGGGGACATGGAGACAGGATATGAGGACCTTCACTCCATTCTCAGGGAATTTGAAAACACGGACTTTAAGGCCATAACAGCAGAGGAATACCGGCATCTGACAGCCGAGATGGAGCGGGCCGGACAGATTCTCCTGGATACCACAGGGGAGCTGATGTTGTTCGTGGATTTGATAAATGACCTTTATATACTTATGCTTTCCAGGGAATGGGTGATGATGGAGGTATCGGAGGAAAGCCTGTTAAAAGAGATCCTGTCAGCGGTTCAGTCTCTTTTTGAGGAAGGAGCCGTAAAGGCTATTCCGCAGGAACTGACAGATAGGCTGACCATGCTGGAGGGAAAGCAGGAAACTTACTTTGAGCAGTGGATGCGTCTGGAGACAGAGGTTAAGAGCACGGACCATGGTCCGGATGAGGATGGGGACATCCTCCGGAAAATAGAACTGCTCATGTCGGACAGTTCTTTCATGTCCCTGGAGAGTACCCGGGACAGGGCAGATCAGAAGGTGGATGCAGAACTGCTGGCCGGAAAGCTGGAGGGTTTCTTTGGGGAGCTGTCAACTTCCTGGGAAGGAAAACCAAAGGTCCTTATCAGGGCTGTGATGTCCAAGATTCTGTCCAGGCTGCCGGTCTTTTTCCATTCCCTGGAGGAAGTGCGTCTGTATGTGGAAGGAAGTCTCAGAAGCTGTTCCGACGGGAAGGAAAAAGAGATTTCCATGGGTCTTATACGCATGCTGAGAGAACAGGATAAGTTTGACTGGGAAGATGATTAGGACGTTTATCAGGACGTGCTTTGGCAGAAATGTGTTTCAGACATGGCCTGGCGCGCAGACAGAGGGAGATGAATGAATGCGCTGGTGGGAGCATCTATATATGGGAGACAGTGCCGGGCGGCACCGGGCCAGGGTCCTCATGGGAATCCGCGAAAGGAAGCTCATGCCGGATACCTATGTGATTACTCTTCCCCAGAGTGGGAATCATATACTTGACATACGGCCCGTGGTGCTGCTTACAGAGGAAGAACGGAAAGCAGAGGATTTCCTGATTTTAGGCGTGGCCCAGGGATACGGGGAAGCGTGTGAGGTAGTCCGCGCCATGGTGGATGATATGTACCGGCATACGGATGGTTTTAACTGGAACACATATATGGCGTACCTGGGGGAGGCAAAATGATTCATATTCTGCTAGTGATATTGAAGATAATAGGTATTGTTCTTCTGGTCATCCTTGGACTTCTCCTTGGCATTCTCCTGGCAGTGCTGTTCATTCCTGTCAGATATAAGGCAGAGGGAAGTTATCACGGACAGCTGCTGCTGACTGTGTGCGCCACCTGGTTCTTCCATATTCTGGCATTCAGGGCTGTCTATGGAGGCGACGGCCTGGTGTGCAGTCTCAAGGTTCTGGGCCTCAGGCTTTGGCGCAACCGGGAACAAGATCCTGCCCAGGATCTGGAAGACGGCCTGGAGACCATGATGGGAGATGAAGAACAGTCCCTGTATGAGGAATTGCAGCAGGATGAGGAACATTACCAAAAGGCCCAGGACAGCCAATTCCGGGAGGAACGCGCAGGAGAGCAGGACGCCAGCCGGAAGAATACCGGGACAGAGGAAGATAAACCAGGCCCCGAGAAAAAGGGGCCCGGCATAATAGGAAAAATAAAAGGCCTTCCAGGCCGTATCAGTCAGTCAATCAGACATATACTGGAAAAACTTAAGTTTTCTTTTGAGAAAATTTGTGATAAGCTTAAGGGAATCAGGGAATTTGTCCTGGAAAAGAAAATGTGGCTGGAGGATGAAAAGAATCAGGCATCCCTGAGGCTCCTTTACAGGCAGACAAAACGTCTCCTGATACATCTGCGGCCCAGAAAGGGAAGGTGCACGGTCACCTTCGGGTTTGAGGACCCCTATACCACGGGGCAGGTGCTTCAGGCCGCCAGCCTTATCTACCCGTTTTATCACAGGCAGCTTTTTTTGTATCCGGTATTTGATGAGAAGATACTGGACGCAGAGGGGAGCCTGAAAGGAAGAATACGGTTATCCGTAATCCTTTGGCTGGTACTCCAGGTCCTGATTGACGGACATACCCGCAGGATGCTGAAGGGTTTCTTAAAGTGATATGACAACCGCGGGAATAAATAGAGAAGAGGACATACTATGGCAGAGAATCAATTTACATCTACGATAGACACGTTATTCAGGGGCATGGACCAGTTTGTCAACACCAAGACCGTGGTGGGGGAACCGGTACAGGTGGGAGATACAATCATTGTCCCTCTGATTGATGTGACATGCGGTATGGCGGCCGGAAGCTTTGCAGAGGGTGTCAGGCAGAAACAAAGGGGCGGTGGAGGCATGAGCGCCAAGATGAGTCCCAGCGCCGTACTGGTGATTCAGGGAGGCGTGACCAAGCTTGTCAACGTCAAGAATCAGGATGCCATCACAAAAGTGATAGATATGGCGCCGGATTTTATCAATAAATTCCTGGGGGGCAAGCCGGCTGTGTCTGAAGAAACGGTCCGGACCGCAAAGGATACAGCGGCAGCCTATGACACGGGTAAGTCAGAACATATGGATGTGAAATAGGAATCCCGGGCCGCCTTTCTGCATATGATGGAATATAGCTTGTTGCAGAATGGGGGAGACAATTAAGATATGAGAAGAATATGCGGGCTTATGCTGTTCTGCTTTGGACTGGGGATGGCAGTGCTGCTCTTTATTCCGGAGACAATCTTTACCTTCCTGTTCGTTATCGGCTGCCTTGTATTAGGATATAATCTGTTCTGTTGTTAATATAAACGTATGGCGTATCGAAGAGGAAGAAGGTTACAATAGCGATTGAATATAAAATACAGGTTATGCGTTCATCCCATATGGGGCATAGCCTGTTTTTTTCTGCCTGTTTTGTCCCGGCAGAGTTTGTCCCGGCATAATATTCCGCAAAAAAAGACACTGCCCGTCGGTATGACAGAGGCAATGCCTTTTTCCGTGATATGTTCTGTTTCATTAAGCTCTTTCTACAAGGCCTGAACGTAAGCAGGAAGTACATACGTACATTCTCTGGGTTCCACCATTAACCTTGACTCTGACAGATTTAACGTTCGCTTTCCACATCTTGTTGGATCTTCTATGGGAATGGCTCACTTGAATTCCGAAATGAGCTGCCTTTTCACAGATTGCACACTTAGCCATACTATTGCACCTCCTTAACACGTTACTTGGATTCTTTCTTTAAGAAAAATCCACAACAAATGTATGATACCAGAAGTTTGCAAATTTTGCAAGTGAAAAAACTAAAATTTCTTTCTTTTTTTCAGAAAATAGTGTATACTGTCTCTAGTAAAGAAACGGAGGCATGTGTATGAAGGGACGAATCAGCAATAAAATGGGCGAAATCCAGATTAACCCGGACGTGATTGCTTTATATGCAGGAACCATCGCAGTTGAATGTTTTGGCATTGTAGGTATGGCAGCGGTCAGCATGAAGGACGGGCTGGTTAAATTATTAAAGAGAGAGAGCCTGACTCACGGAATCAACGTGGATATAAACGACAATAAAATATCCATTGATTTCCACGTAATCGTATCTTATGGGGTCAGTATTTCGGCTGTATCTGACAACCTGATCGAAAGCGTGAAATACAGGGTAGAAGAATTCACCGGCATGGAGGTTGAGAAAATCAACATCTATGTGGAAGGTGTTAGAGTGATTGACTAGGAGGAAGTAACTTGTGGGTATAAGTACGATTGACGCCGGTATGCTTAAGAATGCCTTCCTGGCAGGAGCAAAGGGGTTGGAGGCAAAGAAGGACTGGATTAATGAACTGAATGTATTTCCCGTGCCGGACGGGGATACGGGAACCAATATGACGCTTACTATCATGGCGGCGGCAAGGGAAGTGGCGGAGCTTGAGAATCCTACCATGGACCAGCTGGCAAAGGCTATTTCATCCGGTTCCCTGCGCGGGGCAAGAGGAAATTCCGGAGTTATATTATCGCAGCTTCTCAGAGGCTTTACAAAAGAAATAAAAGCAGTGGAAGAGATTGATACCACCATCCTGGCAAACGCCATGGTGAGGGGAACTGAGACAGCATACAAGGCTGTCATGAAACCAAAGGAAGGGACCATCCTGACCGTGGCCAAGGCCATGGCGGATAAGGGCCTGGAGATGGCTTCACAGACAGATGACATAGAGGAATTCGTAAAGGAAGTCATAGAATACGGCGATTACGTGCTGGGCCAGACGCCGGAGATGCTCCCCGTGTTAAAACAGGCGGGTGTGGTGGATTCCGGAGGACAGGGGCTGATGCAGGTGGTCAAGGGGGCTGTGGACGGCCTTCTGGGCAGGACAACGGACTTTTCACTGGACACGCTCCAGGACAGCCGGAAAACGCCGGCAGACGGCGAAAGAGCCGTCAAGGGCGCTGCAAGGACAGATATAGATACAGCGGATATCAAATTTGGTTACTGTACTGAATTTATTATAAATCTGGAGAAGGATTACACGGAGAAGGATGAGGGTGAGTTAAAGTCATATCTGGAATCCATTGGTGACTCCCTGGTGGTGGTATCGGATGATGAGATCGTGAAGGTCCATGTGCACACCAACCACCCGGGCCTGGCCTTTGAGAAGGCGCTGGCCTACGGTTCCTTATCCCGCATGAAGATAGACAACATGAGGGAGGAGCACCAGGAGAGGGTCATTCAGGATTCGGAGCGCCTGGCTAAGGAACAGGCCGCCAGGGAGCAGGAAGACAAAGATCAGGTATCCGCAGAGGAGACGGCGGCAGAACTCAGGGAATATGGCTTCATAGCTGTATCCAGCGGGGAAGGTCTGAGTGATATTTTCAGGGGAATAGGGGCCGACTGCCTGATTGAGGGAGGTCAGACCATGAACCCCAGCACAGAGGATATGCTTAAGGCCATTGAACGGGTAAACGCAAAGAACATTTTCATTCTGCCCAATAACAAGAACATTATCATGGCCGCACAGCAGGCCAGAGATTTGACGGAAGATAGGAACATAATCGTTATACCTTCCAAAACCGTTCCCCAGGGAATCACGGCATTGGTTAATTTCATGCCGGATCTGGGACCGGAGGAAAATACCCGGACCATGACCGAGGAAATGGAGAATGTAAGGACTGCCCAGATTACTTATGCGGTCCGCACCACCAATATTGACGGCATTGACATTGAAGAAGGGGATATCATGGCCCTGGGAGATCACGGTATGCTGGCAGTGGGGAAATCTGTGGATGGGGTTGCCCTGGATGCCATGAAAGAGATGCTGGATGAAGAATGTGAGCTTGTGACCATATACTATGGGGCTGATGTGTCTGAGCACGAGGCAAAGGTTCTCGGAGAACAGGCGCAGGAACAGTTTCCTGATAAGGAAATCGAGCTTCAGTACGGAGGCCAGCCCATATACTACTATCTGATTTCTGCTGAGTAGAAGGAAGATGCAAAGGAGGAACCGGAAAAGAGAATGGCTAGATGGACAAGAGATGAAGTGCTGAACCAACCGGATGATTTCGTGCAGTTTATGATGGAGGACTTCCTCACTAAAAACGGATTCAGAAAAAAGACCCATAAGGGACAGGAGGTCTGGCAGGAAGGCGATGGCTTTCTGACCATGGCAAGGTTCATACGGTATGAATATAACAACGGGAGCTTCCACCTGGAAGCCTGGATCGGCAAGAAACGGGAGAATCCCATCAAAGGATTTGTGGGCGCCATGCCCAAGAAGATGTTCCGGGAGAGCCTGGAGGAGTTAATACGCCTGCTCCATCAGCCCCTGCCCCAGGGACAGGAAGATACAGGAAACAAGGTCATTACCATACAGGTGCCTGACCACGGAAAGTGCGCTGTTCCGGCCATGATACTCTCCATACTGGGAATTGTGGTGGGCCTGCTGCTTTCGCCTCTGGGCGGCATTGTGCTGGGAGGACTGGGAATCACTTTCGGACAGAAGGCCCGCAGCTCCAGCAAAAGCAATATAGGCAGGGCGGCTGTGATCCTGGGGACCATTGCCATGGCAGCAGCCATCATCGGCTATATTATTAATCTGATTTTTGCATTTACATTTATATTCTAAAATAAATATAAGGAGTGGATGACTATGAATGAAAACATGATGAACAGATCTTACGAAGTTCAGGTAGAGGGAGACTCGCTGGGACGCTACACGGCCAAGACCTTTGGTTGGATGTTTGCAGGTCTTTTGGTTACCTTTATTGTTGCGGTGGGCTTTGCGGTGACAGGAACGATTTTCTATATATATTCCTTCCGGTACTGGCCTCTGGCGCTTCTGGCAGCTGAGCTGGGAGTGGTGATATATCTCTCCTCCAGGATTGAGAAGATGTCTGTGGGTATGGCCAGGAGCTTATTCTTCCTGTATGCAGCCCTTAACGGTATTGTATTCAGCGCATATTTATTTGCATTCAGTCTGGAGATTCTGTGGATGGTATTCGGAATCACAGCCCTGTTCTTTGGAATCATGGCCCTGATTGGCTGGTTTGGCAATATTAATTTTACCAAGCTCCGTCCTTTCATGCTTGGAGGACTTGTATTCCTGTTTTTCTACTGGATTTTTGCAATGTTTATTGATTTAAGCGCATTTGATACCATTGTATCTACGGTGGGAATTTTCCTGTTCCTGGTACTGACAGCCTATGATGTGAAGAAGATACAGGCATTTCACGCATACTACGGCCAGTCGCCTGAGATGGCAGCCAAGGCATCCATCTTCTCCGCACTGCAGCTGTATCTGGATTTTATCAACCTCTTTGTCTATATTATGAGGATTTTGGGGCGCAGGAAGTAAGCAGGGTTGCGGAGGCATGAGAATCAGGAAACTGCCTGTTTTACACAATATTGAAAACTTAAAACACTTAAAGGAATCTGTTTGGAAGTAGACAGGTTCCTTTTTTTAGCGTGGCATCCTCCTTTTGTGATTGTAGAGAAGAACTGCAAATGTTATTATGATAATAACAATGCTATAAAATCAAGGAGGGAGAGCATGAAATATGTATTGGGATTTGATATAGGCGGAACGAAATCAGCTATCCTTCTGGCCAGGCCGGATAAAGAGCAGGTGGAATTTCTGGAGAGAAAAGCCATTCCCACTTGCGGGACATGGGAGGAAGTGCTGGGCTGCCTTACGGATATGGGAAAAGACTTTTTGGAATCACATCAGATATCCAGAGAAGAATGCTGTATCGGTGTTTCCTGCGGAGGACCCTTGGACGCCGGAAAAGGTGTGATACTGTCGCCTCCTAATCTGCCCGGTTGGGACCAGGTACCGGTTGTGTCCTATCTGGAACACCGTCTGGGCATGGACGCAAGGCTTAAGAACGATGCGGATGCCTGTGCCCTGGCGGAATGGCGGTATGGGGCTGGCAAGGGCTGCCGTCATATGATATTTCTTACCTTTGGAACAGGGCTGGGGGCAGGATTGATTTTAAACGGAAGGTTATACGAAGGAGCCTGCAGCATGGCGGGGGAAGCCGGACATGTGCGGCTGGCAGAGGCGGGACCGGTAGGTTATGCAAAGGAGGGAAGCTTTGAGGGATTTTGCAGCGGGGGAGGAATCGCGCGGCTGGCCAGGTCCATGGCGGAGAATGCTCTCAAGGCGGGCCGTCCGGTTTCTTACATGAAGGAGGGAGGACTGGATGGCATAACAGCCAGGGATGTGGCAAAAGCTGCGGATATGGGATATGCGGACGCCAGAGACGTCCTGGCAGTGTCAGGCCGGTATTTTGGCAGGGGGTTAGCCCTGCTGGTGGACATCCTGAATCCCGAGAGGATTGTAGCAGGAGGAATCTATGCGAGGGCCGGCAGGTTCCTTAAGGATGAGATGGAAAAAGAGCTTCGGAGGGAGGCCCTCCCGGCATGTGTAAATGCCTGCCGTATCCTGCCCTGCGCTCTGAGGGAGCAGATTGGTGATTATGGGGCCGTGATGGCGGCCATGGAGATGTGGGAGGAGTGAGGGAGATGACGGGAATGGGATGATGAGAATGGAATACACAGAACGGTATGCATAACTGCCAGGCAGTTACAAATTTAGTTGCCTAAGAAGTCAAAGACTGTTATAATTTTCATGTCAGATACATTGTTTCAAACGTATATATTGAAATAATATAGTTCGGAAAGGGGAGCATTTATGTTAATTGGAGCATTGGAAGCAGGCGGCACAAAGATGGTGTGCGCCATTGGAAAGGAAGACGGTACCATATTGGAGCAGGTATCCATACCCACCACTACACCGGAGGAGACCATACCCAGGCTCATAGAATATTTTAAGGATAAGGAGATCGGGGCCCTGGGCGTGGCAGCGTTTGGTCCTGTGGATGTGAAGCCGGAGTCAGATACTTACGGATATATCCTGGACACGCCTAAGCTGGCATGGAGACATAAGGATTTTCTGGGCAGGCTTAAGGAGGAGCTCAAGGTTCCCATGGGGCTGGATACGGATGTAAACGGCTCTTGTCTGGGAGAGGTGACATACGGATGTGCCAGGGGACTGGACAGCGTTATCTATATCACCATAGGAACCGGTGTGGGCGTGGGCGTATGCATCAATGGAAAACTCCTGCACGGAATGCTTCACCCGGAAGGAGGCCACGTCCTTCTGGCGCGCCATGAGGACGACCCCCAAGGGGGTATCTGTCCTTATCACAAAAACTGTCTGGAGGGCTTTGCAAGCGGCCCCTCTATCGAAGCCAGATGGGGTAAAAAGGCCGTGGAGCTGGTGGACAGGCCCGAGGTATGGGAGATGGAGAGCTATTATATTGCCCAGGCCCTTGTGGACTATATTATGCTGCTCTCACCTCAAAAAATTATTTTGGGCGGCGGAGTCATGCACCAGGAGCAGCTGTTCCCCATGATTCGCCAAAAGGTGAAGGAGATGTTAAACGGCTATATCAAGACAAAGGAATTGGAAGACATGGACAACTACATTGTTCCGGCAAGCCTTCACGATGACCAGGGAATCATGGGCTGCATAAAACTGGGACTCAATGCGTTACAGGCATGACTTCCTTTGGAGGATTTTGATACATGTTGAACAGACAGCCGGTAAACTCGTTAAAAGGGATTGGCGAGAAGACAGGCAAACTATTTGAAAAACTGGGGGTTGTCACCATAGATGACCTGTTGTCCTATTATCCCAGGGCATACGATGCCTACGAGTCCCCGGTGCCCATAGGTCAGTTAAAGGAGCAGGCTGTTATGGCTGTGGAATCTGCCCTGGTGAGGGGGGCGGACCTGCTGCGCCTGGGCCATATGCAGATTGTCTCGGTGCAGCTTAAGGACCTGACAGGCTCCCTCCAGGTATCCTGGTATAACATGCCTTACATGAGGGCAAATTTAAAGACCGGCGTGAAGTATGTATTCCGGGGCAGGGTGGTTAAGAAAAGGGGCAGGATGGTCATGGAACAGCCGGAGGTATTTACTCCGGAAAGCTACGAGGCCCTGGCGGGCTCCATGCAGCCTGTATACGGACAGACCAGGGGACTGAGCAATAAAACCATTGTGCGGGCGCAGCAGATGGCCCTGGAAGTGCGGAAAATGGAGCGGGAGTACATGCCGCCGGATTTAAGGCGCAGGTATGAGCTGGCGGAGATCAATTATGCCATGGAGCACATCCATTTTCCGGCTGACCAGACAGAGCTGCTCTTTGCCAGGAAACGTCTGGTATTTGACGAGTTCTTCATGTTCCTGGTCGGTGTCAGGCGTTTGAAGGAGCACAGGGAGGACAGGCATTCTGCCTTTGTGATAAAGGAAGCAGAAGAGGTGGCTGCCTTTAAATCCAGTCTGCCCTATGCCCTTACAGGAGCCCAGGAAAGGGCTCTGAGGGAAGTATATGGCGATATGGGAAGCGGCCTGGTAATGAACCGCCTGATTCAGGGTGATGTGGGATCCGGCAAGACCATCATTGCCATTCTGGCCCTGCTGGAGGCTGCATATAATGGATATCAGGGCGCGCTTATGGTGCCCACGGAGGTACTGGCCAGGCAGCATTATGAATCCATGACCGGTCTTTTTGAAAAGCAGGGGATTAATAAGGTTCCCGTGCTGGTCACAGGTTCCATGACGGCCAGGGAAAAACGTCTGGCATATGCAAAGATTGCCGGCCATGAGGCGGACATTATAATCGGCACCCACGCCCTGATTCAGGAAAAGGTGGTGTACGACAAGCTGGCCCTGGTTATCACTGACGAGCAGCACCGCTTTGGTGTGGGGCAGAGGGAACTTCTCAGCAGCAAGGGACAGGAACCCCATGTGCTGGTGATGAGCGCCACGCCCATTCCCCGCACACTGGCCATCATCCTGTACAGTGATTTGGATATATCCGTCATAGATGAACTTCCTGCGGGACGCCAGACCATAAAAAACTGTGTGGTGGATCCGGGCTATCGTCCAAAAGCTTATACGTTCATCCAGCACCAGGTGGCTGAGGGCCATCAGGCTTATGTCATCTGTCCCATGGTGGAGGAGAGCGAGATGATTGAGGCTGA
>OGSS01001760.1_pt1 | contig 12251 bp, 7 predicted proteins | sample 1553591 | NCBI WGS metagenome assembly OGSS01 (sample SAMEA2580061, study PRJEB22360) | human gut metagenome | biome: human gut; feature: human-associated habitat; material: faeces | place: Denmark | collected 2008/2010
CCAGCTCTTTTACGCTGTTTATTTTCAGGCGGCTGCTGAGTTTGAACAGCAGCTCAATATTGCCCATGCGCAGCTCTATGTCCTCGGGACGGAAATTGTTGCTGAGATAATTATACAGGTAGGATGCCAGCTCGTACTGGGAACCGAACTCTGCATTTTTGTTCCGTATGCGCTCATTGCCCGCGTTCTGCAGGCGCTCCAGGGCAATTTCTCCGGCAAGGACCAGGCCGTTCAGCTCGTCCAGAATCGCCAGCTCCTCATCAGACAGGGTTCCCTGCAGAGGCTTGTAGACCAGATCGTGCTCCACCTCGGACCAGGCGTGCATAAGGACCGAAGCCACCTGTATCTCAATGCGGGCCGTGGTATACTTTTTCTGGGAACGGTCCAGGGATTCCTCCCTCATATGGGCCCGGTAGTGGTTGGCCCAGTAACCGGAAAAACGCTTGTTATAAGAAGGCGCCTTGGACTGTTCCGGAAACTGCTTGGTCTCCAGAAGGGTGAAAAGGTCGTTGATAAGGCTGTCCGCCTTATCGCGGTCACCGGGGAAGTACAGTGACACCCTGACACCGCACAGATCTGCGATATCCTCATATATTTCACGCATGTTTTTATAAGGGACCGCCCTCCTGGAATTGCGTATGAGGACCTTGCTTTTGAGACGCCCCGGGGCTTTGGCGCGGGAGGTCACGATGGCACGGATACCGGCTGCCTGAAGGGCGCTCTCTAACTGCCGGGCAGCCATCCGGCCGGCTGTTTCGTAAAAGTTCATCTTTTTCTTGTAATTCTCTATGAACTGGTTAATTAAATCCATATCTGTTCTCCGCATTGCTTTGATACCCAATATTATATAACATTTTCAGATGGAAGTCACCCCTGTGGTAACAATTAGAATAAAAAGTAAAATCTCACTGGATTTAATGAAATTTGGTGTTATACTTAACACAATCTTCAGGGAAATGCCGACCGGGAGCAGAAACAGCGTCTGGATCGTATGTGGGGTACGCTGCGCCCCCCTCAACGTGCTTCATACCTGCGGGGTGGAGACAGCCCAGGGATATCTGTTCAGCAGGCCCATATCCGTGTAGGAATATGAGGAAAAGTATCTGTAAGTGATATTGGAAGTGATATTGGCTCCGGCGCTGTAGTACTAGGTGACCGGAGCCATCTTGTTTTCCTGGCGCCACTGGCGTGGCGGGATGCCGTATGTTTTTTTGAAGGCTCGGGAAAAATGGAGCTGGTTGGGATACCCCACAGCATTGCTGATGTCGTTTATGCTAAGCTCCGTAAGCTTTAGCAGTTCGGCGGCCTTGGTCATGCGGTAGCTGATAAGAAATTCCTGAGGACTCTTACCCACTGCGTCACGGAAGATTTTGCCGAAGTAGCTGCGGTTCAGATTGCAGAAAGCGGCAATGTCCTCCACCGATATGTCGTTCTGGAAGTTCTGTTCAATGAAGGATGTGGCCTCACGGATATAAAAGTCCTGGAGACGGCCTGTCTTTAACAGCCTGCGGGAGGAAGAGGAGCGGGTCAGATAATCCAGGAACAGATAAAGATGGCCAATCAGGTGAAAGGGCGACTGGTCGGAGTGCCTGGCAATATAGAGCATTTCATTTTTCAGTTCCAGGCTTAGGTCCCTGGCATTGGAATGATATACAGGGGCATCCATGGTCAGTCCTGCCAGCTCCAGGGCTTCCTTAACACGTAGGCCGTCAAATTCCACCCAGGTGTACTCCCATGGATGGTTCTTGTCCGCAAAGTAGGTGTTGATCTGCTTGGGATAAATCAGGAACCCTTCCCCGCTTTTAATCTGGTAGGTGTGGGATTCTCCTTTGGAATCCGTGGATATGAGGGTGCCTGTGCCGGATATGCAGTAGTGGAACAGATAGTGGTTCCTGGCGTAGGGACCATAAGAGTGCAGCGGTTCACATTGTTCCCAGCCGTATTGATATAACCCCAAATCCACGAAACGCTCGTTGGGAAATATGGAAAACAGTACATTGCTCATTGCCTGAAAACCCCCTTTTTAATCATTATATACCCAAATGCCAGCCTATATCAAGTTATAGGTATAAAAATAGCATTTGGGTATATTTTTTGTGTAAGCAGAATATTTACCTGCTTTAAAACCCATGATATCATGTAGTTATCAAAGAAATCCGGATGGAATGAAGGCGACAAATTGGATGGTTTTAGAATAGAGGGAACAGGGATGACAGGGGGTATATTATGCTTAAAACGTTCAGAAAGGGAATTCTCACAGCGGCCGCAGCCGTGCTGGGGGCAGCTTTGCTGGGAGGATGCAGCTTCGGAACCAGAGCCTCGGACGGCTTGGTGCATCTGAACTTCCAGATTTGGGACAATGCCCAGAGAGGCGGTATGGAAGCAATAGCCAGGGCTTATATGGATAAGAACCCGGAGGTGAAAATCCAGGTTCAGGTTACCAGCTGGGATGAGTACTGGACCAAGCTGGATGCGGCGGCAGAATCAGGACAGCTGCCGGACATCTTCTGGATGCACACCAATCAGATTCTTAAATATGCGGATTATGGAAAACTGGAGGATGTGACGGATTTATATGACGATGTGGAGCCGGATTATTATACCAGCCATTTTTCAGATATTTCGCTGGCAAATGCCAGGGGCTCCGACGGACGGATGTATGGGGTTCCCAAGGATAAGGATACGGTCTGCCTGGTATATAACAAAGAGATGTTTGATGCGGCAGGGGTGGCTTACCCTGATGAGTCCTGGACGTGGGATGACCTTACATCGGCTTCGGCTCTGATTTATGAAAGAACCGGAAAATACGGATATATGGCATATGCGGATGAGCAGCTGGGATACTGGAATTTCGTATACCAGGCAGGGGGATACATACTGAACGAGGATAAGACCAGGGCAGGGTTTCTGGATTCCGGCACAAGGAAGGCCATGGAATTTTATATCGGCCTTCAGAAGGAGCCGTGGTGCCCTGACCAGAACTATTTTGCTGAGACGGCTCCGGGCAACGCATTCATGTCAGAGCAGGGGGCCATGTACCTGGAGGGAAACTGGAACCTTATCTCCTTCATGGAGAATAACAAGGAGATGATTGGAAAATGGGATGTGGCCGTGCTTCCCAAGTGCCCGGACCCGGTCCGGGGAGACGGCAGAGCCACCATATCCAACGGCCTGTGTTATTCCACCGGAGCCAAGGGAAAGAAGCTGGAATACGCAAGGGATTTCCTGAAATTTGCAGGTTCCGAGGAAGGACAGAGGGTCCAGGGGCTGTCAGGCGCCGCCATACCGGCCTACAAGGGGCTGGAGGATACGTGGATAAGCGCCTTTGACCAATATGACTACAAATTGGATGTCCAAAAATGTGTGGATATGTTTCCTTATGGTGTGCAGAGCGTCAACAATGCATCCAGACCCAACTGGAAAACCCAGATTAACGACCTGCTGTTAAAGATATACAGCGGCGAGCTGAGTCTGGACCAGGGACTGGAAGATATGCAGAAACTGGTGGACGAAGCAAAGGCGCCGTAATGATGGCAGGACTGGAGGAGAATGATGGGTAAGAAACAATATTTGACAGAGGATGCAAAATGGGGCTATCTGCTCATTGCCCCTACGATAATAGGTCTGATTGTGCTGAACGTGTATCCGTTCCTGCAGACCCTGATACTGAGCTTTTCCACCACCCATCCCTTTGGGTACTATGAGGTCAGCGGAGTGGAAAATTATGTGCAGATGTTTGGGAACAAGGAGTTTTGGAAGGCCACCTGGAATTCCATTTACTTCTGTATTCTGACCGTGCCCCTGGGAATTTTCCTTTCCCTGCTGACCGCTGTGCTGCTCAATGCGAAGATTCGGGCAAAGGCTGCTTTCAGAGCCATTTATTTCCTGCCCATGGTGGTTGCGCCGGCAGCCATAGCCATGGTGTGGAAATGGATTTTCAACGCAGAGTACGGCATTATCAACCAGATCATCGGAAGCAGGATAAACTGGCTGACCAATCCAAAGCTGGTGCTTCCGGCCTGTGCGGTGGTGGCAGTCTGGAGCGCCGTGGGATATGACGCGGTTCTGCTGCTGTCAGGAATACAGAACATATCAAAGAGCTACTATGAGGCCGCCAGCCTGGACGGGGCTTCCAAAATACAGCAGTTTTTTAAGATTACGCTTCCCATGGTGTCGCCCACCCTCTTTGTGGTGTTAATCATGCGGCTCATGGCATCCCTTAAGGTGTACGACCTGATTTACATGATGGTGGACCAGACCAATCCGGCCCTTACAAACGCCCAGTCACTGATGTATCTCTTTTACCGTGAGTCCTTTGTGGCAGGAAACCGTGGGTATGCTTCCGCCATTGTTGTGTGGACCGTACTGCTCATAGGAGCCGTGACAGCTCTGCAGTTCTGGGGACAGAAGAAGTGGGTCAACTATGAAGTTTAGGATGGAGGGAAAATATGAAATCATTGGAGACAAACCGCAGTATTAATACCGCCCTTGTGTATGCGGCCCTGGGAGCGGGAGCCCTGCTTATGATATTCCCGTTTATATGGATGGTGTTCACCAGCTTTAAGTCGGCAGGGGAGAGCGTACAGATTCCGCCGACCATCCTGCCGAAGCAGTGGATGAAGGAGAACTACCTGCGAGCCATCGCCTCCCTGCCCTTTATGAAATTGTATGTGAATACGGCGCTGCTGATTCTGTTTCGGGTGCTCTGCGCGGTGGCGTTTTCCTCAGCAGCCGGGTTCGCATTTGCAAAGCTTAAATTCAGGGGAAAGAACCTTCTGTTCTCCCTGGTGATTGTACAGATGATGCTGCCATCCCAGATATTCATTATTCCCCAGTACCAGATGTTAGCCAGAATGGGACTGACAAACAGCATGTTTGCGCTGGTATTTCCGGGGTTAGTCAGCGCGTTCGGCACCTTTTTCCTCAGGCAGGCTTACATGGGCATTCCGGATGAGCTGGGGGAGGCTGCATACCTGGACGGCTGCACCAAGTGGCAGACCTTTACCAAGGTCATGATGCCTCTGACCAAGGCCAGCATGGCTGCCCTTACCATCTTCACCGCAGTGTTCGCTTATGCAGATCTGATGTGGCCTCTGATTGCCAACACGGACCTGAATATGATGACCTTGTCTGCCGGCCTTTCTACCCTGAGAGGGCAGTTTACTACCAATTATCCGGTGCTGATGGCAGGCTCTGTCCTGGCCATGGTTCCCATGGTGATTCTGTATCTGGTATTCCAGAAGCAGTTTATAGAAGGAATTGCAATGACAGGCGGAAAATAGAGATGGAAATAAAAATGGAAAACAGAGACGGATAACAGAGACGGAAAACAGAGATGGAAAACAGAGACGGATAACAGAGACGGAGGATGACACATGGCAATACAGTATCAGGAAAATGGAAGGATCTTCACCCTTCACACGGACCACTCCACATATCAGATGAAGGCAGATTCCTATGGGAATCTGCTTCACCTGTACTACGGGGACAGGACAGAGGGCTCTATGGAATATCTGCTTACCTTTGGGGACCGGGGGTTCTCACCCAATCCATATGAGGCCGGTGATGACAGAACCTATTCCCTGGACGCCCTTCCCCAGGAATATCCATATCAGGGCTCAGGGGACTTCAGAAGCCCTGCCCTTGCAGTGGAACAGGCTGACCAATCCTATGGGCTGAATCTGCGCTATGGAGGATATGAAATAAGCAAAGGGAAATACAGCCTTCCAGGCCTTCCTTCCATGTATGGGGAGGGCCTGGAGGACGCAGAGAGCCTTAAGATACACCTGACAGACCAGGTCAGCGGACTGGCGGTTACGTTGCTCTACGGCGTATTCCCCGGATACGACATTATTACCAGGGCAGTCTGTGTGAAAAATGAAGGGAATGGCCCGGCAGCCCTGAAACGGGTATACAGTGCATGTCTGGACTTCCTTCACGGGGAATACGATCTGATTCAGTTTTACGGACGCCACGCAATGGAGCGCAATTTCCAGAGAACCGCCCTGTGCCACGGCGCCCAGGTCATAGGAAGCCGCAGAGGGACTTCCAGCCACCAGTATAATCCATTTCTGATACTGGCAGGACGGGAGACAACCGAAAACCATGGCCCCTGTTACAGCATGTCCTTTGTGTACAGCGGGGCTTTTAAGGCAGAGGCGGAGACGGACCAGTACGGTCAGACCAGGATGTCTATGGGGCTTCAGGATGAGATGTTTTCCTATGAGCTTAAACCTGGGGAGATTTTCTTTGGGCCTGAGGTTATCATGGGGTACAGCGGCCATGGGCTGGGTACATTGTCGCGCAGCATCCATAAGGCCATGCGCCGCAGCCTTTGCAGGGGAAAGTACAAGACCATTCCCCGGCCTGTGCTGATCAACAACTGGGAAGCCACCTACTTTGATTTTACCGGGGAAAAGATACTGGATATCGCAAGACAGGCAAAGGAACTGGGCGTGGAAATGATGGTGCTGGACGACGGATGGTTCGGAAAGCGGGATTCGGATTGCTCCGGTCTGGGAGACTGGCAGGTAAACGTAAAAAAGCTGGGCGGTTCCCTGGGCAGCCTGGTTAGCCGGATTAACGGCCTGGGAATGAAATTCGGAATCTGGATGGAGCCGGAGATGGTGTCTGAGGACAGCAGTCTTTACAGGGAACATCCGGACTGGGCCTTTGCTGTGCCCGGAAGAAAGCCGGTCCGGGGCAGAAGCCAGCTGGTGCTGGATTTTTCAAGAAAAGAGGTGGCGGATTATATTTTTGACAGTATCTGCCGGGTCCTTGACAGCGCCCATATAGAGTATCTGAAATGGGATATGAACCGCAGCATAGCGGACGTATATTCCGCGGCAGGTAAAATGGCGGGTGGAGACAGTCCGGGCAGTATTTTGTACCGGTATATGCTGGGACTCTATGACTTCCTGGAGCGCCTGACGAAGCGCTATCCGGACCTTCTGATTGAGGGGTGCAGCGGCGGCGGCGGGCGTTTTGACGCAGGCATGCTGTATTACACGCCCCAAATCTGGTGCAGTGACAACACCGATGCGGTGGACCGCATCCGGATTCAGTACGGAACTTCCTTTGGCTACCCAATCAGCGCAGTGGGTTCCCATGTATCAGCAGTGCCAAACCACCAGACAGGCAGAATTACGCCCATGAAAACCAGGGGAGTGGTTGCCATGGCGGGAAGTTTTGGATATGAGCTGAATTTAAGCGCCATATCGGAAGAAGACAAGAATTGTGTGAGGGAGCAGATAGACGCGTACCATAAATACTGGCATCTGATTCATGACGGGGCGTATTACCGGCTGACGAATCCCTTTGAGGACAGGGAAGCGGCCGCATGGCTCTTTGTGAGTGAGGATAAGGGGGAGGCGCTGTTAAATACAGTTGCTCTGGAGACCCACGGCAATCCGCTGTCATTGTATATCCCTTTGGAGGGGCTGGATCCCGAGGCCATGTACAGGGATGAGGATACAGGGACCGAATATCCGGGAGCAGGCCTTATGTCGGCCGGAATCCCCATTCCGTCCGGGACAGGGGAATACCAGGCGTTCCAGGTACATTTAAGGAGGATATGAAGGGGATGAAGCGCGATAACATCTACAGAAAACGTCTGGATAAGCATATGGACGAACTGAAATGGCTGTATATGGAGCTCTACAACAGTCAGGATATGTTTGACGGGCTGTTAAAGGGAATGGAGGGGTTTTACAAGGAGCGCGCAGGGGGTCTCAGAGCGCTGGATGCTGCCAGAGAGGAGGACCCGTGCTGGTACAGAAAGAGCTCCATGCTGGGCATGATGATGTACGCGGATCATTTTGCCGGCAGCCTGAAGGGCGTGGAAGGCAAGCTGGATTATATTGCTCAGTGCCATGTGAATTATCTCCACCTGATGCCTCTTTTAGATACCCCCAGGGGGCGTTCGGACGGAGGTTATGCCGTATCTGACTTCAGAAAGGTGAGGGAGGATTTGGGAACCATGGAGGACCTGGAGCAGCTGGCCCATGAATGCCACGACAGAGGCATCAGCCTTTGCCTGGATTTTGTGATGAACCATACGTCGGAGGATCATGGGTGGGCTAAAAGGGCAAGGGCAGGGGAAAAGGAATATCAGGACAGATATTTTTTCTTTGACAGCTGGACGGTTCCCTCTATGTTTGAGGAGACGGTGCCCCAGGTATTTCCCGCCACGGCGCCGGGAAACTTCACCTGTCTGCCTGAAACAGGGCAGTATGTGATGACCACCTTTTATCCTTATCAGTGGGACCTGAATTACAGAAATCCTGTTGTCTTTAATGAGATGATGTTCAATTTTCTTTACCTGGCAAACCGCGGGGTGGATGTGCTGAGGATTGACGCGGTTCCCTATATATGGAAGGAATTGGGGACGGACTGCCGCAATCTTCCCAGGGTCCACACCATTGTCAGGATGATGCGCATGATTGGCGAAATCGTGTGTCCCGGTATCCTGCTGCTGGGGGAGGTGGTCATGGAGCCGGAGAAGGTGGCTCCTTATTTCGGAACCGTGGAAAAGCCGGAATGTCATATGCTCTACAATGTGACCACCATGGCGGCCATCTGGAACACGGCAGCCACAAAGGATGTAAGGCTCTTAAAAAGCCAGATGGAGACGGTCAGTTCCCTGCCCTCCGCCTGTACCTTCCTCAATTATCTGCGGTGTCACGATGATATAGGCTGGGGACTGGATTATCCTCTTTTGGAAAGGTGGGGGATGAGGCAGGTTCCCCATAAGAAATTTCTGAATGATTTCTTTACAGGAAGGATACCGGAGAGTTTCAGCCGGGGCGTCCTGTACAATGACGACCCGGCCACGGGCGACGCCCGGTTCTGCGGAACCACCGCCTCCATGTGCGGTGTGGAAAAAGCAGGATTCTGCCATGACAGGCAGGCCATGGAGGAGGCTGTCAGGCTGGATACCATGCTCCACGCGTTCATGCTGTTTCAGTCGGGCATCCCTGTGCTTTACAGCGGGGACGAGGTGGGACAGGTCAATGACTACACCTATAAGGACAATCCCGAAAAGGCACCGGACTCCCGGTATATACACAGGGGAGAATTTCAATGGGATCTGGTGGAACGGATAAATGAACCAGAAACAGTCCAGAACCGTATTTTCCATAATCTGGAACAATTGGAGGCCATACGGGCCGGGGAACCCCTATTGGATGCCGGGTGTCCTTTCCGCACCTTGGAGACTTGGGACAACTCTGTCCTGGGTATGGTAAGGCAGGACGGCAGAGGCAAAAAACTCATCGGTCTCTTTAATTTCAGCGGCGAACGCCGTACTGCGTGGATTGATGAAAGGGACGAAATGTATGGGGATATGGTTACAGGAGATCTCATGGAAGCATCCGGTGTCAGTCTGCCTGGTTACGGATTTCTGTGGATGAAGCGTCAGTGCGGATGACAAAGCCGTATTCCGCCGTGCTGTTGTCATCCCACCGGCAGTTTACACGAAAACCTCTCAAAATACCTGCTTCTTCATACGAAGACATATCAGAACTCAGTAAAGCCGCGCTGTTGATATCCAGGGTAAAACAGGCCGCGCTGCCGGAACAGGCCAGGGTGAATTCCTCTGTGACCTGTTCCGTGTATTTCGGGGAGCCGTCGCCGCGGAGTATGAGGTCCTGAACCGTGACCGAATCTGGGACAGTGCCTTCCCTGAAATCCAGGGAAATATCTGTCCCCAATTTGACGTAGGGAATGTCCGGCACCTTTCCGACCAGATAGGAGAGAGGTTCGGCTCCGCAGGCAATGACAGCCTCTGCTGTCCCCTCATCATCCGGCGTATATAATTGATATCCTCCTGAAAAAGAAGGAATTTCCGTTTTGTCCGGTCCGTATGTGACAAGGAGCTGCGGGATGGCGGTGGGCGGTGTTATATGAGAATCCTTGGTTTTGTCAGCTGCGGTTATACCGGGGCTGTATGTGATGGCATACTGTCCGTTCCTGCCTTGGGGATTTGTGATATTTCCCTGTAAAACCAGCTTCCTGCCGTCGCTGGAAACCAACTTTCCCAGGAGAATGGAGTTATAGGTACCGCCTTTCTGGTGCAGCAGGTACCAACGTGATACGGCAGCCGTGCACAGGACAGTCAAAATAAATGCGAAAATCAATACAGGAATCAATCTGTGTTTTTCTTTCATGAAACGCTACCTTCCTGCCAATAAAGGCCAATCATATTTCCGGACCATCATACTTCCATACAACCAATATAATACAATCAGCTCCATAAGACTTGAAGAAAAGCTGAAAAATTCTTACGATTCCATGAGAAAGGGGAATGGGAAAAAACATGAGGGAAGCTGTGATTTTGTTATTGATACTTTGGGAAATGGGGTGTATTCTTTAGGAGAGAAAAATGGAAATGAAAGAGGAACCTTCATGAGTCACTATGAATTAATTGGTTTTGATATGGACGGCACCATACTGAACAGCCAAAAGACCATATCACACCGTACGCTTGAAGCCGTAAACCGCGCCGCCCGTATGGGAAAACGCGTCATATTATCCACCGGCCGCTGTATCAGCGAGCTGGAGGAATTCAGGGATGTCCTTGCCAATGTCAGCCACTATGTATGCGAAAGCGGCGCCCTGATTTATGACGCGGTGAACCAGAGCATCCTCCACTCAGAGACCCTGCCCCGGGATTTGGTGGAACAGGTTCTTGAAACAGCTGCCCATGAGGATGTGATGGTATACATGATGAGCGGCGGACAGGCTCTGGCAAACGCAAGCCAGGTGGCGGATACCAGTCATTACCATATGGGAGTCTACCAGGAGATGATGGACCGGGTGGTGAATAAGACGGATGACATTGGGGCCCTTTACAGGAAACATCCCTTCCCGGTGGAGAAGCTGAACCTGTTTTCCGCCTCCGCTGACATCCGGGAACGGCTTCATTCCAGGATATGCGGGCTTCCCCTTGCCATTGCCTTTGCGGAAGGCGCTTCCCTGGAGCTGTCCCCCCGTAATGTCAGTAAGGCCAGCGGCCTGGTGTGGCTGTGCGGACATCTGGACATACCGCTTCATAAGACCATCATTGTGGGAGATGCCGATAATGACGCCCAGGTGCTTCGGATTGCCGGTCTCTCTGTTGCCATGGGCAATGCCCTGCCGCACATAAAGGAACTGTGCGATGTGGTGGTGGCTGACAATGACCACGACGGCTGTGCCGAGGCAGTGGACCGTTACCTGCTGGAAGCGTGAGATTCGGGTACGGCGGGCAGACGGACCAGGAAACAGGCGCCTCCGTCCGGTGAATCCGACACGCTTATGGTGCCTTTGTGGAGCTGTACCAGCTCCTTTGCAATACTGAGCCCCAATCCGTAATTCTGCTTGTGGCTTCTGGCGCTGTCTCCCCGGTAGAACCGGTTAAATATATGCTTCTTGGTCTCGTCATCCATGCCGCTGCCCTGATCTGACACGGTGAGGCAGACTATGCTCCGGCTGCGGGAGAGCAGATGCTTATCTGTCTGTACGGATGCGGCAACAGTGACACTGCGTCCTTTTGGCGTGTAGCGCAGGGCATTGTCCAGGAGGACGGCAAAAATCTGTTCCAGGCGGTTTTCATCGCCGTATATCCTGGGAAGTGAGGCTTCGGGCAGGTCCAGCTTCAGGCAGACGCCCTTGTCCTGGTACAGCGGTTCAAACCGTTCGTAGATACTGATTAGAAGGGTATCCATGTCCAGGGAGGAGGTCCTGAGACTCCACTGTCCGGTGTCGGCCGAGGCCAGAAGCAGCATGTCCCCCACCAGACAGGACATGCGGGAACATTCCCGGTCTATATTAGCCATGAATTTTTCTCTCTGGTCAGGAGCTGTCCGTGCAGCGCATATGCTGGAGCGGATGACGGCAAGGGGAGCCCGCAGCTCATGGGATGCCGCCGCTATGAATTCATTCTGCTGTTTCTGGCTTTCTGCCAACGGTTTTAAGGACTTCCCCACCAATATCCAGCTGACGCACATCAGCGCGGCGATACCAGCCAGATTGAGAAGAAGGAACAGGATACCCTGACGGAACAGGCCGAATCCCATGGAGTCCTTGCTGGCCAGCAGTGTAAGGCTCTGAAATCCTGTCTGCGTGGGAAGAACAAGCACGCTGCCCAGATAGGTGTCATTGCTGTCTCCTGTCACTGTAAATACAGAGCTTCTGAGAAGAGATGAGGATACCGGCCTTGATGACGGGTCAATGCGCTCGGACATGGCGGCTTCCCTGGCCCGCATGATTAA
>OGSS01001765.1_pt1 | contig 12210 bp, 11 predicted proteins | sample 1553591 | NCBI WGS metagenome assembly OGSS01 (sample SAMEA2580061, study PRJEB22360) | human gut metagenome | biome: human gut; feature: human-associated habitat; material: faeces | place: Denmark | collected 2008/2010
GGCGTGTGTTTCACGACGTACGGGTTAAAGTCCCGTCACTCGCACCATAAAAAGCAGTTGACACATTTGTGTTGACTGCTTTTTATTTTACCGTCAAGCGCTGTGACGGGACTTGTTTTTTTACCACATAATTTTTTTGTAGTCAGTAGGGCATTTATCGGACGCCCACAGGTAAAGTAACATATCTACAGCACCATACCTTGACAACCAAAATCCGTTGTGATAATATCGTTTTGGCAACGGGAGTCCGTTAAACATATTAAATTTGGAGATATGAATTTATGAAAAAAGCAGTTTTATTTGACCTTGACGGCACATTGTGGCACACTTGTGATGTGATTTTGCCTGTGTGGAACGATATACTTAAAAAACATAAAGAAACAACAAAGCAAATTACACTTGAAGAAATGAACAGCTATATGGGAAAGACGGTTGAACAGATTGCGTCAATAATGTTGCCCGAACTTACGCTTGAAAATTCGGTTGCAATTGTAAAGGAGTGTTGTGCGGAACAGATTCCGTCACTTCGTAAAACGGGCGGTCATTTGTATGATAATCTTGAAAGTACACTTGAAATTCTTTCAAAGAATTATTTTCTCGGCATAATCAGCAATTGTCAATGCGGATATATAGAGGCATTTTTATTTGCTCATAAGCTTGAAAAATATTTCTCCGATTTTGAAATGTCGGGCAGAACCAATCAGACAAAGGGGGAGAATATAAAGCTTGTTATGGAGCGTAACGGCATTGATAAGGCTGTGTATCTCGGCGATACAATCGGTGATCAGCTTGCCGCCAAAGATGCAGAAATACCGTTCGTGTTTGCATCATACGGATTCGGTACAACGGAAAATCCCGAATATACAATCAGTTCGTTCGATGAATTGCCAAAAGTTGCAGAAAAAATTCTCGGCTGATTGCCAAAAAATAGGATGATGTCGGGATACAGCCTATCCCGATGTCATTTTTGTAAAAGCATAAAGTTTCAGTTTTTATGCGTTTTTTGCAGATAGAGAAAAAATTATGTAAGAAAATTGAAAAAACTTTCAAATATGTGTTGACAAGTTAAATGCCTTATGATATAATCTTGATTGTTGAGTTGAGAAACCGACAAAAATCTAATAAATGCGAGTGTGCTGGAATAGGCAGACAGGCACGTTTGAGGGGCGTGTGTTTCACGACGTACGGGTTCAAGTCCCGTCACTCGCACCATAGAAAAGGCTTGATACCATGTGTATCAAGCCTTTTCTGTTTAAACAGATAAAACCGCTGAAACACTTGTCGGACACAAACACAGCTCAATGTTTTGGCAACCCGAAAAAATAAAAATACGGAACAGATTTCTGCTCCGTAAAAATTATTTAAAGAATATCCAACATTCAACCTTGTCGCCGTCAACCATAAAAGCTTTTTCTGCAATTTCCGCAAGCGGCGAATCACTGTAACTGTCCGAATAAAAATTGTCAATTTTTCCGTCAGGAAAAGCCTCATAAAATCGTTTTACCTTTTCCTTGCCGTGACAGTTTACACCCGAATATTTTCCGCTGTGCATATCTACCTTTGACGCCATAAGGTTTTTTATTTTGAGCCTTTTGCAAACGGGTTTCAGCAAAAATTCGGGCGATGCCGAAATAATTACATCATCATCTTTCTTTTGTTCAAGGTAAAACGGTTTTATATTTCCTATGTATTCCTTCCAGAAATCATTTACATCCTTTTCAGTATCGCAATAGGTAAGAAATCTGTACATTTTTTCTTTAAAATCAGTTTTTGTACCTTTTTTGAATACATAGAATTTTAAAAATGCTCCCAAAAGCGATGGGGCAAGAGTGAGTATTTTTTTATGCCTTTTAAGGCAGAATAAATAGAAGTCGGCTGTTGAGTCCCCATAGTAAATCGTTTTGTCAAAATCGTAAACATTCATAATATGCAAATTCCTTTTTAGTTTTGCAAATGATTTTTTACATTCAATTCTTAACAGAAGAGAACATCTGCACTATGATTATAATATGAGAAGAAAATTTTTGCAACATTTCCCGTTAATTAGCTCATTTTGGCTGATTATCCAAAGAATATACCGTTATTCTGTTGCTTTTAACTCTGTTTTGTTGTACAATATACTATGTATTATTGTATAAAGGAGAAAATCCGTGTTTGGTTATTTGCAGATTCAAAAGAGCGAACTGCTTGTTCGTGAATCCGAGGCTTATAAGGCTGTGTATTGCGGTCTTTGCAGGCAAATGGGTAAGGATTACTCCGTGTTTACAAGATTTACGCTAAGCTATGACTGCACATTTTATGCAATGCTTTTAATGTCGCTTAACCGTTCATGCAAAGGCTTTAAGGACGGCAGATGCACCTGTAATCCTCTTAAAAAATGCAAGTTTGCAACAGATTCGGGTGACGCATACAGAAAGGCTGCCGCATTTTCAATGATATCGGTTTATTATAAAATTATTGATGATATTCAGGACAGCGGATTTTTTAAAAAGCTGTTGTGCAGAATCATAAAGCCTTTCTTTTCTCATCAGAGGAAAAAGGCGGCAGATAAGTATCCCGATATGGACAAAGCGGTTTCTGATATGATGAAAATGCAGTATGATGCAGAACATTCTGAAAAGCCGTCTGTAGATATGTCGGCTCATCCAACGGCATTAATGCTCGCTGCTGTATTGTCGGCTGAGGCTCATGATGAAATTCAAAAAAGAGTTCTCTATGAATTCGGCTATCATATCGGCAGGTGGATTTATCTTGTCGATGCCGCAGATGATATAGAAAAAGATATCAAATCAAACGGATTTAATCCGTTTGTAAACAAGAAAACAGGTGAGGTAAAATCATCGGATTTTATAAAAGCGGTGCTGAATCAGTCACTTGCAAGGGCATATGATGCCTACAATCTTTTGAACTTTACCGATTTTAAGGGAATTTTAGATAATATGATGCTTTTGGGGTTCCCTGCATCACAAAACAGAGTAACAAGCAAACTTGATACGGAGGTCAATAATGAATAATCCTTATGAGGTTCTCGGTGTGTCTGAAACAGCTACCGATGAAGAAGTAAAAGCAGCGTACAGAAACCTTGCTAAAAAATATCATCCCGATAACTACACCGACAGCCCTCTTGCGGATGTTGCGGAGCAGAAAATGAAGGAGATTAATGAGGCATACGATATGATTAATCAGATGCGTCAGAAGGGTAAGGGTACAGGCTCAACAGGCAGTTCGTCATATAACGCAAATTCTTCAAGCTCACAGTTCTACAATGTAAGAATTTACATTCAGAGAGGACTTCTTGATCAGGCCGATCAGATTCTTGAAAACACAGCACAGTCGATGAGAACCGCCGAATGGCATTATCTCAAGGGTATGATTGCATACCGCAGAGGTTGGTCTGAACAGGCTTTTTCATATTTCACAACTGCGTGCAATATGGACCCCAACAACACGGAATACCGAGCCGCTCTTAACAATATGCAGAACCAGAGAGCATACAACTACGGCGGTTATACTCAAACAAATCCTAACGCAACAGGCTCATCCTTCTGCGATGTTTGTGCAGGAATGATGTGTGCAAACTGCTTGTGTGATTGTTGCAGAATGGGATGTTAATATGAAGAAAAACGGTATCAAAAAGGGGACAATGCGTATTGCGGTTTGCGGAATTATTGCGGCGCTCTCACTCGTTTTTATGATGATGACATCTCTTGTTCCAATCGGAACATACGCTTTGCCCTGTCTTGCAGGAATTCTCATTTCCTGCATAGTTGTTGAATACGGCTATGGATGGGCAATCGGTGTGTTTTGTGTAACTGCCGTGCTTTCAACGCTTCTTGCCGGCGATAAAGAGGCTGTTATATATTTCATCGCACTCTTTGGCTATTATCCGATTTTAAAGGGCGCTTTTGAATTTAAAATCAAAAACAGGGCAGTTCAATACATACTCAAGTTTGCGGTATTTAATGTTGCCGCCATCGGTTCGTTCTTTGTCGCAACATGGCTGTTGTCAATTCCGACAGATGAATTTACCGTTTTCGGTTTTTATGTTCCGTGGGCATTTTTGATTGCCGGAAATATTTTCTTTTTGCTCTATGATTATGCAATTACCGTATTTGTTATGCAGTATGTTCGCAGATTAAGAGGTAAAATATTCGGTAATTTTCACAAGTAATTATAATTCAAAGAAGTTTTGAGAAGGTGGACTTAAATGAAAAAGCAAAAATTGTTTGTTCGCATAGTCTGCATAGCCCTTGTGGTTCTTATGGCAGTATCGGTAGGTGCTGTTGCAATAACTGCATTTTCGGCTAATGCGGCTCAATCAACCGAGGAGGTTTCCGCAAGCGTATCAGCAGGCGCATCAGGCTATATAAATGCGTCGTATGTAAATCTGAGAAGCGGTGCAGGCACGAATTATTCGGTTATAACCTGTATGGCAAAGAACACAAAATTTACTTTTGTTGACGGAAAGCTCTATAACTCAAAGTGGTACAAAATCAAGCTTAAATCAAATTCAAAGACAGGCTATGTTACAAAGGAATATGTTGCCGTAAGTTCTTCGACAACGGCATCAAGCGTAACAGGTTATGTTTCTGATGATTATGTAAATCTCAGAAGAGGAGCAGGCACAAATTATTCTGTTGTTGATTGCCTGAGAAAAAATACTAAGCTTACTTTTGTAAGCACTTCACTCTACAACTCCGCCTGGTATAAGGTTAAGGTTACTTCAACTGCTAAAACAGGTTACATAAAGAAAGACTATGTAAAAATGAACAGTTCAACCAAACCTGCAACAAAGGCAACACAACCTACAACAAAGGCAACACAACCCGCAACTCGGCCGACTGCGTCAGCGTCAACCGTAAGCGGTTATATAACAGACGATTATGTAAATCTCAGAAGCGGTGCCGGTACAAGATATTCTGTCGTTGATTGTATGAGAGTAAATACAAAGGTTACTTTTGTAAGCACAAAGCTTTATAACGGTGACTGGTATAATATTAAGCTTACATCAAATTCAAAAACAGGCTATGTAAAGAAAGACTATGTTAAGATGAACAGTCAGACACAGCCTACAACGACTCGGCCTACAACTGCAAAACCGTCAACAGGTTCATCTGTTAAACTTTCCGTATCAAGCAAATCAATTTTCACAGGCAACAGATTTGCAATTACTGCAACAGCGTCCGGAAGCGTTTCATGGTCAAGCTCAAATACAGGAGTTGCAACCGTTGACTCTCGTGGTATTGTAACAGCCAAGAAAGCAGGCTCTGCAACAATTACTGCGAAAAGCGGTTCGCATTCTGCGACCTGCAAAATTACCGTAAAATCCGGCTCATCTGTAAATATATCCAACAGTAATGTAAATCTTCCGTGGCAGAAGTCAATGCTTTTGAAATCAAGAACAAGCGGTGTCACATGGTCAAGTTCAAATACGAAAATCGCAACAGTTAAGAACGGTGTAGTTGACACGGTAGGCAAGGGCTATGTAACAATCACAGCCTCAACATCATACGGTGCGGCAACCTGTCTTATCCATGTTATGCCGAGGGAGAGTGTGCGTTTCTGCTATGCGTCACCAAACTCCGCTCCGCTTAATTCAAATGTAAGCTTTAAGGCTATTACCGACACAGGCAGGGTAGGCGTGTATTTTGTAGTTACAAACGGTTCAACTTCATATAAAGTTACTGCAACAAGCAAGGTTAAAGACGGTAACTCCTATATCTGGACAGGTACACAAAAGCTTTCAAAATCAGGAAAATGGTCTGTTAAGGCATATTCTAAATTTAAAACCGAATCAAAGTATTACACCACGGCAGGCGGCGGTGAGGGCGAGGTGTTTGTAACCTCAACAACCAATAAAACCACCACAGCCTGTGCTGAGCGCAGAGCGAGTGACGAGGTAATCAAGCTTATTGCAAACTATGAGGGATTTCTCTCGAAAGTCACAGCAGACAGCATTACAACCGATCCTACACTCGGTTACGGTAAGGTTGTAATTTCAGGCGAACAGTTCTACAACAACATAACTTCAAATCAGGCATATGCTTATCTTTGCCAGACCGTGAACAAGGGCGGATATACCACCACAACAAATTCCTACCTTGTAAACAACGGCATAAAGTTCAATCAGCGACAGTTTGACGCACTTGTGTGCTTTGCATACAATGTAGGCAGCGGTGTGTTCTACAATGATTCCGAACTCCAGTCTGTTCTCTTGAACACAGGTTCAAGCGGTACTATCAAAGCAGGTGCTTCGGGTACGGTTACAGGTTCAGATGTAAACCTCAGAAGAGGTGCAGGAACTAACTACTCCGTTGTTACCCGTATGAACTACGGAACAAAACTTAAATTTGTTGATGGCAAGCGTTATAACACAAACTGGTATAAAGTTAAGCTTTCAAACGGCACAACAGGATATATCCACAAGGACTATGTTTCTGCTTCGGGCGGTTCAAGAGATTTGAATAATGTCAATAAGCAGAACCTTATTGATGCACTTTTGCAGTATCACCATGCGGCAGGTTCTTGCTATTGGGGACTTTTGTACAGAAGAGTTGACGAGGCGGAAATCTTCCTCTACGGCGATTATGACCGTGACGGTCAGCACAATTATCACAACTTCCATTTCTCATGTTACTCAAACCCGAGTTTCGGTATCTGATATTAATTTTTGCAAAGAAGGTCTTAAAATGAAAAAAATAGGTTTCATAGGCGCAGGCAATATGGCAACAGCCATTATAAAAGGTCTTATGGCGCAAAACGACGGCAAGGCTGATTTTATCAATGTTTTTGATGTAAGCGAAGAAAAGTGTGCCGCTATGAAAAATATGGGTGCAAATGTAATGACATCTGCCGATGAAATTGCAAAGAACAGCTCAATTGTTGTTCTTGCAGTCAAGCCGCAGAATTATCCCGAAGTTCTTGAGTCCCTCAAAAACAGCATTACAACAGCCAAAACCGTAGTATCAATTGCCGCAGGCATATCTATTGCATATGTAAGAAAAGGTCTTGAGTGTGACTGCCCTGTTGTAAGGGTTATGCCTAATACGCCTCTCTTGCTCAAAAAGGGTGCAACAGCCCTTTGTCCGTCTGAGAATATCAGCGATGATGACAAAACAATCGTTTACAATATGTTTGCAGGCAGCGGTGTTTGTGAATATATTGACGAAAGCCATATGAATGAAATAATTGCGGTAAACGGCAGCAGCCCTGCTTATATTTATCTTTTTGCAAAGGCTATGGCTGATTACGCAAAGAATTGCGGAATCGACTATGACAAGGCCATGAACCTTGTCTGTGCAACTCTTGAGGGTTCGGCAGCAATGCTCCGTGACAGCGGTGAGCCTGTTGAAACACTCATAGACCGGGTTTGCTCAAAGGGAGGCACAACAATTGCCGCTATGGATAAGCTTAAAGAACACGGTTTCTATGAGGCTGTTCTTGACGGCATGGACGCTTGTACAAAGAGGGCAGAGGAGCTTGGCAAATAATTTTGCCTTAACATAAAATGAATACATTCCTCATATATTTTAACGGACAACCAATGAGAGGAATGTATTTTATGAAAAGCATTGTATTTTCTTTTAAAAAGCGTTATCTTTTTCGCAGATCAAAGGGAATTTCACCGTCTGATGTCAGATTTTTTATAAGGCGATATTCCGTGGTGCTTATCTTTGTTTCGGCTTTTCTTATCGGACTTGTTTTCGGTTCAATTTATGCGTCAAAAGCCGATAAGCAAATGCTTGATTCCCTTGATTTTCTGTTTACTACAAATCTTGATGCGAGGCTCGGTCAGAATGCCGTCAGCACATTTTGTGCCTGCTTTGCATCTGATTTTATATTTCTCACGGTTGTATTCCTCTTGGGACTTGCACCGTGGGGAATACCGTTTTTGCCGTTTGTTTCAGCATTTAAAGGCTTTGGAACAGGACTTACTGCGGCATATCTTATTATTACATATTCACTTAAAGGAGCAGGTTTTTATCTGCTCGTTGTGTTGCCGGGAACATTTTTGTTCTGTCTGGCACTTGTAAAGCTGTCGGCATATGCTTTTGAAATTTCAAAACAGATGTTTTTCAGCTTAATCGGTCATTCTCATCAAACAAATTCTTTGAAAAATGAGGTGATTGATTTTTGTTCCCGATCTGTTTCGGCACTCATAATGACCTTTTGTTCAACCTTGCTGGACACGGCTTTGTGGTGCTTGTTTTCGGGAGCGTTCAATTTTTAATTTTGGAGGGCGCTATGGCATCGGAAAAGAACGCTGTAGCATTGACAGGATTTTTCTCGTCATTGTTTCACAATTTACCACGACTTTTGCTAACGAATGTGCTTTTTGCATTGCCGTTTGCCGTAATATTCGGAATTTTCTTTTTGATTAATACCATTACGGGTCTTAATTCAATGTTTATATATTTTCTTACGATAATTCCGCTTTTTCCGTTTTATGCCGGCGTAACTCAGGTTACTTCCCATATGGTAAGGGGAGAGGAAAATGTTGATGTTTTCTCAAATTTCATCGGCGGAATAAAGGAAAATCTGCTCAGATTTCTTATACACGGCGTTGTGATGTATGCCGCTGTTTTTATCAGCTACTACTCAATTGTGCTTTATCTCGGACTCGGTTCAAAGAACGGAATGTTTTATGTTCCGCTTGTTATTTGTATTTTAATTGCAATTTTCTTTCTGTTTATGTTCTTCTATGTTCCGCCTATGACGGTTACTTTTGATATCAAGATGAAGGATATTTACAAAAACAGCGCACTTATGACAATCGGTGAGCTTAAACACAATCTGTTTGCAGTTTTCGGAATTCTTATTTTATTTCTCGTTTGTGCAACAGTGCTTATGTGCAGTTTTACTCCGGTACTGCTCATCATTTTCACAATTGTTCTTGCATTGTTCATTGTTCCGTCAATTTTATCTTTTATAATCAATTCTGCAGTTTATAAGAATATGTATTCAATGATTGTTGACAAGGATTCAAAGAGCAAGACAATTGATAAGAAAATGGAGAACAGACGCAAAGGTCAGTTCCGTGATGATGAAGAGCCTGTTGCAGAAGATTATTCGGATCTTGAAATTGATGAATCGGCTGACGGTGATGAATTTATTTTCTATAACGGAAAAATGATGAAAAGAAGTTATCTTTTAAAGCTTAAAAAAGAGGCTGAAGAAAGGAAGAACGCAAAATGAGCGGTAAACACGCAGTTAAAAGTTCAAAAAAATCATTGATAATAATTATTTGTGTTGTTGTACTTGTTGCAGTAATTGCAGGTGCGGTTATCCTGTTTATGAATCTTTCGGGTAAAAATAATAATTCGGCAACAACAGTACCGACTGTGGCTGCTTCAACAACCGCCGATAATACAAACTCAACACAGAATGTTTCCGACTCTGTGTCCGAAACCACACAGTCTGCAACCAAATCAGGTGAAGCTTCACAAGAGCCGACAGAACAGGGATACACAGCCGAAACATCTTCAAATGACAGTGAAATTGTTGTTCCGACAATCAGCGGAGAGGAGCAAAAGCCAAAATTCAGTGCAACTCTTATTCCGTACTATGCAAAAGACGAAAATTCTTCTGAAGAATATTCTTTGAGAGATCTTTTCGGTTCTGCTTATTCAGGCGGTGGATTTACTTTTAATGAGGACGGAACATTCATTGACGGAATCACAAGTGCATCGGCAAATTCGGGTGCGTACATAGTTGAGGGCGACTCCGTTGTAATAACATATTCCAACGATAAAAATGTTATTGCTGCCGTAACCAAATGGAACGGTGATGTTCCTGCTGAAATTACCGTAAACTACGGCGGAATTATTGTATCTTTTAAGTAAAATATCGGTGATTAAATGAGTAAAAAATCTGTTAAAAAGCCTGACTATGCAAAATTTGAGGCTAACAGGGCTGTAAAAAAGAAGAATAAGAAAAAGAAAACAACAGCAATTGTTTCATCGGTTATTGCCGCCTGCGTATTTATCATTGCGGCAATCGTTGCCGTTAATGTGCTTTCACCGTCAGTAACCGCCGAGCTTACCTCATCTGCATGGATTCCTGAAGGTGCTAAGAATGCGAGCGGTGATGAGGTTGAAATGAGTGAGGTTTACAACACAAATTACAGCGCTTATCAGGGTTCTATGTCATTTTCCGATGACGGCACTTTTACTTTATGGCTTTCGCCGGGAAGTCCGGATGATGGAACTCACAGCGGAAAATATACCGTGTCAGCTTCGGACAAAGTCAATTTGTCATTTGATGACGGAACAAATACTTCCGCCGCACTCACACAAAAGAACGGTAAAGTTTCGGCTGTTGTGCTTAAATATAACGACTATGAAATCACATTTGTAAAACAGTGAATACTTAAAAAACAAAAGATATACGGTAAAATTTTCTGCCGTATATCTTTTTTATTTTTCTATATTCCGTCAAACAGACTTAGCTGTTCGGTTTTGCTTTCGAACTTATGCAAATACGAAAACACATTTTCAACTCCGAACATAATTCCGTGATTTCTGCAAACTTCTGAAATCCTGTTCATCAGAACATTATTGTTACCGCTCGTAAGCTGATATGAATTTCCGTATGTATAAATGTATCGTTCTTTCATATTCGGAAAGTGTTTGTCAAGCCGGCTGTAAAAATATTCTCTGTCACCGTCACGCAGAGTAAGACCTATGCCAAAGCATATTATTCCACTAACCTTTGCGTCAATGCAATACTTTAAAAGTCCGTCAATATTTTCTTTCGTATCATTTATAAACGGTTTGTAGTAGAGGCATCTATGAATCCTGAAAGGGTAAAAGCGCTTTATGATGTATGTCATGCATACCGGATTACGACGAAAGTGCCGAATATGAAATTTATTCATGTTATTGCAGATGACGGCACGATTACTCAGAAATCACCGTATACGGAAAACGGAGCGCGTGTATTCTTGTATGCGAAAACCGATCGGCTTGTGTGGGAGTCAAAAGACGGAAGGCATTATACAGATTCTATCCCATATGAGAGTCAGAGACTTTTTTATGAGCTTCGCTATATGGATATGTGCAGGAAATATATTAACGGCCTGAGAAGAACGCGGGAGGAAGAAGAAGTTCAGGAACTGACGACAGAGATCGTCAGAGAAAACGGAGTTGAAAATTACGAAGAAGATGAACTTTTGGGACTTTGCAGCAAAACGATCAGAGAGAATAATTATGAGAATGATGATTTTCTTACATATGTCTGCTTTGAATTGTTTAAAAAAGGTCAATATGACAAGGTGATCCTGACGTATTTGGCAAGCTATTACTGCGGCGCGACATCTGATATGAAGATGCTTTGGAGAGAGGCGCGGGATTATGAAGTACATACGCATAAGCTGGCAGAGAGGATCCTGACACAGATGCTCTTTTCGGAAGAATTATTTCAGGAAGCGCAGGTGTTTGAGCAGTATTATGCGGAAGGTGCATATTTCAGGCTTCAGCAGGCGTATCTTGTGTATATGTCGAGAGAATATGTGGTGGAAGAAAGAAAAATCAGCAGGAGTGTGATCGATATCATCTGCCGTGAATATGAAAAGGGCGAGGATACGATCGATATATGCAAAGTAGCGGTATTAAAATACTATTCGACGAGAGAGTACAGTCCGCAGACAAGAAAGACGTTAAAGAAATTCCTTCAGGAATTGTGTGGAAAGCAGATTTATTTTCCGTTCTTTCTTTCATATGAAAAAGACTGGCTGATTGAACTGCAGCTTTGGGATAAAACACTGATCGAGTATAAAGGTCAGAAGGGAAGCAGGGTAATGCTTTATTACAGCCTGCAAAAAGGAGGAGAAGAATCGTCCGATTATTCGACGGAAGTGCTTACTCCGATGTATGAAAATATTTATGTGAAAAAGTTTGTTCTTTTTGCAAATGAAAAGTTAAAATATTATTTTAAAGAGACGATCGACGGAAACTCTTACAGAAGTGATAAGGAACTTTGTGTGCGGGAAACTGTTCAGGGAGAACCGGGGCGCTATGGAAGACTGAATGATATCCTGATCGAGAAAAACGAAAGTGAGCGCAAGAAAAAAATTCAGGCATATGCAAGAGAAGATGCGGCTGCAGCGCAGATTTTTACAAAAGAACAGGCGTAAGATTAAACAATAGGAGGTTGTTTTTTCATGGGACAGGGAAGTATCATCGGATATGAGATAAATGAAAAAACATGTCA
>OGSS01001768.1_pt1 | contig 12185 bp, 12 predicted proteins | sample 1553591 | NCBI WGS metagenome assembly OGSS01 (sample SAMEA2580061, study PRJEB22360) | human gut metagenome | biome: human gut; feature: human-associated habitat; material: faeces | place: Denmark | collected 2008/2010
CAAATTTCCAACTGCAAGAACTAAATGTCTATTTTGAGATACTATCTCCCCTTCTTATATTATATTATTTTTTATATGGAATAAATTTCATAAGTATTATCTTCCTTTAATTTTTCTAACCAAACCATCTCTAAAATATCTAGTTCTTCTAAATAATCTTTCTCTGTTTTGTTATCATCATGTTTTATAAGTTCTAAAACTTCAAATGTAAATGCTTTTTCACCATATTTTCTCCATTCATTATTTAATTCTTTTATCATACATGAGCCAGCACCAAGCTGAAATTTGAGAGAGTTAAATTTGCTTTTTATGTCATTACTTTTTCCAAGGTAAATCTTTTTAGTAATATCATTTTTTATTATGAATACACCTGTGTCAAATTTCATTTCTTTGTATAATTGTTTTAATTCACGTTTTCTATCCATGATTTTAGATACCTCTCTTTATAATTGATATGTAATATGTAAGTGTAAAAATATATTACATATCAATTATAAAGAGATTAATTTTATATGTAAATAGTTTTTATAAATTTAATTATGAATTAGTCATCAATAAACAAGAAATTTAGCTGTAGAAATCCATTATAAAGGCTATTATAAATTTTAATATGCTAAAAATATAAAAAGAATAGTTGACAGTGTAGAAAATATGGAATAAACTAAAAGTGTAATAGTAATATGAACTTATATATTACATTGAAAGGTGTGAATGATTATTATGAATAAAAAAATAGAATTAATAGGGAATTTTGCAAGTGATTGGATTAGGTATAGTGATTATGAATATAAAATTACTGAAGAAGATGAATTATATATAGTTCCAACAGAAGATGCTGTGTTTACCATGTATAACCCATTTGATGTAGCAGATGATATAATAGTAGATATAATTCGCATAGGACAAGAGGCATTACAAGATATATCAAAAGAGACAAAAGAAATGAAACTAAAGAAAGAAGTACTTGAATTTGTAAAAAAGTATGGATTATTGGGTTTAATATATTCAAGTGTATATAATAGAGATATAGTTGGAGAAGAAAGAGTACTGATGATTGAAAAGAATTATATTACAAAAGAGAATATATTGAGTACAGATGAATATGTAAACATGTTTATACCATTTGCAAGTGATGAAGATGTGTATTTTAAAAAGTATAGAAGGGGTATAGATGTATCAAAGAGAGAAGAATCTCCAAAGTTTTTTGGAAAGAGACCATTGATTTTAGATTTAGTATTTTCAAAGTTCTACACTGAACAACTAGATTGGATTGTAAGTTTTGCTAAAGATATGTGTAAGCATTTTAATCAAATTTGTGTATATAAAAATACATCTAATCTATTAACTGAAAGTGTTACTATTATGTCTGGAGGGTTTAATCCTCAAAAGATAGGATTTTCTATAAGCCAATTAGATAAACCAATTATTGCATGGGAGTTTGATTCTTTGAAAACAGCTATTGAGACTATATATGCCTTTGCAATTACAAGTGAACCTTCTTCTTTAAATAAATGCAAGTACTGTGGTAAAATTTATATTCCTACAAATTCTAAATCTCAATACTGTTCACCTTCTTGTAGAAATTGCTCAAATGTAAAGAAAAGTAGAAGTAGAGCCAAAAAAGATAAATAAAATTAATAAATATATCATTGTTTAGATTTTAGTAAATAACTACTGAATTAAAAGTTGTTATAGAAAATTATATATCTAAATGATGGTATTTTTTTGTTGAGAAAATTGAAAAGTTTAATTGAGATAGTAATTTTGAGTTGACAAAAACCACTTTTAACACTACTATTATAAGTGGTTGGTAAAATAATATGTACTAATTTAAATATAGCATAAAAAATAAAAAAAGTCAATGGGAAAAATAAAAAAGGAGAATTTAAAAATGATATCACCTATTATTTTGAGTTCTATAAATCAGAATTTAAAGGAAATAGAAAGAAATGAACTGCTTGAAACTAATATAGAATCTGGAGATTATGGTCTAGCTCTTTCTGAATCTGATGTAAAAGATATAATAAATTCGAGAGATAATACTTTAAAGGGGTATGGAAGAATAGAATTAGATATAAAAGTTACAAAACAGTTAATAGAAAATATATATACATCACAATATACAAATGTGGACAATTATTTAGAGGCTATTAATGATATGCAAGAAATTTTTTATTATTTAAAAAATGAAACTGATGACAAGATATGTGATGATGAGGTTATAGAAATACTGGGTGAATTTTATGAAAAATTTTCAGGCAATATGGACAATGTAAGAGGAGAAGCAGACGAATTTGCAAAGAAATTTAAATTTGGAGAAGTTTAATATATGATAGGAGAGATTTTGTATGTTAAATAATTTAAGTAATATTAATATAAACGAAAATAATTTAATAAAGAACCAATATTCCATATCTCTACTTAAGGAATGTCTAAATTGTAAAGTGATAGATGAAAGAGAAGTATATAATATACAACAAGAAATATCTCTAATACTTATGGATTTGATTAAAAAATATACAAATGGTCAAAGCACATCAGTAAAAACAGAAGTTGCCGAAAAACTGTTGATTTCAATATGGTATGCTATTGATGCATATATAAATAAGCTTGGAGATATAGAAAAAAGAGTTGTGGAGTTGACTGCTAAGAATGTTAAAAAAGTGTACCTTGGAGGCATTGAAATATTAGAGGAAGAGTTAGTTAGGCTAAAAGATTTTTATAAACTAATGATGAGTAGAAAATTGGATACTAATTCAATAGCATATAATGATACCTTGATGGAGTTATCAAGTTTCTTTAAAAGTTATATTGTAAAATTTGAAGCTCAGGACGTTCCAGTAAGTATAGATTATCCATTGGCACTAGATGATATGGATGTTAAGGGTATTTATTATGTGAAGAATTATATTGAGAGTATAGATATAGAAAATAGATTTTGTAACCTATTTAAGAAAAAAGATAGAGAAAAATTATTTTATGACTATGGGATGACTTATAAAATAGATTGTGATGTTATACTTGTAAATTTATTTGAACTTATTATGAATAATTGTATTTTTTCTACTATTTTAGGAAATGAAGTGACTAATTTAGAAATTTCAAAATATGAGTATGAATTTTTAGAAAAACAATTTAAAAATATGTACAATAATATTACTGAAGATAAAGTTATAGGCTCTGAAGAAAGTAATATAATTGAATTGATTGAAGTAGATGATAGTTTTAACACTGAAGTAGATAGTAATTTGGATTATAATGATTTTGAAGAAATTAACAGAGAAATTAGAATAAATAAAAAAATAACTTTACTACTTATGGAAGCAATTGAAGTATTAATAAAAAGATTAAGCATAGAAGATGAAGATGTAATAAGATATATTAAAAAATATGAAAAGATATTTATTGAATCTGTGCTAAGCTCAATAAAAAGTAACACTTTTAAAAGTATGGTAACTGTGAGTAAAAATAAAAATGAACACTTAGAAGATTATATTGTTGATGATGAAAGTAAATTGGATGATGAATCGTTTAGAGAGATATTCAATGAGATATTAGATAGTACATCTATAATTGAAAAAATAAGAATAATAAAGGAAAATATCAATGCTAAAAAAGACTTTATCGATATTCTTGAATCTGAATGTTTATTTGGAGAAGAGTATTTAATGTTGTTTGCATCATTAAGTGAATTAGAATTGGCAATATTGGGTAGTGTAGTATTTTATGAAGATATTAGAATGAGAGAAATTAATATATTAGAATTTATGTTAAATGAGAAAACTGAAACTACTTTATGGAAGATAGAGTACATTAAATTTATGAAGAGGCAAAGTGAAGATAAGATATACTCCATAGAAGAGCATATGAATAAAATTAATTAACAAAAAATTGTGAATAAATAGAATGTTAGTATATAATATAATCTGTAAAGCATATCAAAAATACATATATTTGGAGGAAAATTATGAAAGAGTATATCATAAATAATGTTGAAGAAATAAGAGAAGAATTAATTGATTTATCTAAGAAAATATGGGAAAATCCAGAATTAGCCTTTGAAGAAAAGTATGCAAGTAGCATTCAAAAAGAATACCTAAAGTCAAAAGGATTTAAAATTGAAGAAGTAGAAAATTTACCTACTGGATTTATAGCAAGTTTTGGAGAGGGTAAACCTGTGATTGGTATACTTGGAGAATATGATGCTTTACCAGAACTATCACAATGTGTAAGTGCAGAAAGAAAGCCATTGGTAGAAGGAAAAGCTGGACATGGATGTGGGCATAACCTGTTGGGTGTAGCAGGTGTAGGAGCAGTTGTTTCTATAAAAAAATTAATAGAAGAAAATAAATTTAATGGAACAATAAAATATTTTGGTTGTCCTGCTGAAGAAGAAGGTGGAGGAAAGACAGTTATGTGTATAAATGGCTGTTTTGATGATGTAGATTGTGCATTTACATGGCATCCTTTTGATATAAATGCACCTTGGAGAGGAGGAAGTCTGGCAAACTTATCTGTAAAATTTAAATTTAAAGGGATAACAGCCCATGCAGCTCAAGCTCCTCATAATGGTAGAAGCGCACTTGATGCTGTTGAAATTATGAATGTTGGAGCTAATTATTTGAGAGAACATGTTATTGACTCTATAAGAATGCACTATGTTATAACTAATGGTGGTGGAAGACCTAATGTAGTTCCTGGATTTGCTGAAAGTTGGTACTTTATTAGAGGTAAAAAAGCAAAGGATGCAGAACACGTTCTTGATAGATTAATAAAAGTAGCTCAAGGAGCAGCAATGATGACAGAAACTGAAATGGAGTATAAGGTTACAGATGGAATATATGACTATATACCAAACCAATGTTTGACTGATTTAGTTTATGACAATATGGTTTTTGTTGGTTGCCCTAAAAATACTCCTGAAGAAGAAGAATTTGCAAAAAAATTGTGTGATACTCTTACTAGAGAAGAAAGATTAGGTGTAGCAACATCATTACAAAATGATAAATCTATTGTAGAAAGCTATATACACAAGGAAATAGTTGACGGTGACAAAGATAAAGGACTAGCTGGTTCTACTGATGTTGGAGATGTAAGTTATGTAATACCAGTGGCTCAATTTGCAATGGCAGCTTGGCCTGTTGGAATTGCAAGTCATACATGGCAGTCATGTTCATCAGCAGGTTCAAATATAGGATTTTCTGCTATGATAAATTCAGCTAAAGTACTGGCTTGTAGTGCTTATGATGTATTTATGGATACTAAAATTATTGATGAAGCAAAAATTGAATTTGATAAATCATTAGATGGACAAAAATTTAAACCATTGGTATAATTTTGGTAATAAAATATTTCTGGGGGGAATAGCTATGAGAGAAAAAGTTGAAAAAGTGCTTGAGGAAAAGATAAAACCAGTATTACAAAGAGATGGTGGAGATGTAGAGCTTATAGATGTAAATGAAAATGGTGTGGTTTTAGTTAGACTACAAGGGGCATGTAGTGGGTGTCCAGGAGCGACTATGACAATCAAAGCTATTATTGAAAATGTTTTGGTGAGTGAAGTTCCAGGAGTAACTCAAGTATTAGGTGTTTAATAGTTAGCGTTTATTAAATGTATGTTATACATAAGTATTTAATAAAGAAGTAAAAAAATAGTGAAGCAATATATATGAAAAAGTATGAGAAAGATAATAAAACATTATAGAAATAATGAAATATTTCATATGTATATGAAGAAATAAGAAAAAATAGTGAAGCAATATATAGATGAAAAAGTATGAGAAAGATAATAAAACATTTATAGAAATAATGAAATATTTCATATATACATATGAAAAAATAGTAAAACAATATATATATGAAAAAGTGTGAGAAAATAATAAAATACTATAGAAATAATTAAATATTCTATATAGGTATTAAGAAACATGAAAGAAATAATGGAGTATTATAAATAAATATGTAAAAGTGTGAAAGAAGGATGTAGATAAATTTGTCTTATACAAATTTACCTACAGTATTTCTTACACACTTTTTATTTTACTATCCAGCCATACCAATAAACATACCTATAAAATATGGAACTAACCATATAGTCCATACAACTATACTAAACTTATGAAAGAATTTTTTCTTTTCCTCATCATCTTTGTATAGGACAAAAGTAGCCCAACTTGCATGAAAAAGCATAAGCACAATTGCAAGAAGACCTGTAATACTATGAAGGTTTTGTGATAAAGCAGATTTTACTTCAAAAGTATGGCTGTTGGCTATGTTACTCATTGTAAATGTTCCTAAAGTATCAAATATAAAACCAAGCCAAAATATAATTACATGTTTCTTTTTTAAAATTTTTGCCTTTCTTTCTCCAAATACACCTATAGTGTAGAAAATTAAAGCTGATGTTATAAATACTATTGCAAGTATTAATTTATAATTCATAATTATCTCTCCTTTACTTTTGCCAATATATTTCTAAGATTTTTTACTAAGTCACTCAATTCGTTTTCATCACAATTTTTAAAAATATCATCAAAACTTTCTTGCATTTTAATTTTAAAATTTGTGGCAAATTCAAATCCTGTTGTTGTAAACTTAACGTATGTATTTCTTTTATCATTAGATTTCTTGAATTTTTCTATATATCCAATCTGTTCTAATCTGCTGATTATGCCTGAAACCGTACCTTTAGCTAAAGACATTTCATCACATAGTTGTGATATTGTAAGTTCTTGATTATGAGCTATCAGTTTTATAACTATAATCTGTTGGTGTGTTAATCCATTTTCTTTAAAATTTTCTTCTACTGTGTACATAGTTTTAGAATAAAGTTCTTTTAAGAGCATGGCTATTCTAAAACAGTCATAATTACTTTTCAATAAAATCACCTCTTAAATGGTTTGCATACAAACTAATATAATATACTTTTCTTATATAGTCAACCTAAAATTTTATAATTTTATAGAAAATAATGAAGAATAGAATATAAAAATTTTATTTTAGGTATAAATAAAATAATTTGATGAAATTTTAACAATTTTTAAAAAGTTTGTTTACACAGTTAATAAATGATGCTAAAATTAACTCATAGATAAATATAGAAAATTTAATTTTGTTTAATGATAATGGAACCACGAAGGTTTTAACGTTACTTTACGTTTGCTTTTATGTGGTTTTTTTATTGCAACAAAGGGGGGTTGGGGTTTGTTAAAGGATATATTGAAAAAGTTGTTGCAGTTTATTTTAGTAATGTTTTTATTATCTTTTATTGTTTTTTACATGGCAAGACTTGCTCCAGGAGACCCATTAATCTCTTACTATGGGGATGGAGTAGAAAGAATGAGTACACAAGAAAAAGAAAATGCTATGAAAAAACTTGGTTTGGATGAACCAATATACAGTCAATATATAAAATGGATTTCAAATGCATCAAAAGGGGAATTTGGAATTTCATTTAAATATAAACAAAATGTTACTTCTGTTATAAATGATGTCTATATAAACACTATAATATTAGGTGGTTCAGGATATATACTTACCTTTGTGCTAGCCTTATTGTTAGGAATATTTTGTACATTACATGAAGATAAGCTCATTGATAGAATCATATGCAAATTAGGAACAATAACCAACTGTATTCCATCATTTTGGGTTGCCTTAGTACTCATACTTATATTTAGTATAAACTTAAGTATACTTCCAAGCAGTGGTGCTTATTCAATGGGAGAAGAGTCCAGTATATTAAGTAGGATATCACATCTAATCTTACCTCTTACAGTACTTATATTAAGCCATCTATGGTATTACACATATATGATAAGAAATAAATTACTAGAGGAAATAAGAGAAGATTATGTGCTTTTATGTAAAGCAAAAGGTTTAAATAATAGAACTATTGTTTTTAAGCATTGCCTGAGAAATATAATGCCATCATATATTAGTATAATGGCCATTTCGATACCTCATATACTAGGAGGAACTTATGTAGTTGAAAAAGTTTTTTCTTATCCTGGGTTAGGAACACTTTGTTTTGAAAGTGCAAAGTATCATGATTATAATATGTTATTAGTTTTATGCTTAATAACAGGGGCTTTAGTAGTATTTGGGAATATGTTAGCTCAAATTATAAACAATAAAATAGACCCTAGAATGAAATATGATAGAGGTGATACTAATGAAGCCACAATATAGTGATTTTGAAATTGTAGGAGAAAATTATATTTTAGTAGCAGAAGATGAACATATAGAAACAAAGAAAACCTTATCTAAAAAAATTAAAGAATTACCATATATATCAATTATTATTTTATCAATCATAGTCATTGGAAGTGTATTCTCATCTTTTATAATGACACATGAACCAACATACATGGATTTAGCAAGTTCTAATTTAGCTCCAAATAAAACTTTTTTATTTGGAACAGACTCAATGGGTAGAGATATATATTCTATGATATGGTATGGAGGAAAAATATCTTTATTTATAGGACTATTTTCCACTGTAATATCAACTGTTATAGGAATTGTTTATGGTAGTATAAGTGGTTCAGCATCTGAACTTGTAGATGATGCAATGATGAGGTTTACAGAAATCATACTTAGTATACCTTCAATATTAATTATAATATTTGTACAAGCTATACTTGGAAATTCAAATCCAGTATCTATGTCCATAGTAATAGGGATAACAAGTTGGATGAATATATCTAAGATAGTGAGAACAGAAGTTAGACAAATAAAAAATAGCGAATACATACTAGCAGCTAAGAGCATGGGAGGAGGATTCTTCTATGTATTAAAGCAACATTTACTTCCAAATTTTGTGGCATCAATAATGTTCATGGTTGTAACAAACATAGGCGCAGCTATTGGTACTGAATCGACACTTAGCTTTTTAGGAATTGGTTTACCAATAGAAATTGTTTCTTGGGGAAGTATGTTATCTTTGTCAGAGGAAGCATTACTTTCAAATAGATGGTGGATTATACTGATTCCGGGTATATTTTTGGTTACCACATTGGTGTGTATAACAAATATAGGTAATTATATAAGAAAGAATAATAATAAAAAATCTAGTAATTTATAAATCAGCATTTGAGTACTAAATAAGCAAATACTGAGGTATTTGAAATATCTATTTAAATAAATGGGGTCAAAGCTTTGAAAAATATTTTATAAAAAGCAAAAGGGGGAGCATCATGAAATTAAAGAAGTTAAAAGTTTTAAGTTTAGTAATGATACTTAGTCTAATGGCAGGTTGTTCTAGTGGAGGAGACAAAGATAAGAAGGCAGATACGCCTAAAGATGGAAAGGTACTTGTTTATGGAAGTAATGACTATACAAGTATAAATCCTGCACTATACGAACATGGAGAAATAAATTCGTTAATATTTAATGGATTAACAGCTCATGATGAAAATAATAAGGTAGTTCCTTGTCTAGCAAAGGACTGGAAATTTGATGAGGCAACAAATACATATACTTTTAATTTAAGAGATGATGTTAAGTGGCATGATGGAGAGAAATTTACAGCAAATGATGTTAAGTTTACAATAGAAACTATAATGAATCCAGATAATGCTTCTGAGATAGCATCAAATTATGAAGATATAACAAAAATTGATGTGGTTAATGATAATACTATAAAAATTACTTTAAAAGCTCCAAATACAGCAATGCTTGATTATTTAACAGTAGGAGTATTACCAAAACATGCTTTGGAAGGTAAGGATATAGCTACTGATGAATTTAATCAAAAACCAATAGGTACTGGACCATTTAAACTTGAAAAATGGGACAAAGGTCAAAGTATAACACTTGTTAAGAATAGTGATTATTTTGTAAAAGAACCAGGATTAGATAAAGTAGTCTTTAAGATTGTTCCAGATGATAAGGCTAAGGCAATGCAATTAAAATCAGGAGAATTAGACCTAGCTCAAATAACTCCTAAAGATATGTCTAACTTTGAAAAAGACGAAAAGAATTTTAAAGTAAATATAATGAAAACAGCCGACTATAGAGGTATATTATACAATTTTAATTCTAAATTCTTTAAAGATAAAAAAGCTAAAGGATTACCAAATGCTTTAAGCTATGCAATAGATAGAAAAGCAATAGTTGACAGTGTATTATTAGGACATGGTGTACCAGCATATTCACCTTTACAAATGGGACCATATAATAATCCTGATATAGAAAAGTTTGAATATAATCCAGAAAAAGCTAAACAAGAAATTGAAAAGCTAGGTTGGAAATTAGGTTCTGATGGAATCTATGAAAAAGAAGGTACTAAGTTAGCTTTCGAGATAACAGCAGGTGAGAGTGACCAAGTTAGAGTTGATATGGCTAAAATATGTGCACAACAGTTAAAAGAAATTGGTGTTGATGCTAAAGCTGTTGTTGTAACTGAAACAGATTGGGCTAATCAAGATGCTCATTTAATAGGTTGGGGAAGTCCATTTGACCCAGATGACCATACATATAAAGTATTTGGAACAGATAAAGGTGCAAATTACAGTGCTTACTCTAATCCTACTATAGATAAAATACTTCAAAAAGCAAGAGAAACAGAAGATAAAGATGAAAAATTAAAGTTATATAAACAATTCCAAGTAGAAATGACTAAGGATATGCCTTATACATTTATTGCTTATATAGATGCAATATATGTTGGAAAACCAAACATAAAAGGATTAACACCTGATACAGTTTTAGGTCATCATGGTGTAGGTATATTCTGGAACATAGCTGACTGGACAATTGAATAATACTGAAATTAATTAGAAACCTTAGGGATAAAAATATATCCCTAAGGTTTGAATAGCATAGGGGTTGATGGTTTTTGGAACATTTATTGGAGGTTAATAATCTATCTGTAAGTTTTAAAGTAGAAGAAGGAGAAGTTCAGGCAACATACTATCATTCAGAAGTTGTTCCTGCAATGGAAGCACTTCGTGTGCCGGTTGACAAGCTGGAAATGATCGTGGACAAAGAAGCTTGGCCAATGCCTTCTTATGGAGATTTGATCTTCGAGGTTTAATACATAAAAAATATATAAGGTCAGAAGTTCTGATAACAAAGAGAAGCGGATTCCGAAATGGAGTTCGCTTTTCCTGTTACATTATAAACTGACAAAACAACTAAGATTCTGTTATAATTATAAACAGTGATAATTAAACGGAGGAAATGGTATGGAAATGTATCAGGAATTATTAAAAGAGACGGAGAAAAATGGAAGTGCAGCACTGATAACTACATTGGGAGAGTCATTAGAAAAGAATGTGTTTCGAAAAGAAGAGGCATCTGAGATTATCCAAAATGCGGTCGAGGAAGCGAAAATGGAAGGGGAACCGCGTCTTGTAGAAGCCGGTGATAAAAAGTATTTTGTAGAACCATTTTGCCGTGAAGAGCGCCTGATTATTCTTGGAGGGGGACATGTAGGACTGGCACTGGCAGAGTTTGCTGCAAGAGGCGGTTTTCAGGTATGTGTGGTGGACGACAGACCATCATTTGCAAACACAGTGCGTTTCCCATGGGCAGCAGAAGTATTGTGTGAGGGATTTGCAAGTGCAATTGAAAAGCTTCAGATAAATGAATATGACTACATTACAATTCTTACAAGAGGACACAGACATGATGGGGACTGTCTGCGTGCATTGTATAAACAGAAAAAAAGTGCATATCTTGGTATGATTGGTTCCAGAAGACGAGTAAAACAGTTGAAAGAACAGCTTCACGAAGAAGAGAACATTTCACAGGAATGGTTAGATTTTATTCATTCCCCAATTGGATTGAGCATTGGAGCAGTCAGCCCGGAAGAAATTGCGATTGCAATTTTAGCAGAAATCATTCAGGTGAAGCGTACAGAACAGAGAACAGATAAGGTAATGTCGTCTGATGTGGATATGAGAGTGATGGAACGATTGGCTAACCCGGATGAAAAAAGAAAAGAACAAGGGAAGGCCGTTGTGACAATCATTGAGACAAAAGGTTCTACACCGAGAAAATCAGGAGCAAAGATGATCGTATATGAAGATGGTACAATTGAAGGTACAATCGGAGGTGGATGTGCAGAGGCAGGCATATCACAGACAGCAAGACAGATTATTCAAAAAGGCGGTTATCTGATCCAGCATATAGATATGACAGGAGCAGTAGCGGAAGATGAAGGAATGGTTTGTGGCGGT
>OGSS01001769.1_pt1 | contig 12182 bp, 7 predicted proteins | sample 1553591 | NCBI WGS metagenome assembly OGSS01 (sample SAMEA2580061, study PRJEB22360) | human gut metagenome | biome: human gut; feature: human-associated habitat; material: faeces | place: Denmark | collected 2008/2010
ATTCTATCATCATTTGGTGGATTTAACGACTGCACTTAAATGTTACTACTCCATATATTCTTTCATATTGATTCTCCTATACTTTCTGATTTTTAAGCATTTTGCTTAACCGCATTCTGCGATGTGCCTGCGACGGCGATGCACACGCCTTGCCGCTTCAGGTACTTTCTCTTCAGCGCTTTTCGGTGCAAATAATCGGGTATTCTGCCATGCGTGTGTAACTGCTCCGACCGGCGCGACAGCCGCCATTGCTTTTCGCATCGAAGCATCGCGCGGGTGAACGTAGTAGTGCGTGGTCGTGGTTACATCCGCGTGTCCAAGCAGACCCGAAACTGTTGCAACATCGATACCCTGCTCAATCGCACGGGTGGCAAATGTATGCCGAATATCGTGAAAACGAACGTGCGGCAGACCAAGACCATCCAGTACATCACCCCAGTAACTGCTCAGATGGTCCGGATCCATTACACCACCGACTGTATTATAAATGATGAAATCATCAGCATTCGGCATGCGCTTAAAAAGAGACTCGAACCGCTGATACTGTACGGTAAGCAAACCCTGCAGTACTTCCGGCAGATACAGATCTCGCTCAGAAGCATCGCTTTTCGCAGAGCTGAAGATAAGTTCCGTCCGCTTGCCGTACTCTGCCTCAGGATCAACCATCACCCGGCGTACGGTCTGTGTAATATGCAACGTGCCGCTCATCGCGTCGTAATTACCCCAACGTGCAGCACAGACTTCACCCAAGCGCATACCGCTGTACAGTGCTAAGATAATACCTGCATTATTAAGCGACAGATCAGAAAATAGCCACTTTTCGAGCACTTTTTGATCGCTATCACTCATAATATTGTGCTTCTTCGAACGGCAATGCGTATATACGGTCGCAGCAACCGGATTTGCAGCCATAAGGCCGTCCGCAACAGCACGCTTACAGCAAACATCCAGCACAACGCGCATATTTTTGATGCTTTTTGCGCTCAGCGCGCCGCCGGTCCGCAGATTGCCATGCAGGGATTCCTCGTTGAGAAAGTGCTGTACCACGGCAGTAGTCAGACTTTTCAAGGGCATATCACCTAATTTCGGCAGGATATGTTTGTGCAGGTTATCATGGTAGTGCTCGTAGCCGCTCGGCTTGGCTACCGGCTTAACGTAAACCTCCAGCCACTGCTGCGACCATTCCCGTAAAGTTATACCCATGACCTCGCCTCCTTGCTCGGGAAAATAAACTCTCCCATGCGCGGTGCGTGATGATGTTGATCGATGTACTGTGTATACTGCGTCTGTACCTGCTTGCTCTGGCTGTTTGTCAAGTTGATCTGTCTGCCATTCGGAAGGGTCAGCCGTTGACACTCGAACTCGTAATCTTTCCAGTGCAGCATTTGCATATCTGCGAAGGAATACTTCTTCATCGTAATTTCGCCTCTTTCTATATGTGATTTTGAGCGAAAATAAAACCGTGCAGGCAATATAGAGCCTACACGGTGTCAAAATCACATAGCAGAAAGAAGTATAAATATAGCACGAACAAAGGTCTTGTGCAACCCTTAAAAAAAGGGTATACTAATACTGCGGTGCGGAGTTTTCCGTTGTGTAGGTGGTAGTGTCACCTGCGCAGGTGCAAAAGGATTGCCGTCCTTTTGCACTGCCGTTTTTTATTTTCTGATAGAATAATAGCATATATAGCGCACCTATTCAATAGGTATTTCCCACAAATATAGGTGCACTATATGCTGCAGTTTTACTATATTTTTCAAAAGCACTTTTTGATATGCTATCGGGGGTGAGAAAATGTCAGTCAGTGAAGCGCAAAAGCGAGCCACCTTAAAATGGCAAAAAGAAAAAACAGATGAAGTACGTTTTCGCGTCCCAAAGGGTGAACGTGCCCGCATTCAAGCACACGCTGAACAACATGGCGAGTCCGCTACTGCTTTTATCAAGCGCGCCATTCGAGAGGCTATGGAGCGGGATAATGCTGCAAAGTGAATAAATCTCTTAAAAGTTCTTTATGACGTATGATTCGTTTCTCAAAGAATTAGTGAGGGACCCCGAAACCTGCACTTTTTTCAGCAGTGCACCTTCTACGTCCTTGCCGTTACACATACCGTAGACATATTAAATCATATAGATATTTCAAAACCTCAATGGCATTTGTTCAATAATTATGTTATACTGTGTACACTTAAATTTTTAAGGCTGTGGCTCCCCTGCTTTTAAGTTGCGTTAGAGAGATGGGAGCGCTCAGATTTCCTTACCCACGAAGGACCTGTACGTTTAGATACAGGTCCTTTATCATACCATAAAATATCTAATGCTCCGGTGCTTTGCTTTTACCTACATATTTATATATACTGTTGGCGAACACTAAATTTGTCAAAAAAATTTATTTCTTTTCGTATTTGCTTATACTAATTTACTTTTTATGTTTTATTTTGGAACACATTTCTTGCTTCCATTTTCCTATATAAAGTTATAAATACACTATATTTTCGATTTTTTCATTACCCTTTTCTCATATATTAGTCTTTTCATATGCCATCTCAAAAAGGTTCTTGCACTGGTACTGGCGTTTGCTTGCGCATTCACCATGTTTGCTGGTGCAGCGTTCACGGATTCGGCTGACATTAAGGTTGACACCGAAGTTGTGGACACTCTGGTATCGCTGGGCGTAGTTAACGGCTACGACGATGGCTCTTTCAAGCCGAACGGTACCGTAACCCGTGCGGAGATGGCAAAGATGATCTACGTTCTGCGCACCGGTAATTCTGACGCTTCTGCGTACAACGACGACAAGACCTCTTTCACCGACATTGGCTCCCACTGGGCTCGCGGCTACATCAAGTACTGCCAGTCTCTGGGCATCATTGCTGGTAAGAGCAACACCAAGTTCTGCCCGAACGACAAGGTAACCGCTCAGGAAGCTGCTAAGATGCTGCTGGTAACCCTGGGTTACAATGCAACTAAGGCTGGTCTGACCGGTGCTAACTGGGCATCTAAGACCAACGCACTGGCTGACGAGAACGGCCTGCTGGAGGACGTTAACACTTCCTTCACTTCCGCTTGTCCGCGTCAGTACGCTGCACAGCTGATCTACAACACCATTTTTGCTCACACTGTTACCCTGCGTGACGGCGAGTACACCAACATGAACCTGCTTGGCACTGACAAGCTGGAGACCGTTGGCGAGAAGTACATGGGCCTGAAGAAGTGGATCGGTACCTACAACGGCAACGCTGATTCCCTCGGCATTGACGATGGCCAGATTCAGGTTGAAGGCACTCTGGACGGCAAGGATTACGACGAGAACAACAAGGAGATCAAGCCGATTGCTGCTAACTTCAAGGGTTCTCTGGATCTGAAGTATGTTGGTGAAGAAGTATCCGTTCTGTTCAAGGACGTTACTGGCGGCACCTCCAATCAGCCGGACAAGAAGGACAACATCTACGGCGTATATGTAACCGGCACTACCAAGGTTATCAACGCTACTCTGGATGATGTTGATGACAAGACCGACGGCAAGAAGATCAAGGTTGACGGCACCAAGTATGAAGTAGCTGCTCTGGATAAGGGCGCTGTATACGTTGTTAACAACCTGGGTGCTGCTAAGGACGCGACTACTGACGCGGCTAAGGACGCTGAGGACGCAGCTAAGCTGTTCGCTGCTCTGGGCACTCAGTCCGGCGCACCGATCAAGTTCGTTTGCAACGACAACGGCAAGATCGTTAAGGCTTATGTTACCACTTCTACCATCAACAAGGTAAATGCTACTACCTCCACCAAGGTTACCCTGAACACCATCGGCGGCCTGGAGAAGGAAGACAACTACATTTACGATGGCGCTAAGAAGGACGACATCGTTGTTGCTACCAAGCAGTTCAGCGATGCTAAGTACACCGTAACCAAGGCTGAGACCGTTACCGGCGTTCTGAAGGGCTTCGTTAAGGATAACGACAAGTTCACCAAGGTTACTATCGACGGTACTGTTTACAAGATCGACAACAAGAAGCTGAACAAGCTGAACGACGATTGCGTAGATAAGCTCGAAGACAGCGACATTGACTCCCAGGTAACCGCATACCTGATCAACGGCATGGTTGGCGCTCTGGAAGTTGAAGAGGGCGCTTCCAACTGGGCTGTTGTTAATGACTTCAATGGCAATACCAATCTGGAGACTTCCTTCAATTCTGCTGAGGTTGAACTGATCACTGCTGATGGCAAGACCATCTCTGGCAAGGTTCACAAGGATTCTGAGTCCGCTAAGGGCACTGGCATCAATGTTAAGAACGATCTGAAGGTTGGCAACTTGGTTAAGTATGTTCAGACTTCCGATTCTGTAATCAAGATCAAGGAAGTTTCTGATAAGACTGTAACTGTTAATCAGGATGCTATCATCTACAACAAGGACACCAAGTCCCTGAGCACTAAGGCTGATGCTACTACTTCTATGGTAGTTGCTTCCGATGCACCGGCTTATATCACCAATTCCGATGAGGATATCAAGGTTTACAAGCTGCGCGATCTGAAGACCATTACTGCTAAGGCAGCAACCAAGGTTAACTACGTTGTTGATGACGGCAAGGTAATCGCTGCTTACATTGAGCTGAAGGCTCGCCCGACCGGCTCTGCTGCTGATACCGTTTACGGCGAAGTTACCTCTGCAAACGGCACCAAGAAGGTTGACGGCGACTACTACTCTGAGTATGTTGTAACCTGCAACGATACCCCGTACACCGTTTACACCAATCAGAGCCTGGAGAAGAAGCAGATTGTTTCCTTCGACCCGACCTCTGACAACATCTACGATAACGGCGACATTATCGTTTACAAGAAGGGCCGCACCGATGCTAAGGCTGTTTGGGTTGACGAGTACGACGCAGCTGAGACTCTGACCTACTACACCGTAGCTCCGACTAAGGTTGACGGCGTATTCAAGGGTGACGACACCAAGCTGACCACCGATGCTGTTGATGACGACGTAGTAGTTGCTTACGTTGATCTGGACGACACCGACAAGGCTGGCGAGAACATCGGCGTTGACGAGTTCTCCGCTACCACTGGTTACGCTAACGCTGTTGTAGTATACGACACCGACGGCAAGACCATCGTTGCTATCTTTGTTGAGACCAGCGACAAGGTTGATATGGCTAGCCTGTTTGCATAATCTCCGAATCCCGCGATTCGATTTTACGTAAAGGAACCCCCGAGGAATTCCTCGGGGGTTTTCCCTATTTTTCACGCAAAAACGGCAAACGAATACTTATACCCGCTCAAATTGAGGGCGCAGTTGCGGCTATTGAGCAGCTGAAAGCCGTCGGCGGTGACGCCGAGACCAACGCTATCGCCGTACATAAGCGGCACGTCCTCCGAGGCGAGGCCGCCGTAAATGGCGCTGCTGTAGCCGGTGTAGCAGCCCTCGCGGAACACGAGCACGGCCTTGGGATGATACCCCAGGCTGATGGTACGTTTTTCGGTTCCATCGCCGGTATAAGTGCCGAAATGGCACGCGGTTTTAACCGTAAGCGTGGTTTTGACGGTGTTCATGTCGGCTTGCAGGTCAGCGTCCGCCGCGGTGCGCGCGTTGGTTTCGGACTCGGCGGCGTGCTCAATCGCGGTCAGGCGGTTGCGCACGTCCTGCGCCAGCTTGTCGCCGTCCACGCAGCCGCTCGGCAGCTTGCCCACCGATGCGTCACGCACCTGTTTCTGCACGTTTTCAATCGCGTCCTGAACGGTCTGCGCCGGCACGCCCGCACTCGCGGTGTAGCCCAGTTTAGCCGCCGCTGAGAACTCGCCCAGCGCGTCGCACAGCCGGTTCAGCGCCTGCCGCAGCTCCTCCGGCGAGGAGTCGAAGTACGTTTTCAGCTCCGCCGCCTGTATGTTCGGCTGGTCGGGCAGGTCCGCCAACCGCTTCGTGAACGCGCCCTGCCGATATGATTCAAATCCCATTATGAAATACCTCCTGTCCGGCGTCTCGCCGTTTGTTTGAGGTATAGAATAGCCGATTTTTCCGAAATTGCAAGAAAAACTTTTGGATTTTTGCGAATTTTTTCAGGGAAAGGGAAAACCCCCGAGGTATTCCTCGGGGGTTTTGATTTTGCCGTTCAGCAAAGCTGAAACAACGGGATCTTACTGAGCGTCGTCGAAAACCTTGGATGCAGCCAGATCGTTGTCGCCAGCGTCAACAACCAGAACCTTGATATTAGCACCGGTCTTTACATAAACAGCATTGTTCTTGTAGCTATCGCCATCCTTCTGAGCGGTGGTGAAGGAGGTCTTGATAGCGCCTTCGCCGCCATCAACGTCAACGAACAGAACGATCGGATCATCGTCTTCGTCGATATCCATTACGTCCTTACCGTTAAACTGAACAGAACCAGTCAGGTCGGAATCCAGCTGGCCGCCGATGATAGCGCCCTTGGTCATTTCAGACGGGGTCCAAACATCATCAGTGGTGTTGTTATTGTAAGTCAGGGATGCGAAGCCGTCAGAATCTACGGTGTAGGAGATTACAGTGCCTTCCGGCAGAACAGTGCTGATATCGTCCTTGTAAATCTTAACCGTAACGTCCTTGGAACCGTCCCAGCCGCTGTACTCGTAGTAAGCATCAACGTCGCCGGACTTGCCGTAGTACTCCGGACCATCGAACAGGTAAGCATATACAGAGCTGGAGCCCGGAACGCTGGTCTTGGTGCCCAGGTTTACATAAACCAGCTGAGCGTAGTAAGCGCCGCCATCCTGGTTAGCCAGTACTGCGGAATCGAAGTGGTTGGTGTTCTTCCAGCCCTTCAGGGTCTTACCGGTGATAACGCTGTACTTGTCGCCGTCGTCGTAACGAACGATTACAGTAGCGTTGTCGTCGATGTACTTGGTGGTGTTGGCCTGCAGGCGGTTGTTATCAACCTTGTCTGCATACTGGCCAATAGTGGTCTGGGTGTACTGATCGTAACCAGACAGTTTGGAACCACCGATAGCGGTCAGCTCATACTTAGAGCCGGACTTATCGTAGGATACCAGGAACGGCTTGGTATCGTTGTTCAGATCCAGAGCACCCATTGCAGTCTCGTCGGTATCCTTCGTCGGAGCAGCGCCAGTCAGTACACCATTGCCGGTAACATTGGTGTCGTACTGAGCATACAGTACCTTGGAGTTCTTGATAACGTCGTCCTTAACAGTTACAGTCTGACGAGAGCCATCAGCGAACAGCAGGTCAGCTTCATACTTAGCACCGATACCGCTAGTTGCGCCAACCTCGATGCACAGTGCAACGTCATCCGGAGTAGCGTTCAGGTCGTCAACAGAAACGATGTAGCCGTCCTTAACAACAACCTTGATGGTGTCGCCAGCATCAATCTTGGAGTACTTCTTGGAAACGTCGTTGCCCTCGTCAATAGCCATCTCATACCAGGTGCCGTCGATCTTTACCTGATAGTCGTCATCGGTAGACTTGTTCTTGGTAGAAGAAACCTTGCCGGTAACGGTATCCAGCTTGGAAACGGTAACCTTGTCGTTCTCTACGCTGTTTGCTTCCGGAGTAACGATTACGTAATCATCCTTAGCCAGATCGGACGGATAGATTGCGTCGTCGCTCTTCAGCTTAGCAGTAGCATACTTGGTGTCAGAAGTCTTAGTCAGAGCACCGTTCTTAGAGTAGAATACGTCGGTCAGGTTGATGTAGTCCTTGCCAACGTAGGAAACCTTAGCAACTGCAAAGGTCTCAACGGTCAGAGCATTGATCTTGGAAGAACCATCGTTGGAGATAGCCTTAGCATTGAATGCCTTAGCCATGCCAATGTTGTAAGTCTCGCCATTGTCAACAAAGTCAGCAACAGTTACCTTGGCCAGTTCCTTATTGTCAACCTTAACAACTGCAGAATCCTTTACGTTGTACTTGTTGCCATTGTACTTGATGCGGGTAGCGGTGTCCTTGTCGAACTGACCCAGTACAGCAGCGATAGAGGTGTTGTCCTCAGCCAGTGCAAATACGCCGTAAACCTCGTCGGTGCCCTTGTACAGAACCTTAACCTTCTGATTCTTCAGAGCGGTGAAGTCCTTAGCGATCTTGGTGAAGGTCAGGTCGTCGAAGTACTTATCCTTAGCGGACTCAGTGCCGTTCTTCTTGGTGATCTTTTCAAGGTCCATGGTGTAGGTGGACTTGCCGTCTTCCTTCTGGAAGGAAGACATAACGCCTTCAGCAGTGTTCAGGCCCATGTACTTCTCGCCGATGGTCTTGTTATCGGTGCCAGCAGCGGTCTGATTGGTGTAAGCGTCGTCGCGCCATACAACGGTCTTAGCGTCGATAGCGTTGTAGATCAGCTGTGCAGCGTACTGACGCGGGCAAGCAGCGGTGAACGAGGTGTTTACGTCGTCCAGCAGGCCGTTCTCGTCAGCCAGAGCGTTAGTCTTGGATGCCCAGCCAGAGCCTACCAGGCCAGCCTTCTGAGCGTCATAACCCAGGGTTACGAGCAGCATCTTAGCAGCTTCCTGAGCAGTTACAGATGCGTTCGGTGCAAAGATGGTGGAAGACTTACCAGCAATAATGTTCAGAGACTGGCAGTACTTGATGTAGCCGCGAGCCCAGTGACCATTGATGTCGGTGAAAGTGGTCTTGTCGTCGTTGTACGCAGAAGCGTCAGAGTTACCGGTGCGCAGAACGTAAATCATCTTCGCCATCTGAGCACGGGTTACAGTACCGTTCGGCTGGAAGGAGCCGTCTTCGAAACCTTCGATTACGCCCAGCGATACCAGAGTGTCCACTACATCAGCGTCAACCTTAATGTCAGCCGAATCCGTGAACGCTGCACCAGCAAACATGGTGAATGCGCAAGCAAACGCCAGTACCAGTGCAAGAACCTTTTTGAGATTCTTCATAGGGGTTTTCCTCCTTAAAATTTTTTGTACGAGTTCTCACTCGTCGTTAAGTATATTACCATAGTCAAACCCATGGGTCAAGCGAAGTTCGCAATCCGTAACATGAGTGTAACATTACTTGTAATATTACGCTGCCGCCTGGCATTGGGCCAGATCGCAAACCGGCTCTGTACAACGCGGGTTATACCTTATATAATATAGGTGCTTGTTTGCGATTGGGATTGGCGGACAGGTTGTATCTATAAAATGTAACCCATTTGAAGAAAGCGTTTCTCTGAAATGTTACATATTGGATGGATTTTTTGAAATTTCACCCGCGTTTTTCGGGTAATCGCGACTCCGGCGCGAATCTCAAAAAGGTTCTTGCACTGGTACTGGCGTTTGCTTGTGCATTCACCATGTTTGCTGGTGCAGCGTTCACGGATCAGGCCGACATCAAGGTTGACGCTGAAGTCGTGGACACTCTGGTATCGCTGGGCATTGTAGAGGGCTTTGAAGATGGCTCTTTCCAGCCGAACGCTACCGTAACTCGTGCGCAGATGGCGAAGATGATCTACGTTCTGCGTACCGGCAAGTCTGACGCTTCTGCGTACAATGACGACAAGACTTCCTTCACCGATATTAGCTCTCACTGGGCACGCGGCTACATCAAGTACTGCCAGTCCCTGGGCATTATCGCAGGTAAGTCCAACACCATCTTTGCTCCGAACGCAACTGTAACTGCACAGGAAGCTGCAAAGATGCTGCTGGTAACCCTCGGCTACAACGCTGAGAAGGCTGGTCTGGTAGGCGCAAACTGGGCTGCAAAGACCAACGCACTGGCTGACGAGAACGGCCTGCTGGAGGACGTAAACACTTCCTTCACCGCTGCTTGCCCGCGTCAGTACGCTGCACAGCTGATTTACAACGCAATCGACACTCCGACCGTTGTATGGCGCGATGATGCTTACACCAATACCAACTACAAGGACGAAGACAACCAGACCATCGGCGAGAAGTATATGGGCCTGGAGTCCGACACCGGTATGCTGGTTGCTGCTGGCAAGATCGGTCTGAACGGTAAGAAGTACGACGAGGATCAGATTGTTCTGTCTCATGTCAATAAGAACGACATTGGTGAGAATGTTGGCGATACCACTGTTCTGGATGACGTTGCAGGCGATTACTCTGCACTGCTCGGCCAGCACGTTAAGGTTCTGCACAAGGTTACCAAGACTGGCGTAAACAGCAACAAGGATAAAGTTTACGGCGTATACGCAACTGACAAGAACGGCGTTTTGTACACCGGCGTTTCCAGTGATCTGGACACCGTTTCCGGCGAGAAGAAGATCGATGTAAACGGTAAGAAGTACGATGTAGACGACACTCTGACTGTTTACACCTACGATCTGGCAACTGAGAAGTTCGTTAAGACCACTCCGGTTGTTGCTACTGCAGCTAACATTGCAACGGCTGTTAAGGCTCTGAACGACGATGCATTCAAGATTTCCGTTATCTCCAACGATGACGACTCCAAGATCGACACCATCGTTAAGGTTCCGGTAACCTTCTCCAAGATCACCGCTACCACCTCCACCACTGTAACCTATAAGGTTTGCAACACCAAGGGCGGTACTACCTCTGTTGGCGCTAAGCTGAACTTTGAGGATGACACCCCGGAGATGTATGACGGCTTCAAGAAGGACGACTACGTATTCGTTGGCACCAACCTGCACACCGGCAACACTGCCTTCACCAAGGCTGAGAAGATTTCCGGTAAGGTTTCTGCTTCTAAGAAGAACGAAGTTAAGGTTGATGGTTCCTGGTACAAGTTGACTTACACCGACAAGAAGGATAAGGTTCTGGATACCAACAAGAACGTTGAGCTGTATGTATGCGGCGACTACGCTTACTACGTTGACGGTTCTGTTTCCGGCAACCTGGATACCCTGCTTCTGAAGTCTGTTGAGGACACTTACAGCACTCTGAACGGCGGCGTTTCTGCTAAGGTTATCTTTGCAGACGGCACTGAGAAGGTTATCAACGTCGAGGGTTGGAATCACTACGATTCTACTTGGACTTCCTACACCGATGAGGCTGGTACTCTGAAGGCTCAGATTGGTGCAATCCCGACTAACGCTCTGTATATTTACGATGAGGACGACGGCAACTACACCCTGACCGATATCAGCAAGGCTGGCAAGTCTGGCACTGATTACGAGGACTTCGACATTGCTGATTCCAGCGTAAACTACAAGGACAAGGCTAACACCTTGGCTGGCGATTCTGTAAATGACGATGCTGTTATTTACCTGCAGTATAAGAGCGCTGGCGACACCAAGTACAAGGTAATCACCGGTAAGGATCTGGCTAACTACGACGATATGACCGGTACCGGCAAATCTATTGCTCTGTCTGACGACGACGGCGTAGCTTATGCATTCCTGAACCTGGGCACTTCTAACACCACCTCTAACGACACCCTGTACGGCGTTGTTACCAAGGCTGTTAAGCAGCGCAACGCTGACAACAAGGAAGTTGTTTACCTTGAGATGGTAACTGCTGACGGTGAGAAGACCGGCGACAATGCAGTTGAGACTGATAAGACCAATGTTGATGATTTCAACAAGGGTGATATCGTTAAGTTCGACGGAAGCTACACTCAGGCTAAGAACGTAGAGGTTATCTCTAACGCTACTAAGGCTGAGTCTGACGGCAAGACCGCTGGTTACGCTGCTGTTGCTAAGGACGGCACTTCTTCCAGCAAGTCTATCCAGTTCAAGAACAACTCCCTGTACACCAAGAATGGCGTAGCAATTGCTGCTGCTGATAACGGTACTGCAGCTAAGACCTATGGTGCTAAGGTTTCTGACACCGTAGTTATTTACCTGAACTCCGTTGATTGGGAAGCTGGCGACGCACAGGATTGGATGGAAGCTGAGCTGAACAATGCTGATACCAAGTACAAGGCTAACGTCTTTGCTGTAATCAACAAGGATGACGAGCTCGATCTGCTGGTAATCGGCACTGAGGACAACGAAATCCGTTCTTCTGTTGACACCGATAATGCTGTTGAGATCGCTAAGTAAGTTCTTCTGAACTTTCAAGCGTTCAAATCGCAAAATCCAAAACCCCCGAGGAACCTCGGGGGTTTTCTTTACGCATTTTCACGCAAAAACAACAAAAGAGTACTTATATCCGCTCAAATTGAGGGCGCAGTTGCGGCTATTGAGCAGCTGAAAGCCGTCGTCGGTGACGCCGAGGCCGACGTTATCGCCGTACATCAGCGGTACGTCCTCGGAGGCGAGGCCGCCGTAAATTGAGCTGCTGTAGCC
>OGSS01001771.1_pt1 | contig 12177 bp, 10 predicted proteins | sample 1553591 | NCBI WGS metagenome assembly OGSS01 (sample SAMEA2580061, study PRJEB22360) | human gut metagenome | biome: human gut; feature: human-associated habitat; material: faeces | place: Denmark | collected 2008/2010
TCGGTGAGGACGGAAGGATTCACGGCAAATTCAACCAGACCATCACGGCCACGGGACGCATCAGCAGCACGGAGCCCAACCTTCAGAATATCCCGGTGCGCATGGCTCTGGGCAGGGAAATACGCAAGGTATTTGTTCCCAAGGAAGGCTGTGTGTTCGTGGACGCGGATTATTCCCAGATCGAACTGCGTATCCTGGCGCATATGTCAGGGGATGAGAGGCTGATCGAGGCATACCGTTCCGCCCAGGACATCCATGCCATCACCGCATCCCAGGTATTCCACGTGCCGCTTGACGAAGTGACCCCCCTCCAGCGCCGCAACGCAAAGGCAGTGAACTTCGGAATCGTATACGGCATCAGCGCCTTTGGGCTCAGCGAGGGACTCAGCATTTCCCGCAAGGAGGCAGTGGAGTACATTGACAAATATTTTGAGACTTATCCGGGGGTTAAGATATTCCTGGACGGACTGGTCAAGCAGGGCAAGGAGCAGGGGTATGTGACAACCCTGTACGGCAGGAGAAGGCCCATTCCGGAGCTTAAGTCCTCCAACTTCATGCAGCGCCAGTTCGGAGAGCGGGTTGCCATGAATTCACCGATCCAGGGAACCGCGGCAGACGTCATGAAGATAGCCATGATTGCGGTGGACAGGGAGCTGAAAAAGCGAAACTTAAAATCCAGAATCGTCCTTCAGATTCACGATGAGCTTCTGATTGAGACGGCCCGGGATGAGATTGACGCGGTTAAGGACATTCTGACCGATAAGATGAAACATGCCGCGGATTTAAGAGTCTCACTGGAAGTGGAGGCGGAAGTGGGAAAATCCTGGTTTGACGCCAAGTAGGAAACGGGAGCAGAAGCAGGGAAAATAACGGCATCAGAAGGGCAGTGACAGGATATGGAAAATATGGGAAGCGCATCCTGCGCGGGCAGCAAGTTTATATTGGGAATTACAGGCGGTGTGGGATCCGGCAAAAGCCGGGTGCTGGAGATACTGAAGGAGGAGTATGGGTTCCGTGTCATCCAGGCGGACCAGGTGGCAAAGGATTTGATGCAGCCGGGGCGGGACAGTTACCGGGCAGTGGTGGACTGCCTGGGGCCGTCTGTACTGAATGAGGACGGAACCATCAACCGTCCCGCCATGGCCCGGATAATCTTTGGCTGTCCTGATAAACGCATCCAGGTGGACCGCCTGACCCATCCGCTGGTATGGAATGCCGCCTTTGGGGAGGCGCTTGCCTGCCCCGAACCTCTGGTGGTCATAGAGGCAGCCATTCCCTCAAAAGAATTCCGTGACAACTGCGGGGAAATGTGGTATGTTTATACATCGAGGGAGAACCGCATGGAGCGTCTCAGAGAGAGCCGCGGTTACACAGATGAAAAGACGGAGAGCATTATGGCCAGTCAGGTGCCGGAAGCCGTGTTCAGGGAATTTTCCGATGCAATCATCGACAACAACGGACCTGTGGAGGACACCAGAAAACAGGTCCGAAAGCTCCTGGAGAACAAAATCAGAATGGAATAAATAAGACAAAAGGACTGTAAAACATGAGAATGGTGAGTATTGCCAGCGGAAGCAGCGGCAACTGTATTTACATAGGTTCTGACAGCACCCATCTGCTGGTGGATGCGGGAATCAGCAACAAGCGGATTCAGCAGGGATTGAATGAGATAGGACTTACGGGAAACGATGTAAACGGGATTCTCATTACCCATGAGCATTCGGACCATATCAAGGGACTGGGAGTTCTGTCACGCAAGTATGAGATTCCCATATACGGGACCCGGGAAACCCTGGATGAGATTGCAGCCGCGGGCAGCCTGGGCAAATTTGATAAAGGGCTTCTGACTCCGGTATGCCCGGATTTGGATTTCATGGTAGGCGATTTGACTGTGAAGCCCTTTAAGATTGACCACGACGCCGCAAATCCGGTGGCATACCGCGTACAGAACGGGGAGAAGTCCGTGGCCGTGGCCACGGATATGGGGCATTTTGACCAGTATATCATAGACCATCTCCAGGGGCTGGACGCCCTGCTTCTGGAATCCAACCACGATGTGAGGATGCTGGAGACGGGCCCTTATCCCTATTACCTGAAACGGAGGATTTTAGGGGACCACGGCCATCTGTCCAATGAAAATGCAGGCAGGCTTCTGAACTGCGTCCTCCACGACAGGCTGAAGAAGATTCTTTTGGGGCATCTCAGCAAGGAGAACAATTACGAGGAGCTGGCTTACGAGACCGTACGGCTGGAGATTGACGAGGGAGACTGTCCTTACGGGGCCTCTGACTTTTCCATTTCCGTGGCCAGCAGGGACTGCATGAGTGAAATCATATATCTGTAAAATGTATGGATATCCGTTCACCGGATTTCAATAAAACAAAAGCGTGAGGAGAATGAGGATGAATAAGGCGATCATTACAGTAGTAGGGAAAGACAGGGTAGGAATCATTGCAGGCGTATGTACATACCTGGCTGAGAACCAGATTAATATTCTGGATATCACCCAGACCATTGTAAAGGGATTTTTCAACATGATGATGGTTGTGGACGTGGAGAACATAACAAAGTCCTTTGGCGAAGTGGCCCGGGAGCTGGAGCAGGTCGGAGAAGGAATCGGCGTGAGCGTGAAGATTCAGCGGGAAGAAATCTTCCTGAAGATGCACCGTATCTAATGGCATCCCCAGAGGATAGGGTGGGCCTGTAATTCAGAAGAAAGGGACGAAAGAACTATGATTAACGTAAATATGTACGAGGTAAATGAGACCTACAACATGATTGAACACGAGAAGCTGGATGTTCGTACCATTACCCTTGGCATCAGCCTTCTGGACTGTGTGGACAGCAATCTTGAGGCTCTCAATGAAAAAATTTATAAGAAAATCACAACGCTGGCAAAGGACCTGGTTTCCACGGGCCAGGATATCGAGGCTGATTTCGGTATTCCCATTGTCAATAAGCGTATCTCCGTCACCCCCATTGCGCTGGTGGGCGGTTCTGCCTGCAAGCGTCCGGAGGATTTCGTCACCATAGCCAAGACCCTGGACATGGCTGCAAAGGAAGTGGGCGTAAACTTCATCGGCGGCTATTCCGCCCTTGTGAGCAAGGGCATGACCAGGGCTGACAAGAACCTGATTCTCTCCATTCCCCAGGCACTGTCCCAGACAGAACGCGTGTGCAGTTCCGTCAATGTAGGCTCCACCAAAACCGGCATTGACATGGACGCGGTGGAACTGATGGGAAGAATCGTGACTGAGACAGCCGAAGCCACCAGGGACCACGATTCCCTCGGCTGTGCCAAGCTGGTGGTATTTTGTAATGCTCCTGACGACAACCCCTTCATGGCAGGCGCTTTCCACGGCGTGACTGAGTCCGAAGCCATCATCAATGTAGGCGTAAGCGGCCCGGGCGTGGTGAAGGTTGCCCTGGCAAAGGTAAGGGATGCCAATTTTGAAGTGCTCTGTGAAACCATCAAGAAAACCGCGTTCAAGATTACCCGCGTAGGCCAGCTGGTGGCACAGGAGGCTTCCAAGCGCATGGGAATTCCTTTTGGAATCATTGATTTGTCCCTGGCCCCCACGCCTTCGGTGGGAGACAGTGTTGCCGAGATACTGGAGGAGATAGGTCTGGAGCGCGTGGGCGCGCCAGGTACAACGGCAGCCCTTGCCATGCTCAATGACCAGGTGAAGAAGGGCGGCGTTATGGCCTCTTCCTATGTGGGCGGTTTAAGCGGCGCATTTATCCCGGTCAGCGAGGACCAGGGGATGATTGACGCGGTCAGCATGGGGGCCCTCACCATCGAAAAGCTGGAGGCCATGACCTGTGTTTGTTCCGTTGGTCTGGATATGATTGCCATACCGGGCGACACGCCCGCCAGCACCATTGCAGGCATCATTGCGGACGAGGCAGCCATCGGTATGGTAAACCAGAAAACGACTGCGGTGCGTCTGATTCCGGTGATTGGCAAGAAGGTAGGGGAGACAGCTGAATTCGGGGGATTGCTGGGGTATGCTCCTGTTATGCCTGTGAACACATTCTCATGCAGGAGATTTGTAACCAGAGGCGGAAGAATTCCGGCGCCAATCCACAGCTTTAAGAATTAATCCTGTCCGGGATTAAAGCAGCCGGACGGAGGGCAGACAGATGAAGATATTTTTGATACGCCACGGCAGGCAGTGCAGCAAGCTGTGCAATGTGGATGTGGATTTAAGTGAAGAAGGATACAGGCAGGCGTCTCTCTTAGGAGAGCGCCTGTTTCATGAAAATATACAGGTGGTATATTCCAGCAATCTGCTGCGGGCAGTGGAAACTGCTCAGGCAGCCAATCTCTACTGGAATGTGGAGCATATCATACGGCCGGAGCTGAGGGAGATATCCTTTGGACACATGGAAGGCATGGAAGACCGGGATATTGCGGTGAAGTACAGGGATTTCAAGGTTCAGCAGGCCCTTATGGAGGAGGACCTGCCTTATCCGGGCGGCGAATGCGCCGGAGATGTGGTTCGGCGCGCCCAGCCTGTGTTCAGGGAAATGACAGAAAGCGGTTATGAGCGCATTGCTGTGGTGACCCACGGAGGTGTTATCCGTTCCATGACGGCCCATTACCTGGGAATTCCCATGAATAAGTGGAGAATTCTCGGAAAGAACCTGGAAAACTGCAGCATCACGGAGCTTAACAGAGATGAGGCATCCGGACGTTTTACACTGGAGCGCTTTAACGATTATGCCCATCTGGAGCCTTATCCTGATTTGCTGCGAAAGGGATGGGTCAGTGCTGAAAATTAAGCGGGCAAAAGGACTGCTGTGCAGTTTTGGAGTCAATGCCTGCGATTATGGATGGGAAAGGAATGGTAGTGGGTATGAATAAAGGGATATTGTTTGACGTGGACGGTACGATCTGGGATTCGGCTGCCCAGGTGGCTGAATCCTGGAATGAGGTGCTGGCCCGTTATCCCCATTTGGGAGTCAGGATTACGGCTCAGGATATGTATGACAATATGGGAAAGACCATGATGGATATTGGAAAGACACTGTTTCCGGGGCTGGCCCAGGAGGAGTGCAGGAAGGTGATGGAGGAATGTATGACCTATGAGAACCATTACCTGCTGGTCCATCCCGGAGTCCTGTATCCGGAGGCAGTGGAGATCATGGCGCGCCTCAGCCGCAGGTATGGCCTGTATATTGTAAGCAACTGCCAGTGCGGATATATTGAGGTGCTGCTAAAGAGCTGCGGTCTCAGGGAATACGTACGGGATATTGAGTGTTACGGCAATACCGGCCTTCCAAAGGGAGATAATATCCGCATGGTAGTGCAGAGAAATCATTTGGAGCGCTGCTTTTATGTAGGCGATACCCACATGGACGAGGAAGCGGCGGGCGCGGCCGGGATTCCCTTTGTCCACGCCACATATGGCTTTGGCAGGGCAGAGCGGCCGGATGGCGCCATTGAGTCATTAAGCCAGCTCCCGGCCCTTGCAAAAAAACTTCTGGATTAGGAGCCGGACATGAATCAGGAAGAATGTAAAGAAATCAAACAGGCATTGGACCTGTTTTTAAATGAATCTCTGGAACGGATTCTCATGAGCAATCCCACGGACAGCGGCAAAATCTCCAGGTCCAGAATCCGGCCTCTGCTCATGAAGGGCAGGCTGGTATTCCAGGCGGAGGAACAGGCGGGAAAGCAGGCATTTCACCGCAATCTGGACCTGGATGAGGCTATAGATTATGTCACAGGGCTTCTGGATGGATCCTTCCGCCAGGCGGAGATTGCATCCGGTCTGGGAAAAGCCCTTATCCTGGTGAGCAGGAAGGGAAAGGTGACTGTGAAGGTGAAGCGGAATCCGCAGCCGGCCAGGATTCAGCCAGCCGCAATCCTGGCTGCCGGGGAAACGGAACGTTCCGGTCTGCTGTCCCATAACCGGAAAAAGCATTATATCCTGGAAGAGGGAATCCCGGTTCCCTTTCTGGTTGATTTAGGCGTCATGACGAAAGAGGGCAGGGTGGTGAACAGCCGTTATGATAAATACAGGCAGATAAACCGCTTCCTGGAGTTTATTGAGGATATCCTTCCCAATCTGGACCAGGACCATGAGTCCACCATTATTGATTTTGGGTGCGGCAAATCCTACCTCACCTTTGCCATGTATTACTATCTGAAGGAGCTGAAGGGATATCCGGTGCGGATCATCGGCCTGGACCTTAAGGAGGATGTCATAGAGCATTGCAGCAGCCTTGGACGCCGGTATGGATATGAGGGACTTTCCTTCTGCCACGGGGATATCGCCTCCTTTGAGGGGGTGGAGAAGGTGGACATGGTGGTCACTCTTTATGCCTGCGACCTGGCTACGGATTACGCCCTGGAAAAGGCGGTGAACTGGGGAGCCAGGGTCATTTTGTCGGTTCCCTGCTGCCAGCATGAGCTCAACGGGCAGATGGAAAACAGCCTTCTTAAGCCGGTATTGCAGTACGGCCTGATCAAAGAGCGCATGGCCGCCCTTTACACTGACGCCATCCGCGCCCAGGTCCTGGAATACAGAGGATACCGGACCCAGATTCTGGAATTTATTGATATGGAGCATACCCCAAAGAATATATTGATTCGGGCTGTGCGTCAGGGGAAGAAAGGGGACAACGGCCCCCGGATACGGGAGCTGGCTGATTTTCTGCATGTGAGGCCCACCGTGGTGCAGCTGCTGGCCCCGGAGCTCTGGGAGTCCGGCGGAGTGATAAAAGACAACTGATGTATGAAAATAATATGAAAATAAAATGTAAATCATATCAAACAATACAAATCGGCTGGTTATATTCATTCCGAACCGGTTTTCCCAGCTTTTTTGAAAGCAGGGCCTGACGGATATGAGAGGCGTAAATGTCCTGCAAAAACATATCCAGGGCTGTTCCGGTGAGGATGCGGGGGGCGTCGGCTGTCTTGGTAATCAGGGGGATGGAGGTTTGCTGCTTTACCAGGGCCAGAAGCTCCCGGGATTCCTTCCGAAACCCCAGGATTCTGGCATAGGGCGCGCGGCCGGCCTCTTTGTAGGACTGTACCCTGGCGGCGGTCAGGCCCAGCACCATGTGAAGAAGGGCGCGGCTGATCCGTGTATAGGTGTACTGGCGTGTCTTAAGCTGTTCAATCCGGCCTTCCCAGCTGGCCTGTTGGAGAAGGCAGTTATCCAGCCGGCGCGCCATTTCCGCCGACATATCCCCGTATTGGGTATAATCCGTCCCTTCCCGCTTCAGGGACAGGAGGCAAACGTTCAGTATCTCTGACAGGTCGTTGGCCTCCAGAATGGGTTCCTGGCCGTACAGGGGCCAGATTGCCTGGGGAATATGAGCCATGGCCTCAGGCGTCAGTATTGCATAGGGAGGCAGGCACCTGTCACCGGATAGCTCCCCGTTTTTTAGTGCCCTCCGGATGGCTGAGGCGGAAGCCTGTCCGCCCTCCAGACCCTCATCGTGGTATCCCTGCCCCTGGCGGAGGATGGTCAGCGGGATAAGGGGGCTGCCCTGCCGCAGGATGGCCTTGCAGTACTCGATTCCCAGCAGATTGTTGGGGGAGCCCAGAAGTTTGTCCATTTCTTCTCTTTTTAATGGAAAATCCTTATCCCGGTCCGCCATCGCAAGCAGAGCCTGGTTGCGTGCAAGGGGCCAGCTGAGGCCGCTTCGCAGTCCGAGGCTTAGCAGTGAGGAGAAGTCCCCGTTTTCCCGGGCCAGGATACCGGAAGCCGTCCAAATCCTGCGTATATCCCCGTCCTCGCTGCCAAAGCACAGGACATCCACTGCCCCCAGCCCTGTGAGCAGGGCCACGCCGCAGGCTGCAAAATCCTCCGCGCTGCTGACCGCAAAGGCAGAAGGAAGCTCCACCACCAGGTCTGCACCGCAGGTAAGGGCCATTCTGGCGCGCAGATATTTGCTGTAGACCGCAGGCTCGCCCCGCTGCACAAAATCACCGCTCATGGCTGCGATGCACCAGTCTGCGCCGGTCCGTTTTTTTGCTTCTTCTATTTGAAATTTATGTCCGCCGTGAAAGGGGTTATACTCGGCAATGATGCCGATCACCTTTGCCGGCTGTGCCAACTTTGCTGGTTGTTCCAAGTTCCTTTACTCCTGTCCTGTTTTCCGGTTTCTATTATCATGTCCATTATATCCGCAAACAACTCTTTCGTCCAGACGGCATTTGTTAATCTTCAGTTTATAAATCTATAATAATTAGAACACAGATTCTCCACAATCGTTTCACAATTCCACCATAAATGGCGGCTATATTAATAATTGTAAAAAGCAAGAGCAATTTAGAAACAGCCCTTACAGTTAAATAAAATAGAGAAACGTATGAAAGGAGACTTTGCTATGTACGAGAATGAAAATAAGAATATGAATGGTTCGGGAAATGAAAATATGGAACGCAGGGATGTACCTGAAACCACCGTAAACTGGACTACACCCGGTGATGGGAGAAACCAGCAGGGTCAGAATACACAGGGACAGAATACACAGGCCCAGGGAGGCCAGGGCCCCCGAGAGCAGCATACCCAGGGACCAGACGCCGGATTTGGCCCATACGGCAGCCAGACCCGCCGCCAGGACTGCTATGGCGGGAATCCCTATCAGGGATACCAGGGCAGCAGTAAGCACCGGAATCATTCCAATCAGGGACGCTTTGCAAAGAGGGTGGCAGGGATTACGGCGGCAGCGCTCCTCTTCGGAACCGTTTCAGGCGGAGTCATGACAGGTGTGAATTACCTGGGAAACCGGCTCACAGGCGCATATGGCACCTCAGGCACAGTAGCTGAGACACAGGCACAGAACCAGATAGCCCAGACCGCTCCGGCCAGTGCACCGGCATCCGCAAACCAGGGCGCCACGGCCGTATCCGCTGTCACCGATGTGTCAGGCATCGTGGAAAATGCCATGCCGTCCATTGTGGCCATCAATGACACCATGACCGTGGAGCAGCGTGATTTCTTCGGAATGCCGCAGACCTATACGGCCCAGAGCAGCGGTTCCGGCATCATCGTGAACCAGACTGACACGGAACTTCTCATTGCCACCAATAACCATGTGGTGGACGGGGCTTCCGATTTAAAGGTTACCTTTGTTGACAACAAGGATGTGAGCGCCGCGGTTAAGGGTACGGATTCAGCATCTGACCTGGCAATTATCGCGGTACAGTTAAAAGATATCCCCTCCGACACCATGAGCAAGATTAAGGTGGCGACCCTGGGCAATTCAGATGAAATCAAAGTGGGACAGCAGGTCATCGCCATAGGAAATGCCCTTGGATACGGCCAGTCCGTTACCGTGGGATATGTAAGCGCCCTGGACCGCGAGATCACAGATGAAAAAGGAATTAAAAGGACATTCATCCAGACAGATGCAGCCATCAACCCGGGCAACAGCGGCGGCGCCCTTATTGATTTAAACGGAAATGTCATCGGCATCAACGCCGCCAAGACAGCTTCCACGGAAGTGGAGGGAATGGGCTTTGCCATTCCGATTTCCAAGGCCCAGGATATCCTGAACAGCCTGATGACAAAGAAAACACGTGTGGCTGTGTCCGAGGACGCTCAGGGCTATCTGGGAATACAGGGAACCAACATTGACGCTGCCACCTCACAGATGTACGGCATGCCGGTGGGAATCTATGTCTATAAAATCGTGGAGGGCGGAGCAGCCTCATCCTCTGATTTAAAGGAAAAGGATATCATCACCAAGTTTGACGGACAGTCTGTCACCAGCATGGAAGAACTGAAGCAGATGCTCACCTATTATGAGGGCGGAGCGTCCGTTACCCTTACGGTGCAGTCCCTGGTGGACGGGGCATATGTGGAGCACGATGTGCAGGTGACCCTGGGAACCAAGCCGGCAGCCCAGAGCTGATGAACCTTTATATAGATAGTACTGTTTTATGGTTTTGATTGTATAGGAAATGAATTAAGAAACATTTGCAAAAAAATAACAGATTTTAACTGGAAAATGTGCTATACTAACGTATATAAACTCGCCAAGGAGGTACAGCTTATGAAATTAGTGTATGCAATCGTGAGAAATGATAATGAAGATGATGTTGTAAGCCAGCTGACCCAGCATCATTACAGTGTTACAAGACTTTCCACCACAGGAGGTTTCCTGAAAAAGGGAAATACAACATTGATGATTGGTGCAGAAGATGATAAGGTACAGGAAGTGATTGACGTGATTAAGCAGGAGTGCGGACAGCATCAGAAGCTGACTGTCAACATGCCTTATATATCAGGCACCACTATGGTAAATTATGCGACTATGCCCATGACAGTTGATGTGGGCGGCGCCACTATTTTTGTGATTAACGTGGACCGTTACGAGAAAATTTAATCATCAGATACCTGAATCCGCGGGCCGGTGGATGCGGCGCCGCGGATTTTTTGCGTTTTCGGGTAAGGCTGTTTTCAGAGCGGGGAATACATCCGCCATTCCGGCAGAAAAGATGGCAAATAAACACAGAAAGACCTCAGGTATACGAAAAAGTGCAATATTTGGATAAAATCGGCTTGTATCTCCAATTCTGTCAGTATATAATAAAGGCGTATGCTTAAATACACCAAGGAAAGGGGTAAATTATCATGGGATTTATCGATTTAGTTAAAGCTCGTGCCAGGGCTGACAAAAAGACCATAGTACTGCCAGAGTCTATGGACAGGAGAACCTGGGAGGCGGCCGAAACGATATTAAAAGAGGACATCGCCAATCTGATCATCATAGGAACACCGGAGGATATTGCAGACCACAGCAAGGGGCTGGATGTATCAGGGGCAACCGTGATCAATCCTCAGACCTATGAGAAGACTCAGGAGTATATTGATTTATTTGTAGAGCTGAGGAAATCAAAGGGAATGACACCGGAAAAGGCAAAGGAAATCATCATGTCCGATTATGCCTACTACGGCTGTCTTATGATTAAAAACGGAGACGCAGACGGATTGGTGTCCGGCGCATGCCACTCCACGGCCGACACATTAAGGCCATGCCTGCAGATTGTCAAGACAAAACCAGGCACAAAGCTGGTATCTGCATTCTTCCTCATGGTAGTTCCAGACTGCGAATACGGAGCAGAGGGAACCTTTATTTTTGCCGATTCAGGACTGAACCAGAACCCGAATCCGGAAGAGCTGGCAGCAATCGCCAAATCATCTGCTGATTCATTTGAACTGCTGGTACAGAAAGAGGCAAGAGTAGCCATGCTGTCCCATTCCACCAAGGGTTCTGCAAAGCATCCTGATGTGGACAAGGTAGTGGAAGCCACCAGAATTGCAAAAGAGCTTTATCCGGAGCTTAAGCTGGACGGGGAACTCCAGCTAGACGCAGCCCTTGTACCGGAGGTTGCTTCCTCAAAGGCGCCGGGCAGCGAAGTGGCAGGCAGGGCAAATGTACTGATGTTCCCGGATCTGGATGCCGGTAATATCGGATACAAGCTGGTTCAGAGACTGGCTAAGGCAGAGGCCTACGGCCCTGTTACCCAGGGAATCGCAAAGCCGGTTAACGATTTATCCAGGGGTTGTTGTGCAGATGATATTGTGGGTGTAGTAGCAATTACGGCCGTTCAGGCACAGGCTGAATAGGCCGGAATAAAGGAGGAGATATCAATGAATATATTAGTTATTAACTGTGGGAGCTCATCATTAAAGTATCAGCTGATTGATTCAGCATCAGAGGCTGTGCTTGCAAAGGGACTTTGCGAAAGAATCGGTATCGAGGGAAGCCAGATTACCTATCAGCCGGCAGGAGGAGAAAAGGAAGTGACTGTTTCTCCTATGCCCACCCATACCCAGGCCATTCAGATGGTATTGGATGCCCTGACCAATGATAAGACAGGCGTGATTAAGAGCCTGGACGAAGTGGGTGCAGTGGGACACAGAATCGTCCACGGAGGAGAAGCATTTACCGCATCTACCCTGATTACGGAGGATGCAGTTAAGGCAATTGAAGCGTGCAGCGATTTGGCGCCCCTTCACAATCCTGCCAACCTGATCGGCATCCGTGCCTGCCAGGAACTGATGCCCAACACTCCGATGGTAGGTGTATTCGATACAGCCTTCCACCAGACTATGCCGGAGAAGGCATACCTGTACGGACTTCCCTACGAGTATTATGAGAAATACAAAGTAAGAAGATACGGCTTCCACGGAACAAGCCACAGCT
>OGSS01001774.1_pt1 | contig 12166 bp, 9 predicted proteins | sample 1553591 | NCBI WGS metagenome assembly OGSS01 (sample SAMEA2580061, study PRJEB22360) | human gut metagenome | biome: human gut; feature: human-associated habitat; material: faeces | place: Denmark | collected 2008/2010
ACGTTCTTACAGCTCTGCTCTGCCTGAGCGGCAATGCCGTCTGCTACTGTACCGTCCGCCGGATTCACAGGGATCTGTCCTGAGGTGTAGATCACTCCGTTTACCTCATATGCCTGAGAATAAGGGCCGATTGCACCTGGCGCATTCTTTGTGTCGATTACGTTCATTTTGATATCCTCCTTTTTATACATCGCGCGCCAGAAACTGTCCTGCTCCGCATAAGCATATACCCTGCGCAAAAGCTCCTTCCGGCACGCACAAGCACATCCCCCATGTATTCGGAAATGCACAGAAAGAAAAGGGATCCTCCCTTTCCTTTCGTCATGGAACCATTATAACCAATTTTTATCAGCATTGCAATGGTTGATAGAAATACAACATTTTATTTTTATACATCTCTCACAGCCGGAAGCTGCGACAGCAGGTACTCCTTTGTGTTTTTCTCCGGTGCTTCCAGAACCATTTCCAGAAACTGTTTCAGCAGAATCCCAACTTCCTTTCCCGGTTTCATGCCCACCCGGATCAGATCGTCACCTGTTACTGCCAGTGTCTTTAAACCAATGCAGTCCCCGGACAGACGGATCTCATCCCTAAGACGGCAGACCTCCCTTAAGCAGTCCGCTGCCGGCGGACACGTTTCGATCAGACACAGTTTCATGGTAAGCAGATCATCAAACAGTTCCGGCTCCATCTGGCTCATCACCCTGCGGATCTGCGCCTTTTTTGCCAAAAGCTGTCCTCTTAGTTCACTTTTAAAACGCTCTGCTAAAGCTTCCGCCGGTTCCAGGGCGTCTGCAGCCGGTTCCCCGCACACCGACGTCCCAATCCACTGTACCAGCAGCTTTGTTCGGTAAATGGTGTCATTATCAAGCTTCAGTCCCTTAAGAACCTCCGCAGCCTCCTTCGGCGTACATTTTCGCATAAAAGCAGCCCAGCGAAGGGATTTCCGGGCGGGGATAGATGGTGGAATCTCAAAGCAGACATCTCCTGAAACCTCAGGAATCCGATGAAACGCCTTGGATACCCAGGGACTGATCCCGGTCTCGTAGACCAGCCGCATACAGCCAGGAAGCGGACTGGTCAGAAGCTTTGTAAGCTCCACCTGCACCCGCTCCCTGCTCACATGAACCAGATTGGGAGCAATGTCTTTAATAGCCTCATAGGTAGTTTCCTCGACAGCAAAGCCCAGCTGAGCAGAAAAACGGATGGCGCGGAGGATACGCAGAGCATCCTCCGTAAACCGCTCTCTGGCCGCGCCTACACAGCGGATCACGCCATGCTCCAGATCCTTCTGCCCTCCAAACGCGTCCACCAAACCTCTCTCTCTGTTATACGCCATGGCATTGATCGTAAAATCCCGGCGCTTTAAATCCTCAATAAGATCAGGCGTAAAGGTGACGCTGTCGGGATGACGGCCATCGGTATAATCACCGTCAATTCGGAAGGTAGTGACCTCATATCCTTCTTTTCCCATCATCACGGTCACAGTTCCATGCTGGATGCCTGTGTCCACGGTTCGCCGGAATACCGCCTTTACCTGGGCCGGCTCGGCACTGGTAGTGATATCCCAGTCTTCGGGTTCCCGACCAAGAAGCATATCCCGTACACAGCCACCTACCAGATAGGCCTCATAACCCTGCTCACACAGCCTTCCGATAATCTTTTCCGCAGCGGCAGGAATCTGAGGTTTCATCAATATGCCCGTCCCCAGTAAACCATCTTTTTAGCCGGTTTGCCGCAGCATACGCAGTGGTCGGATAAATTCTCCTGTTCAAAAGGCATACATCTGGAGGTAGCGCCTGTCTCCTCCTTGATTTTATCCTCGCACTCCCTGCAGCCGCACCACATGGCTTTTACAAAGCCCGGCTTATTGTTAATCGTCTCCACAAACTCATCCCACTCCTCTGCTGTATAGGTATGAGAATCTCTGTGTTTTCTTGCCTTCTCCAGCATATCTTTCTGAATCGTTTCAAGAAGCTCTCCTGCCTTCGCCTCCAGCTCATCCAGGGAAACCACCGTTTTCTCATGGTTATCCCTACGTACCAAAACTGCCTGATTCTGCTCCATATCCTTGGGGCCGATTTCCACACGCAGCGGAATACCGCGCATCTCGCAGTCTGCGAACTTCCAGCCAGGACTCTTGTCAGTATCGTCTGCCTTTACAGAAAAACCGGACTTTAACAGACGGTCTCTCAGTTCATACGCCTTGTCAAGCACACCTTCCTTCTTCTGCTGGATCGGAACTACCATAATCTGAACCGGAGCAATCCTTGGAGGAAGCACAAGGCCGTTGTCATCGCCGTGAACCATGATAATGGCCCCAATCATACGGGTGGTCATTCCCCATGAGGTCTGGTAAACGTATTTTAAGGTATTGTCTTTATCTGCAAACTGGATGCCGAATGCCTTTGCAAAGCCATCGCCGAAGTTGTGGCTGGTGCCGGACTGCAGGGCCTTTCCGTCATGCATCAGAGACTCTATGGTATAGGTTGCCTCTGCGCCTGCAAACTTTTCCTTATCCGTTTTCTGTCCCTTAACCACTGGAATTGCCAGCACCTCCTCACAGAAGTCAGCGTATACATTTAACATCTGTACCGTTCTTGCCTCTGCCTCCTCAGCGGTAGCGTGAGCCGTGTGGCCCTCCTGCCATAAGAACTCCCTGGAACGCAGGAAGGGACGGGTTGTTTTCTCCCATCGTACAACCGAGCACCACTGATTGTATACTCTCGGAAGATCTCTGTAGGAATGAATATCCTTTGCGTAGAAATCACAGAACAGCGTCTCAGATGTAGGCCTTACGCACAGACGCTCCTGAAGAGGCTCCAGACCGCCGTGCGTTACCCATGCAACTTCAGGCGCAAAGCCTTCTACATGATCCTTCTCCTTCTCAAGAAGGCCCTCCGGGATAAACAGGGGCATATATACATTCTGCACCCCTGTCTCCTTAAATCTGCGGTCCAGTTCCTTCTGAATATTTTCCCAGATCGCATAGCCTGCGGGCTTGATCACCATACATCCCTTTACACTGGCGTAATCGCAAAGCTCTGCCTTCTTTACCACATCCGTGTACCACTGGGCGAAATCCGCGTCCATAGATGTGATGGCTTCTACCATCTTTTTGTTGTGTGCCATAATCGTTCTCCTTTTCTCTTTCCACATTGCAATAACAAAAAAGCCATCCAATCCCATGCATCTATGCTCTCTGCAAGGGACCGAACAGCTCGGCGGTACCACCCTGATTAGCTTTCATCTGTTCTTACAGCAAAATAAAAGCTCTCTCTTTTATCCGTTAACGCCGGATCTGCGCTGTATTCCTCATACAGGGCTCCAGGGCCGGTTGGGTCCGGGCCTTCGTAAGGAACTTCCACCAATATTCCTCTCTCTGCAACGCGCTCCGGGCTTACTATTCCCCTTCTCTGCCTTTCTCATATAGCATCATGGAAAGAATGTCTCTTCAGTTACTGTAAATTTTACGACGGAATAAAGGGTTTGTCAACATCCAGCAGTCGGCAAATGCTCCTGCGATTGCGGTTTCAGTGCATTTATGGTATAATTTCACATAAAACAGTTCTTAAAATGCTTATTTTTTCACAAAAATGAACAGCCAGAATGGATGACTGCCATGACAAAGGATGTATTAACCTATGTAACAGAAAGAATCCAGGAGCTGATTCTGCGATAAATGCGGCAATAAGGGTGCCTATCATTTGCTGCGTTTAACCGATTCCGCCCGGATATGTGAAACCCGTCTGCAGACTGCCCGTCAAAGTAAACCTAACACGCTCTCTTTTATCCCAACTCTTCATGTACTTCGTAATCACAAGCATATTCCAATCTGCCTCTGTATATGCCGTTATTTTAACACATAGCCGCAGCCTTTGCCATCTGTTTTTACTATGAGAGCAGCACATTTGCAGCTGATGGAATTGGCTTACCAGGCACCAGACGCAAAGCGGCATAGCCAAAACTGACTATGCCGTATGCTGCAAAAATATTTTTTTACCGGAAAGGTGTCTTATCTGCGAGGGATCCTTTCCGGCAGTTCCGTCATTCGCACAGCTTAACGATACCACTGAACAACCTGAATACGCAGTTCTGCGCCGCCGTCATAGTAAAAATCTCCCACTTCCTTTAATTTGTATCCTTCGGGAACCGTGGTCAATTCACTGGAATTTACATTTCCCTTTCCGTTTATCAAACCGGCCGCCCAGATCTCTCCGTTGGCCCATACTGTATTATTTTCCTCGCAGAAGTATACTACGTTGACCATGCCCCCGTGCTTCTCTTTGGGAACAACCTGAACGCGAAGCTCAGAACCTCCGTCATAGTAAAAGTCTCCCACCTGTTTTAACGTATAGCCTTCCGGTATGTTTGTCAATTCGCTGGAATTCACATTTCCCTTTCCGTTTATCAGACCGGCCGCCCAGATCTCTCCGTTGGCCCATACTGTATTATCCTCCTCGCAAAAGTACACCACATTTACTGCGCCGCCTGCTGCCGGACAGTGGTCGCCATTATTATCCCAGTGACCGTCATCGTCGTCATCCCAACGATCGTCATCGTCATCCCAGCGATCGTCATCGTCATCCCAGCGATCGTCATCGTCATCATCATCCCAGCGATCCTCCCAGCCGTGTCCATGATGAGGTTTGGCCTGGGCTTCAACACTTCCCAGCTGTGTCCCTGCCATTACAACTGCTGCTGCAAATAATAAACTGGTTAGGCTGCGTTTTCTCATGCTATAATCCTCCTTTTACTTATTTTGTAAACTTTGTTTACTTTATCCGTGTTTCATGAGCAGATTATAGCTAATTTTATTATAATTGGCAATGGATTTTAAAATAAGTAAGAAAATGTATAGGAAATGTAAACAGTACAGAAAAATGTAAGAAACACCGTTGTACATACACGGCTGATTATGGTTGTAAAAAGCACCCATCCTCGTGCCCCCATATAATTCCTACTGCCTGCAGATAAGCGTAAATAATGGTTGTACCCACGAACTTCATTCCACGTTTCCTGAGATCTTCTGATATCCGGTCTGACAGTTCCGAAGAGGTGAGTCCATTCTCGCAGATCACCCTTCCATCTGTCCAGCGCCACAGGTAACCGTCAAAACTCCCGTATTCCTCCTGAATCTTCCTGAAAATGCGGGCATTGACAACAGCTGCGCGTATTTTCCCTAAATTGCGGACAATTCCTGCATTCTCCTTCAGAATCCGTTCTTTCTCTTCATCATAGGCGCATACCTTTTCCAGATCAAATCCGTCAAAGGCTTTAAAAAACGCTTCCCGTTTATTCAAAATACATTCCCAGGAAAGACCGGCCTGAAAGGATTCCAGGATCAGCATTTCAAAAAGTTTCTTATCATCATGAACCGGGCTGCCCCACTCCTCATCATGATAACGAATGTATCGCTCATTCCGAGGATTCGCCCACCGACATCTGCATTTTCCGTCCTTCCATTCCATCCTGGTATTCCTCCTGTCTTAAACCGCACTCCCGTATTTAAGGTTCCATCACCTTCCGGGAGTGCATTCCCCTGCGGCATCCGTCAAAAATGTCCAGCCGCACCCTGTTACAAAATCTTTTCTCCATCTGCGTATTTCGCATATACCTCGCGTTCATCCCCCAGGTAAATAACCCGTTCCATCCGCTCCCTGATGCTCAGGGGCTGAGGATGCGACAGCCTTCCATCATCAATGATAACCGCGTCAAAGGCATAATCCGGCTCAAAGCTGCCTGCTTTTCCAAAAAACGCGCCGCCGCCCTTGGATGCCATGAAAAATACCTCTTCCGCTGTCAAGGGCTTCAGGCTGTCGTCCAAAAGCCGCCATCTGAGTTTGGATGCCTGTATGGCCTGGGCCATAGCTGCAAAGAGATTTTCGGTTGTGCCGCCCGCTACATCACTTCCAAGTCCCACACAAAGCCCCTCTTCCAGATACCGGCGCACCGGAGCCACGCCAGAGGAAAGATTGGTATTGGATTCCGGGCAGTGTGCAATAAATACGCCCCGCTTCTTCATGCGCTCCACCTCCTCCTCGCCGGAATAAACACAATGGGCCATGATCGTGGGGCAGTCGCCGCCAAATAGCCCGAACCTGTCATAGGAATCTCCGTAAAAGGCAGACCAGGGACACAGTTCCTTTACCCAGGCAATTTCACCCGGATTTTCAGACAAATGCGACTGGATGGGAAGGCTGTTTTCCTGCTGAATCTCCTTTAAAAGCTCCATAAGCTCATCGGTACAGCTGGGGATAAACCTGGGAGTTAAAATAGGCCTTGTGTGGTGATATCCCTTATCCGCCACAGCTCTCAGCCACTCTCTCGTCGCATCTGCCGAAGCCCTGGCCGAAGGCTCTCTTAAATAATCCGGGCTGTTTCGGTCCATATTTACCTTGCCAACCATGGTGCGCAGTCCTGCCTGCTCCAATAGATCCATCAGCGTCAGCGTGGCCTCACTGTGAATCGTTCCGAAAATACAGGCCCGAACCGTCGCACTCTTTTTCATCTGTTTCGCAAATATGCCATAGGCCCTGGCTGCATACTCCGAATCCTTATATTTTGCCTCCTCCGGGAAGGTATTAGTCTCCAGCCACTCCAGCAGTTCCAGATCCATGCCAAGACTTCTGAAGGTATACTGAGGTGCATGGATATGAAGATCTGTAAGCCCCGGCAGGATCAGACGATCCCCCATATCCTCCACCGGGATTCCCCGGAATGTTTCCGGAAGAACTGGACAAACCTCCCGAACCTTTCCGTTTTCGCAGATCAGATACCCCTGTTTTATAATTTCAAAGTGCTCTCTTTCCTTTGTAAAAATGATATTCCCCTTTAGTGCAAATGTTTTTTTCTCCATACACCCCATCCTCCTTACGGGCCTGTTCCATCTCCAACTGCTGCTCTCCTCATTAACAGCCAGCCGGCGCCTGGTTCGTTCTCTGCGCAAAAAAAGAAGCCCCGCCCACGCGGAACTCCTTATCCATTCACATCTGCCCCCAAAGACCGCGCACAGCTGCATGGCGGCCATTAAAAGCCGGCCCCATGAAACTATGTAGTCAACTATTTACGGCAGTTGGTAGAAACTCTGGACCAATCTCCAGGATATACATAAAAAGTCTGCTTTTATGAAGTTACTTTCATTATAGCCAGTAGAGTTTTATTTGTCTATGATAAAATCGCTTGAAAAATAGGGTTGTCATATGGATATTTTTCACAATTTTTTGCGTATACAGTTTTTTATTCTTACAAATACTCCCCATTGTCCTTTATCACCTTCTGATACCAGTAAAAGGACTTTTTTTTCCTGCGCTGCAAACTCCCCTTTCCCTCATCATCCCGGTCTACATAAACGAAACCATAACGCTTGCTCATTTCTCCCGTTGAAGCAGACACCAGGTCAATGCAGCTCCAGACAATATATCCCATCAGCTCCACTCCATCTTCCATGGCCTCTTTCATTGCTCCAATATGCTGTTTCAGATAATCAATTCGATAATCGTCCTGAATCGTGCCATCCTCAGCGATCTCATCCTTAGACCCAAGGCCATTTTCTACAATAAACAGCGGTTTTTGATAACGGTCATATAACTGGTTCATGGTAGTACGCAGTCCTAAAGGATCAATAGCCCAGCCCCATTGGCTGGTCTGCAGCCATGGATTTTTTACAGACCGAACCACATTTCCATCATTAGCCGTCTTGTTCTCCATATCTGCCGATACGCAGCGGCTGGCATAATAGCTGAAAGAAATAAAGTCTACGGTATACCTTAATGCTTCCAGGTCTCCATCCTCTATTTTCAGGGAGACCTTTTTCTCTTCAAACATTCTTCCCGCATAACTGGGATAATGCCCCCGTACCTGTACATCGATAAAAAACAGATTTTCCTGCTCCTTTTTCACCGACTCCCATACATCCTTAGGATTACAGGAATAGGGATAAAAGCTTCCCCCGGCCAGCATACAGCCAATTTTAATTTCTGGATCCTGTTCATGTGCAGCTTTGACCGCCAGGGCACTGGCCACCAACATATGATGTGCTGCCTGGTAAATTACCTGATTTCTGTTTTCACCTTCCTCAAAGGCAATTCCCGCTCCTGAAAAAGGACTATGGAGCACAATATTAATTTCATTAAAGGTCAGCCAGTATTTTACAAGACCGGAAAATTCCCGAAAACAGACCTTTGCATACCGAATAAAACAATCGATTACCTTCCGGTTTCTCCAGGAACCATATGTACGGATCAGCCCTTCCGGAATATCAAAATGACACAGTGTAACCAAAGGCTCCATACCGTATTTTCGGCACTCCTTAAATACATTTCTGTAAAAGGCAATCCCCTCCAGATTGGGCTGCTCTTCATCTCCCCGCGGAAAGAGCCTTGACCACGAAATGGACGTCCGAAATACCTTAAGCCCTAATTCTCCCATCAACGCCAGATCTTCTTTGTAATGATGATAGAAATCAATGGCTTCATGGCTGGGATAATAGGCATTTTTATCCAGAACAGGATTGGGTACTTTCCCAAGTTTCACATCCATCCGGGAGATTCCATGAGGGATTAGATCAATATTGCTGATCCCCCTCCCATTTTCCCGGTAAGCTCCCTCTGCCTGATTAGCGGAAATAGCTCCCCCCCACAAAAAATCTTCTGGTATTCTGAATTTACTCAACGCTATCTCTCCTCTTCTGGAATATCTTCAAAGCCAATTACCAATGTTAATATAAAGGAAAGGATAACCGCCAGCACGGTGATCCCCGCAATCCATGCGATACTTTTCCCCGGATTTGCAGGATCAATGAACTGGACACCTGTCAGCACGCTCGGCGATACCATAGAACGGCTGGCCAGCCCTCCAATTCCTGCCAGACATCCGCAAACGAAACCAGTAATAAGAGAAGCCAGCAGAGGGCGTTTGAGCCGAACTGCCACGCCATACAAAGCCGGTTCCGTTGTTCCCGCGATCAATGCGGAAGAAGCTGCCGCCAAAGCGGTCTGGCGCAATTCACGATTCTTTGTTTTTAAAGCAACTGCCAGAGACACGCCCCCTAAAGATAAATTAGCTCCTATTTCAGAGGGCATTACCGTTCCCTCCATACCAGTCTCGGAAATGGTCTGTAAAATAGTTGGTGTAAATACACGGTGCATACCGGTAATCACAAGCAGAGGCCAAATGGCTCCCATGATTCCAACTGCCAGAAAACCAAGCTTAGACTGGACAAAGAATACAAATGCTGAAATACCCTGCCCCACAAAGATTCCAGCCGGCCCGATAATCAAAATCGCAATCGGGGCCGCGATCAGCAGAATCAACATTGGTTTCAGGAAATTTTTCGTTACTGCGGGGGTGATCCTGTCAATTCCCCGTTCAATATAAGACAAGATCCAGGTCATACACAGAGACGGGATAACTGTGTAAGTATATTTTACAGATGCAATGGGAATACCTGCAAAATGGGCCGCCGTGTCGCCCACTGTAACCGTTTCCATCATCGCTCTGAAATCAGGGTGAATCAGAACGCCCGCAATCGCAATGGCCAGAAACATATCTGTTTTAAATTTTTTTGCCGCAGATGCCGCCACCATAACCGGAAGAAAATAGAAGGCTCCATCTCCGATCGTATTGATTATGCGATACGTTTCAGAATCAGAATGAAGAATACCAGCCATTCCCAGGAGCATTACCAAAAGCTTTACCATGGAGCCGCCAATAATGGCCGGAATCAGCGGCGACATCGTTCCCACAATGGCATCCAGAATATTGTTTCCGATTTTTTTCAGAGTCAAAGGCTCCTTCTTCTCTCCTTTTGCAATCTGACTTTGCTCACCAAAATTTCCCAGTTTTAAAATCTCCTGATAAGCAGTTCCCACGTGGTTTCCAATAATCACCTGATATTGTCCGCCCTGTTTCACCAGTCCCATAACCCCATCCACAGCCTTTATCGCTTCATCCTCTGCCAGACTCTCATCCTTCAAAACAAAACGAAGGCGGGTCATGCAGTGAGTTACACTTGCAATGTTTTCAATTCCACCGATGTGCTCTAGGATTTTCTTGCATACAACTGTATAATCTTTTGCCATTTTTGTTCCCCCTTACGGATTTGATAGCTGCATTATACGAAATAGCCTGCAATTTGTCATTGGTTTTCACATTCAAAAAAACAAGTGACACCGTTTATCACTTGTTTTTTATATGTAACAATATGTTTTATTTTTAAATGGGGCCTGGACCTTTTGACGTATACTGATACAATTTTTTCCCCAGACGTTCCACAATGCTGATTGCCGGAATCTGTGTAGTGACATCATAATCCTTCAGTCTCATATAAGTGACATAATAAGGAATATTATAATCTGACAATTTCGCAATCGTGCAGTTTTCTGTGTTAGTAATACTTAAAATAATACATCCCTGTTCCTTAAATCTGGTTACATGACCAATGGTATCCCTGGATTCTCCAGAAACAGAGAATACGATTACCAGAGAATGTTCCAGAAAACGGCTCTCTGTGGGATAATGAGGTTCATCAATATAAAGACAGAATTTTCCCATACTAGAAAAATAACGCGCGCCATATTTAGCCACAATTCCAGACATCCCGCTGCCTGCCAGAAAAACATGATCTGCGTTGAAAATCACTTCTGCCAGCATCTCCAGCTTATTCTCAAATGCATCTGAACAGGTCTTTTGCAGAAAATCAATCACTTCTGAAATATCATCTTTTATCCGAACCTGACCACGATGTTCTAAGTGTTCTTTTAACTGAAGCTTAAACTCCGTATAACCGCCGCATCCCATTTTTTTGCAAAAACGCAGGATGGTAGACGTAGACACATGAGCTTCTGACGCCAATTCCCGTATCCTCATATATCTAACCTTTTCCGGGTATTTCATAACATATCCGTAGACCAGCATTTCCAGATCATTCAGCGCCTTCACCTGATCCACACCAAACATCTTTCTGTCACCCCCAATCCTGAAATTCATTGTCAGTCTAGCAGTTTCATCCATAAAATGTCAAGACAAACTCACTTCCCTGTCTCTGTTTTTTCCCCTGCCCAAACCTCCACCAGATCCTCTACCAGCAAAAGCCCCAAAGGCCCCAGGATGAACCCAAAAAATCCAAACAGTTCCAGTCCCACGTATACCGCAGCCAGTGTTTCCAAAGCTGAAAGCCCTACTTTGCTCCCCATATACCGGGCTTCCAGATACTGGCGGATAAAATAGCAGGCCAGATAAAGGCCAGCAAGAATCAGAGCGTTTCGCCATTGTCCGCCCACAGCGCACAGAAATACCCAGGGAAGGAGGATAGCTCCTGCGCCAAAAAGCGGAAGGGCATCCAGAAGGGCGATGGCCGTTCCCGCCAAAATAGCGTAGGGATTTCCCATCCAGATCATGACGCCGGTGCAGAGAATACAAGTTAAAAAAAGGATGATTCCCTGGCTTTTAAACCAGGCCTTCCCCGTCTGAACCAAGCGGTTCCCAATAAGGTTAAATTCTCTGCGAAACAACGACTGATCCCTTCGGCAGCGAAGCTCCTCCATTTCCTGAAGACTCAGGACAGCAGCCAGAAATGAAACCAGGCAGACCAAAAAAAGACGCGCAAAGAAGGCCGCCGCAGGGAGAGAATTAACCATGAGAAACGGCATAAGGCTTTCTTTGACCTTCTCCCCCAGCGTCAGGGCCATTTCACCTACCGCATCAGACAGGCAGCCGGAATCCAGGCCAGCCGCCCTTTCCAGCCTGCCGCAGCTGTCTGTTATCCAACGGTCAAAAGCATCCAGCCACAGTGGAAGCCGGACTGTAAGCAGCTGTATCTCCCGGCACAGGCGCAGGATACCCTGCCAGGCCAAAAAACCCAGCCCCGCAAAGATCAGAGCCATTTCAGCAGCGCCGATCAGCCCCGAAGGCAGCTGCCACGTCCTTCCAAAAAAGCAAAGCCTCAGACGGTAGCGCAGAAAACGAACCGTAGGACGCAGAATCAGAGCCAGTGTATAACCAATGAAAAAAGGAGCCACAAGAGGCAGCAGGTATTTAAGACCTGCGTAGACCATTCCTGTGGTTCCTGTTATAATTAAAAATTTCTTCAGTTTTTTACCGGGCTTTTCCATGGACTCACCTGTTTTTTGATTTGTACTTCCTTTGTACACTCCTAGTATGAGCC
>OGSS01001778.1_pt1 | contig 12150 bp, 10 predicted proteins | sample 1553591 | NCBI WGS metagenome assembly OGSS01 (sample SAMEA2580061, study PRJEB22360) | human gut metagenome | biome: human gut; feature: human-associated habitat; material: faeces | place: Denmark | collected 2008/2010
TGCGCACCGGCACAGCGTGGTGGATTTCCAGTACATCGTGGTCAAATACCTGGCCCGGCTGTGTCAAGAGCTTAGGCATGCCCAGCTGTTCCAGGGTCTTGCTTCCGGCCAGCACCAGCACCGGATTGCCCATGAACACGCTCTGGCGGGTCAGGTACATCATCATCATCATAGCCATCCATACAGCCAGGTCCTCCTCACATGCGGACGGAATCCTGTCATCCTTATTCAGGGAGTGGGTGATGCAGGGAACGCATTTATTCTTCTGGGGAAGGCGGCTGGCACAGAGCTCCTTGCACGGGGTGGTAAACGCATTGCAGTCATAGCGCTCCATCATTTTGCGCACCGCATGGAAATACCGCAGGTCGCTGCACAGGTACTCCTCCGTGATATCCACTTTGTCTGCCCCTTCCATCAGGGCCCTTGCCTCCTGACGGATTCCCTCGTCCACCGGTATCTCATCAAAATAGTTGAACACCTGCCTGAAATCAATGCGGTTGTGGCGGATGCCGTACCGCGTGAACAGGCTTACCAGGTCACAGCAGCTGGTATTGACCGATGCCGGCGTCTGCTCGGAATTGGACAGGATCAAAATCTTTGTATTTGCAACCGCCTTACGCACCTGGAGGCAGGTCAGAATACGGTTGTATTCCTTATAGTCATGGGCCATATATGCCTCCAGTCCGATGTCTCTGTAATATCCAACCAGATCGATGGGGGTGGGTCCCAGATTAATCATGGAAACAGGTTTGTTCAAACGCTCGATTCCGGGTACGCGGTATGTAATCAAATACAAATCCACCTGATGATTTTCAGGCATCAGCTTGTCAAATTCAGAATCCCGCATCACAAAGCTCTCGTCAAATTCCAGGTAGGCCGGCTCCATCAGATTGCAGCGGGTCAGATCCAGGTTATTCTGTAATTCCCTGTACCATATTTTGAATTGTTCCTTTCCCACCCTGCGCTCAAATTCCGGCGTTCCCTCTTCCATGGGCCCTACACGGCACGGGCCTTCCCACCAGTCTGTGTGTACGAGATTGCTGAAAATTGGTTTTAAGTTAACCTTTACGTCCATTGCATACTTCATGATTGTCCTCTCCTTTATTGCCTTTTTTATTGATGCTGTTGATTTTTATATTTCACATATGCGCTAACATCTGGTAACACTTTGATAATCCGTTTTCCTTTATTTCAGGATAAATTACATCATCGGATATATAGTCCGTAAATTTCATGGGACAGGATTTTATGGTGTCCGGTGTCCTTCCCTGGTACAGCTCTTCCAGAATGGAAAGCACGCCCCGCACTAACAGCGAATCACTGTCACAGGAAAAATGTACAACTCCGTCCCGGTTCTCTGCCCGGAGCCAGATTGCAGTCTTGCACCCCCCAATCCTGTACCGGTCCACACGCAGGGAGTCCAAAGGAGGCTTTTCCATTCCAAGCATAAGAAGGTATTCACACTGGGAACCCGGGTCCTGTAACTGGATAAGGCTGTCAATATGCTTTTTTTCCGCCCGGCGTATGTCTGTCCGATATTTTCCATCCATTAACTTCCCCTCCCGCAGATCCGTTCCAGCCGTTCAGCCATAGATTCAATCTCCTGCTTTGTATTGTAAAAAGACAGTGATACCCGGCAGAGGCTTTCCTTTCCCATGCGTTTCATAAGGGGATAGGCGCAGTGGGAACCGCAGCGGACCGCTATTTTGTGATTGGCCAGCAGAACGCCTATGTCATAAGCGCCCAGATTGTCTGCCTCGAACACTGCTATGGGCGGCACGGCCCCGCCAGATAAGGGCAGCGGCGCGGCCGGCTCTCCGATAACATGCACGCCCTTCACTGCTCCCAGGCATTCCCTCAGATACGCGCCCAATTCCGCCTCATACCGGAGAAGCTCCTTAAACCCCCTGCTTTGCAGATAGAGCAGGGCTGCCTCCAAACCAAGCGCGCCGGCTATATCCTGGGTACCTGCTTCGTATTTGCCCGGGGATTTCTTATATGAAATTTCTCCCCTGTCCCCTTTCACCACCATGTCACCGCCGTACAGATACGGAGCCATCTCCTCCAGATACTTCTTCCTTCCATACAGTACCCCGATTCCCATAGGGCCGTATATCTTGTGGCCGGAAAAGCACAGGAAATCACATCCCATCTGTCTGACGGATATAACCCGGTGAACAACAGCCTGGGCTGCGTCTGCCAGCACCAGCACGCCGCGTTTGTGGGCTTCTCTTATAATACGCTCCACGTCCGGGCAGAAGCCTGTCACGTTGGACATGGCCGTGACGGCAATCAGTCTGGTGCGGCTGTCCATCTGATCCAGCACATCCTCCGCCCTCAGGCTGCCGTCTGTCTGTGCCAATGCCACCCGGAATTGCGCGCATTTTTTCTCACATTGATTCTTCCAGGGAAAATAGTTGGAGGAATGTTCTAACTCGGTGACAATTACATTATCTCCCGGACGGACATATGTCTCAAATACAGCCGAGGCAGCCAGGTTAACCGACTCCGTACATCCTTTGGTAAATACTATTTCCTCCCCATACTCCGCATCCACCCATGACCGGACCGTCTCCCTGGCCCTTTCATACATACGGGCTGCCTGGCTGCTGAGGGGGTAGCTTCCCCTGTGTATGTTGGAATTCTCCAGGGAATAATACCTGCACAGCCGGTCAATGACAACCCGGGGCTTCTGGGTGGTTGCCCCGTTGTCCAGATAGATAAGGGGCTTTCCTTCCTGGTTCAGTATGGGAAAATCCCTGCGGATTTCAGTTACATCCATATCATTCTCCCCCTTTCAGGTGCCTTATGACAGCGTCAGCCAAATCATCCAGATCCTCTATATCCGAAGCCTCATCATCCTCCATGGCAATTCCCAGCTCCTTCTCAATAAACATCAGCAGCAGTACCTTTTTCTGCACCGCCAGGCTGGTTTGATGGCAGTCGTATTTCTTTATCTCCCTCTGAATCACCTCATCCGGCAGGTTCCCCTTCTGCAAATCCTGGCGTTTGATGCTCATAATAACAAGCTTTCTGATATCTGTCTGGGTGTCCTCCTGAATCATAAGCTTCCGGTTAACTGCATATCCCAGCAAAGGCAGAATTGCTTCCTTTTCCAATTCTTCGCGCGGCATGGATTTTATGCGGTTCAGCACAGCGGATGCTTCTCTTGTGCTTTTTACAATTTCATCAATCATAACAGCGGCTTCCTTATTTTCCCCTTTATATTGGCTTACATATTTTCCTGTTTTTCTTATATATCATATTATATCTGATGGAGCGGGACTTTTTTTGCAGATTGTCTCCGCACTTTGCATTTTCTTCAAATCATGTTATACTAAATGTGTTTTAAAATATGTCAGGCAATATACCAGGAGGACCCTATGGACATCCCATTTTCACGCTACACGGAAAAGCTGCCGGAGGAATTTTCCGTAAGGCACAAGATAACTGAAACCACCGAAAAAAGGAATTTCCACCTGCACAGGCAGATGGAAATTGTGTTTGCCCTGTCCGGCAACTTAAAATGTAAGTTTGAAACAGGGACCATTGATATTCCCAAACATGGGTTGATTCTGTTTAACCAGATGGACTTGCACTATATCTATTCAGAGGATGGTTCGGGAATCTGCGACCGGTATGTGCTGTATTTCTCCTCCAATTATATATCCGGCTTCTCCACTCCCGAAGTAAATCTGCTGGAGTGTTTTCTGCTGCGTCCCGGCAACCAGCCCGTGGTCCTCACGGTACCGGACCGGCAGCTGGAATCCTTTCTCTCCGTGCTTTCCAGGATGGAGGATTACAACAGGACGGAAGGCAGCGGTTTGGCTTCCCATGTTTACGGCAGAGATCTGCACCTTAAATTTCTGCTGGGCGAATTCCTGCTGCTGGCCAACCAGCTCTACACAGAGAGGTTTGGCCCCCTAAGCACGGCTGCCTACCAGGAACATGCCCGGCTGGTATATGATATTTGCGATTACATCGTGGGCCATTACAACGGCAATCTCAGCACGGACAGCCTGTCCAGGCTGTTTTTAATCAGCAAGACCCAGCTGTATAATGTCTTTAAGGAGATCTCCGGCATGACAGTGAGCGACTACATTGCAGAGTACCGCATCACCAGGGCAAAGGACTTTCTCATCAATACGGATTACTCCGTGGAAATGATTGGACAGGCCGTGGGATATACCAACCTCAGCTCATTTTCCCGGGCCTTTAAAGATCAGGCCGGATGCAGCCCGGTCCAGTACAGACGAAAGCATGGGGATTAAGATTCGCACACCATGTTTGATAAAGTGCCGGAACGGGCGTGTCCGTCCCCTTATTCGCCAATCCCTGTATCAATCTGGCTGATTCCATGGCAGAATGCATACTTTTTCTGAAAACCGGCCGCCTTTCCCTCAGAACCTGTGAGACCGATGAAATGCTTTACTGTTTTCTTACACTCCTGTTCCACCTCCATCATAAGGGACATGTAATCCAGGTCCGGCTTTTCATCCAGCCGTTTTTTTGCGTAATCCCGGCATGCATTGAATATCTCGGTGGCAATGTTCACCTTATTGATACCTGCTGCCACTGCCCTGCGGATGTTCTCGTCGCCTGAACCGGATCCGCCGTGAAGCGCCAGAGGCATGTTTACCGCCTGTTTAACCTTCCTTATAACATCAAAGTTAATGGTGGGGACAAAGCCTTTGGGGTAATCTCCATGGGCAGTGCCGCAGGCAATGGCCAGACTGTCCACCCCTGTCTCCTGCACAAAGCGCAGGGCTTCCTCCGGCTTTGTGTACAGCGACGCGTCGCATCCGTCCAGAGTGGCTGCCTGCCCCACATGGCCCAGCTCTCCTTCCACTGCCAGTCCCTGTACGTGACACAGGTCCACTACCTTTTTGGTCCTGGCAATGTTTTCCTCTGTGCCATAGGCCGAGGCATCCACCATAATGGAGGAAAATCCCTGCCTGTAGGCCCATGTAATCTTCTCCCAGTCCCTGCCGTGGTCCAGAATCAGGGCCACCGGCACATTGGTCTGCTCCGCAAGCGTCTTAATCATGGGAACCATCAGCTCCGGCCTGGCGTGTTTCGTCATCTGTGCCTGGCCCATGAGGATAATAAGCGGTGCCTGCATCTCATCAGCCGCCCCTATAAGTCCTCTGGCCAGCTCCATGTTAAACGCCGATGCCGCCAGAACAGCATAGTTATTTTTGTTTGCGTCATCAAGAATCGTTTTTATATCTGTATACATTATGTACTCCCCTTATTTTTAATATTTCCTGTAGCAATGGGCTTTCCCGGCACAGCCCAGCACCTGCATCTTGGTCCCTGCCACCCTTCTTACCTCCTGCACCGCATCCTTAAGGACCAGCGTGGGACTGACCAGGGTCGGATGGTTTGCCACAAACTCCCTCACGCTCTGATAATAGGCATGTTTGAATTCACTGGATATATTTACCTTATGTATGCCTGTCCGGCAGGCAGCGGCCACCTCATCATGGGGGGTGCCGGAACCTCCGTGAAGAACTAACGGCACGGGCACCGCTGCTGCCAGCTCCTTCAGAAGCTCAAGCTGCAGCTTAGGCACATATCCTTTTGGCAGAATGCCGTGCACCGTGCCAATGGAAACTGCCAGGGCGTCCACGCCGGTGTCCTCCACAAACCGTCTGGCCAGATCCGGCGATGTGTATACCATATCCCGAACCGTGCCGTTTAAATAATCCTCCGTCTCCCCTATGGTTCCGATCTCCCCTTCCACCGATACGCCGGCTCCGTGGGCCGCCTCCACCACCCGGCGGGTGCACTCCACGTTCTGGTCATACTCCATCTGCGATCCGTCAAACATGACCGAGGTAAAGCCTGCCTGGATGGCCCGGATGCATCCCTCATAGGATTTGCTGTGGTCATAGTGCAGCACAAAGGGATTCCTGCTGAGCTGCAGGCGGACCGAGAAATACAGGTACAGTTCCCGCTCCGAAAACTGAAATTCATTGGGAGAAACCTGGATGATGGCCGGGGCTTCCTGGCATTGCGCCTCCTCCACAATGGCTTTGAACATGGTGCTTTCTGTCACATTAAATCCGCCCACTGCAAAATTATCCTTTACGGCGGGTTCCAGTATTTCCCGCAGATTCAGCAGCATTTTCTATCCTCCTGTAAAATTGTATTCCAAATGTGTTTAAAAGTTTTCAAATGTCATTCCTTCCGTGGTGGTCTCCCCATTTTCCCCTTCCATGCCAAAGTCCATGGAATCATCTTCTGTGACCACTTTCTTCCACAGGGAAAGTATCACTCCCATGATGACGCCTCCCAGGGCTACCATGGCAGCCATCATCACCGGCTTATTGGACAGCGGGATGATGAACCACCCGCCTGCTGTTACATAATTCTCAATTCCCAGCACCATGGTCAGTCCTCCTGCTATGGATGTGGCAATCACGGAGGAACCGATTACGCGCAGGGGATCGTTCATGGCCAGTGGAATTACGCCCTCTGTAATCATGCAGATACCCATTGGGAACGCGGCCTTTACTGCTTCCTTCTCGGCCTTTGTGTACTTGTTTCTGGTAAGGATGTAGGAAAGGGTCACGCCCACGGGAGGAATCATACATGTGACCAGCTTGACTGCCTCTGGTCCGTAGATGCCGTCCACCAGCAGGCCATTGGCAAACAGGGACGCAGTCTTACCGATGGGTCCGCCAAAGTCAACGCCGCACATGCCTCCCACAATGGCTCCCAGGATGAATTTGGAACCGCCCTGAAGTCCGATGAGCCAGTTCTGCAAACCATTGATGACAAATGCAACTGGTTTGCCTATTACAGCAAACATAAGGGCCCCGCAAATCAGTGTTGTCAGAAACGGAAGGATGAGGACCGGTACCAGCCCCTGCATGGTCCTGGGCACCTTCAGATATTTTTTCAGGAACAGAACCGTATAACCCACAAGAAACGCCGCTATGATACCTCCGATAAATCCGGTATAAATCTCCGATGCAATGGAGCCCAGAATCAATCCGGGGGCAATGGCCGGCCTGTCCGCGATGGAATACGCAATGGCGGCAGTGATCACAGGCACCACAAATCCCATGCCAATCTTACCGGTTCTCCAGATGTACCATATCAGGGTTCCCTCTGCCTCTGAAACCTTTGTCCCCCCGATGGCAGTTCCCAGAGCCATGCATAAGCCAGCGCCCACAACAATGGGAATCATAAACGATATTCCTGTCATCACATGCTTCTTAATCTCTGATAGTTTAAACCCGCCCATAATCTTAATTCCCTCCGTTTTTCTTTTTTGTCAGCGCTTCCTCAATGCTCTGAAGCAATGTCCCTGTATTTTTCATGGCCTTCTCCGTGCTCATGCGCACCACTGGTTTCCCCTTAAACCGGCTTTCTCCTGATATCTTCACATCAATGGCCAGAATGACCACATCCGCGGCCCGGATTTCCTCCGGTGTCAGCTGTTCCTCGATTCCGATGCTCCCCTGAGTCTCGATTCTGCATGTATATCCCAGCTTCCTGGCTGCCTGCTCCAGCTTTTCCTTCACAATGTATGTATGGGCAATCCCCGCCGTACACGCTGTAACCCCTACTATATTCATCCTTTATTTCCTCCTCATTCTTAGTGGTATGGTTTCTCCCTAGCAAAATGCTTCCAGAATGTCTTCCTTTGTGCTGCTCCCCATCAGTTTTCTGCATGTGCCTTCCTGTGCCAGCTTCTTGGCCACGCTGGCCATAAGGCGCAGGAAGTAGTCATCCTTATCTTTTTGGTTAATGGCAAATATGATGAACACCTGCGCAGGCCGTCCATCCAGCGTCTCCCATTGTATGGGCTGTTCCAGCTTAAGGACCGATATACAGTTGCGCTTTACTGCCAGCGACTTTCCATGGGGAATGGCGATTCCGTCCCCGATGCCTGTCTTTCCCTGGGATTCCCTTATATATAAGTCCTGCTTGAACTCTTCCTTGGATGTAATGCTGCCGTCCTTTAAAAGAAGGTCGCACACACATTCAAACACCTCCTCCTTATTCTGCGCCTTTACATTGACGGCCACTGCATTTTTATTGATTACCTCCAGCAGATTCATGCTTTTCTGTCTCCTTTTACCATAGAATTTAAATAGTCTGCTATTTCTTCCTGTCCTCTCAGGCTGTGGAATTCCTCATAGGCCCCCTCATCGTCCAGTAAGGTCACAATGGCGGAATAAAAACGGATGATTTGTCCCTTTGCCTTAAACCGTTCATCCAGATTCAATGCCAGAAGAAATATCCGGTCCACTCTCCTGCCCCTGCCCCAGTCCACCGGTTCCTCCAATATGGCGGCTGCGATGACCGGGTGGCGGACACAGAACGCAGCCCCATGGGGTATGGCCACCCCAAGTTCCAGCACAGTGGAGGTGGTTTCCTCCCGGTCCAGTACGGTCTGCTCATAATCCTCTGTAACATAACCTGCCTCTGCCAGTCTGGAGCACAGGAAGGATATGATTTCCCTCTTATGTGTCCTTTTGGGAAAATGGTATACCAGGGACGGATAAAACAGCTGATACTCCCCGCATTCCGTCTTTGCGGCAATCCGTCTCATCTTCTTTTTCCGTACCTGCTTCATTTTATTCTGAATCTGCTGTATATCCCAGGGCTGCAGCACATTCCCAATCTGTACCACATCCCTGCCTGCATACACAGTTCCCACCGGAACAGATGATATGAGAAAGTCACACCGGCTTCTTTGAATCTTGCATGTATCCCGCGTGGTCAGGACATCCACCACATTGATATTCTGTATGGAGCGCTCAATCTGCTCTTTGAGAATTCTGGATATTCCGATACCATGATTGCACAGGATGCACACCTCCACTCCCACGTTCAGCCGCTCAATGGCACCGCCTATATATAATGCCAGGTACGCCACCTCATCTTCCCCGATTCTCACTTCAAGTTCAGACTCAATGATAAGACTTGCCGACCAGGCAGCGGCATAAATATTGGGATACTTGGACTTCACTACCTCCTTCAGAGGATTTTCCTCCAGGATGCCGCACCGCAGTTTCAAGGTCTTGGATTTCATATACAGAAGGAGGCTGTCAAAAAGGTAATCATCCCTGTCAAGCCCCTGTCCCAGAATATTGCCGGTAATGGAAATCACCTTGTCTGTCACCCGGCAGATGTTTTGGTTGGCCTCCATATAAGTCTGCCTGGACGCCTCGTCTGTAAACTCCTGTATCTCGGCAGCCCCTAAAACTAATACCGTAAACTGCTTTTCTCCTTCCGGGAAGTCGGTATGATAATACTCCTTAAGACTTTCCATACATGTTTCGGCCATACTGAGGTCATATTCCAGGCCCTGCCATTCTGCCCTCTGATGCCCAAAATCCGCAGGAATCTCTGCATACTCCTTTTTCCTGATTCGTATAACACACAGTGACAGGAGAAATGACAGCTGCTGGTACCCGTCGAAGCTGTAGTGTATCCCAAATTTTTTCTCCAGCCCTGCAATGGCCCCTGTTACCCCGGCCATATCAAATCCCCACAGGAACTTTTCTGTCTGGCTTTTCAGGGTCTGGTCCCCAAACTCCTGCCGCTTTCTGGATATATCTGCAAAGAGTTCCCACATGGCCATGCGCCAGTAATACTCGCTGCACTCGATCTGCAATCCCTGGCCTCTCTTACAGGTAACGGCTACATGATGGGCCGTCAGCCATACAGATGCCTGGCTGGTAGCTTTTTCAGCATCCAGCCTGCTAATGAGAAGCCTTTGCTCCAGTTTCATCTTCTGTATGCTTCTCTGCTTCAGCAGGAGTTCCAGTATCTGGAAATGCTTGTCTGTGCCATACAGCTCCATCTGGTTCACATCATTCCATGCCTGCTTTGCCGTGTCCCAGTCCTTGTCCTTTATAAGGCACACGCCTTTGTTGCTCTTAGAGACAACCTTTCCCAGCCCATATTTTTCCAGGAAGCTTCCCAGCTGCTTCAGGTCATTTCTGATAGTCTTAAGGGAACAATTCACATCTGCCGCCAGACGCTCCACAGTCACAAATCCATCTGACCTGTACAGCAGCTTCAGAATTTTATATTGCCGTTCCTGCATCATGTTCCCTCCTGTTTCCTGTTCCATAGCACTGCCATCCCTTCGATAATCTTATATTAACAGCTTTCCCCTATTTGCTATTTCCAAAATATTGACAGAACGCTTTTGTTTTGTTCAATAGTTTTTCCAAAATCCATGATGCGCCTTTTATTAAGGTCAAACAGGATATTTTTACTATTCTTTCTGTGTTTTTTGCATTTCTTTTGATGTTTAATGAAACAGTTGCATAAATCCTGGTATGTTATGTACAATAATTGGCATTATGATAATTTGCAAGGGAGGCGACCAGCTCAAAAATATGCCTGCAAAAACACCCATATCCCCCCATTTTTCCGAGGATTTTTCTTTTAAGTACAAAGTGACCTACGGTCCTGAACAGCATGAATATCATACCCATAAACAGTTTGACATTATATTCATGCTGACCCCCAACTCAGTATGTCATGTAAGCGAAAAAAACTGGAAGGTTCCCAAAAACAGTATTATTTTATTCAATAATATGGATTTGCATAAGATTACCCTGAATACTCATGAACGTTTTGAACGGTACACGCTTTCCTTTAAACCGGAATACATTGAATCCTTATCCTCCAAAGAAACGGATTTGCTGGAGTGTTTTTTCTTAAGGCCGTTCTCGAATCCATACATCCTGCCGCTGACCATTCCCCAGGCCGAGGAGTGCCTGACCCAGTTAAAGCGACTGATTACATGCAATGATGACACCGCCAAACAGGATTATGGATATGACCTTAAAGTCAAATTTCTTTTGGGGGAATTTCTTATTTTTATTAATAACCTGTATCGGAAATACCATAATATTTCATCCGACACCATAACATCATCCTACAGCCTGATTTACTCCGTCATTAACCATATCCATACACACCTGAGTGACGAGCTTTCCCTGGAACTTTTGTCTTCTACCTTTTATATTAATAAATTTTATCTGTGCAATCTCTTTAAGAATGTGACAGGTACCTCTCCAAACCAGTATATCATCAGCTGCCGCATCATGAAGGCAAAGGAGCTTCTATCACAAAATCTTCCCGTAGATTCTGTATGCAGTCTTGTCGGTTATAAAAACCTGTCCCATTTCAGCCGTATCTTTAAACAGCACACCGGTCTCAGTCCTAAACAATATTCTAAATTCAAACAAGCTGAGGATTTTAAACGGAAATAAGGGTGGAAAACCCCGATTATTGGTTCCACCCTTGTCTACTTTCCTTCATTATGATATTTTCGTTTTCTCTTTGGGGCTGCTTTTGTTAATTCTTCCCCCTATTCGCCCCCGTCTGTCTCTGTCTGTGCAAAGCCGTACTGAAAGGCTGACTTTCTCTGGAAATTAGCTGCCTTTCCCTGAGATCCGGTCAGGCATATAAAATGTTTACCAATCTCTTTAGCTGCCTGCTCGGTCCGGGACATCAGGCTTAACAGGTCAATCTCAGGTGTCTGCTCCAGCGTCTTCCTGATTTCATCGCGGACATAGTTAAATATCTCTGTGCAGATATTAACTTTGTTGATGCCTGCTTCCACTGCCTTTTTAATATTTTCATCCCCGGAATCCGAACCGCCATGAAGTGCGATGGGCACATCCGTCACCTTTTTGACAGCCCTTATGATATCAAAACGAATCTCAGGTGTAACCCCCTTGGGGTACTGTCCATGGGCTGTACCGCAGGCAATAGCAAGGCAGTCAGCACGGGTCTGATTCAGGAACTCCGTAACATCCTCAGGCCGTGTATAGCAGGAATCATCGGTCTGATCTCCCAGTGCTGCCTGTCCAACATGTCCCAGTTCTGCTTCCACTGCCACTCCCTGAGGATGGCACATTTCTATGACTTTCTTTGTCCTTCTGATGTTTTCTTCCATCTCATAAGCGGAAGCATCAATCATGATGGAGGAAAAACCGTTTCTGTATGCATGTGTAATGACCTCCCAGTCCCTTCCGTGGTCCAGAATCAGGGCCACAGGAACATTGGTCTCCTCTGCCAGCGTCCTTATGAGAGGCACCATCACATCTGCTCTGGCATGTTTGGTCATCTGCATCTGGCCCATCAGAATGATTAATGGTGACTGGA
>OGSS01001779.1_pt1 | contig 12139 bp, 7 predicted proteins | sample 1553591 | NCBI WGS metagenome assembly OGSS01 (sample SAMEA2580061, study PRJEB22360) | human gut metagenome | biome: human gut; feature: human-associated habitat; material: faeces | place: Denmark | collected 2008/2010
TCATTGACTATAAAGAAGTAGTACAAATACGCTCTTGAGTTCTCAAACCACCACCGCACCAGCAAGCCGCCCCAATCTCCAGGAGCGAGGCCGCCGTGCTGAGCAGCAAGAGATAAACTTACACGAGAACCCGCAATCGCGCAACCCGCAGGGCGCAATGAAGCACGGAACCGTTGGAAATCCAACGTTCCATCGGCGTGTCGAAAACCGGGAAAATGCGTCCGGAAAGCGCCGATACCATCAGAATAGACCCCGAAAACCACAACCAGGTGAACGCAAAACCAATAGCTGTCGGCGTGTCGACCATCAACATGGTCAACCACATCCGCATTTTGAGGTCCAACCACGGTTCTCGCATGACAAAAGCCGGAAGCTCCGTGGTCAGCGGAGGCTCCCGGCTTTGTTGTTCGGCTACTGGATATTCAGCTTTGGTCATTCGAATCGCTGACCATTGCTAATGCTGCCTGTAGCCGACTGTTTTCAGTTATTACTTCAGTTATCGCTGATCAGGCAGCTCACTCGGCATTGGCCGGGCCGGCGGCAACCGGTTCTGCAGCCGACTCGACCGTGGCGACAGCCTTCTTGCGGTTCAGGTACCGCTTGATGGCCACAATCTCCAGGCCGATCACGAGCACCGCGGTCACGCCCCAAGCCACGTACATGGCGGTCTTCCAGATCGGGGTGGCGACCTTCGGCTCGCCATTCGCGTACTGCCAGCTGTTGGCGGCCGTGTACAGGATGTTGTGCGCGGCCTGACGCATGGCCTTCACGGAAGTGGCGGACTTATCGGTGATGTGGTTGGTGATCTTCGTGGTGGCAAGCATCGAATCGTTGCCCGCACGCACTTCCTGATCGGCGTTCTGGTAGCCGTAGCCGCCGAAGTAATCGGTCAGGACGAAGCCCTTGAAGCCCCACTCGCCGCGCAGCACGGTCTGCAGCAGGTTGCTGGAAGCGCCGGCGTAGGTGTAGCCGATGTAGTTGAAGGAGCTCATCACGGCCTGGGCGCCGCCTTCCTTCACGCTCATCTCGAACGGCTTCAGATAGGTTTCACGGATGGACTGCTCGTTGGCCCACGTGCACACCATGTTGGTGCGGTTGGTCTCCTGGTCGTTGAGTGCGAAGTGCTTCATGAAGGAGTACACGCCCTTGGACTTGGCGCCGGCGATTTCGTTGGAGGCCATCGCACCGGAGAGCAGGGAGTCCTCGGAGAAGTACTCGAAGGTACGACCGGAGAATGCCGAACGGTGGATGTTCATGGCCGGAGCGTACCAACCAGCCACGTGCATGTCGTGAGCCATGTCGCCGATCATCTCACCGAACTGCTTGGCGAGATCACGGTTCCAGGTGCAGGCGAACGCGGTGGAGGCCGGGAAACCGATGGAGCCAACACCGGTGAAGTTGTTGTTCAGCGAGGCCGGGCCGTCGGCGTCGGTCAGCTGGATCTTGCCGACGGACTTCACAGCCGGAGTGCCGTAACCACCATTGGCGATCAGGTTGTCCATATCGTCGAAGGTGAGCTGGTCGAGCAGCTTGTCCCAATCGGCGTCGTCATAATCCTTGCCATACATCTGGTACAGCTTCAGGCCATTCTTGGCACCGGTGGTCGGCATCTCGTCCGAATCGTTGTCATACTTCTTCGGATCGTAGTTGCTGTTGTTGGTGAACTCGGCCTTGGCTTCGTCGCTCATCGAGAAGTTGGTCGGAGCGGCGGTGGCCTTGGCATAGTTCGCGAAGTGGCCCGCGCGAGACAGGTACGTCACGTCGCCGGCGGCGTAATCGAACTCGTTGGTGGCGGCCACGGCATCGCCGTTATGGGTGTTCGAGTCGGAATTGTAGGTGACGGTGTCCTTCACGGTGACCTTCTGATGGTCGATCACGTGGTGCGAATCGGACTGGATGGAGATGTCGTAATCGCCCTGCTCCAGCACGTACGCCTTAGCGTCCTTCTGGTCGTAGGAGGCCATGTCGTCATCGTCGAACTCGATCTTCACGGTCTGGGAAGCGCCCGGCTCGAGCTTCTTGGTCTTTTCGAACGCAACCAGGTTCTTGGATGCCTTCTCGATGCCGCCATCGGTGTACGGCGGGTTGTAGTAGACCTCGACCACGTCCTTGCCGGCCTTGTCGCCGGTGTTGGTGACGGTCACATCGAACGAGATCTTGCCGTTCTTGTAGGAGACCTTGCCCATCTCCTGCTTGAACGTCGTGTAGGACAGGCCGTAGCCGAACGGGAACATGACGGTGTCGTCGTAGTTGATCAGACCTTCGTCGGCGGCGGTCTCATAGAACTTGTAGCCAACGTAGATGCCTTCGACGTAGTTGACGAACGTCGGGGTCACCGTGACCTTGTCGCCACTGAAGCCCATGTAGGAAGCAGCGAGATCATCCGCATTGTCGTAAGTGAACTTGCCGTTCGTGCCGACGGACGAAGCGTTGCCGGCGGCGGTGCCATCGGTGTTGTTGAACACAGCGGTCTTGGTCAGGTCCTTCGCGAACGTGTCGGAGGTCTTGCCGGACGGATTCACATCGCCGGCGAGCACCTCACCCAGTGCGGAGAAGCCGGTCTGGCCGGCCGGCGGGCACCACAGCACGGACTTGATCTGCGGATACTGGGACAGGAAGTCGAACTGGAACGCGTTGGCGCCGTTGTAGACGAGCGTCACCTTCTTGAAGTTCTTGGTGACCAGGTCGATCATGTCGCGCTCGGTCTGGGACAGCTGCAGGAAGTGCTCGCCATCCTTGAAATCTTCGTAGTCCTTGGAATTGTTGTTGTAGGTGATGCCCTTCGCCTTCATGTTCGTCGGCAGGTCAGCGCCTTCGCCGCCGACGCGGGTGATGGTGATGACGGCTTCGTCGGAGAAGTCCTTGGCGTCGGAGATCAGCTTGTCGGAATACTGCTTGGCCGGAACCTCAGGCAGGGTCCAATCCTGCGACCACATAGCCACCATCGGGCGGTCCTTGCGGTAGTCGGTGTACAGCTTGGTCAGCTCGGAATTGGTTTCGATGCCGGCCTGCTTCATGCCGTCAAGCATGGAAACGGTCTCGTACTGGTCGGACATGGAGCCGGAGCCGGTGCCGCCGTAAACCGGGTTGGTGGAGCCCCAACCGAACACGTTGACCTTCTTGTTGGACAGCGGCAGGTTGGAATCGTCGTTCTTCAGCATGGTGATGGCTTCCGACTGCACTTCCTTGGCCAGCTCGTTGGCTTTGGAAACGGTGGTGTCGGACAGCATGTACTTGGTGGTGGTCGCGTTGTTGAGCAGCGTGGAAAGCGGGCCGGTCAGCATCATGGACACGGCCACGACGATGCCGACAAGCGCCACCAGCCAGGATTCGGAATGGACGATCTTACGGGTCGCCACTTCCTTGACCGTCTTCTTGTTGACGGCAAAAGTGATAATCAGCGCGAGCGCGAACAGCACGCCAATCGCAATAAGGTACGGCGTCAATGAGCCGATGACGTTCATAACGTCAGCCATGTTGATTTGCAGCATGGTCTGCCTCCTCCTTGATTCTCATAACCAAACGACACGTAGGCTCCGATGCCTTTATCGGAACCGCGAAACCATTCAACACTGCCCCGCATCTCATGGTTTCGGTGAAGTGGCTGCAGATGCGTGCGGCAAGTGAAGACACTTCTTCATGTCGATGATTCGATTTCATCAGACTTCAACGTGCGGCACATGGCGTTTTCCCCAGCCTGTCAATTCGCGTGCATAATCTGCACGCCAAGTACGATGGAAGTATGAGCGACTTAAGCGCATTGAATCTGGAAGCAGGCAGCCTGGTTGGCGGCTACACGTTGATTTCCCGGCTTGGTTCGGGTGCCATGGGCTCGGTATGGCGTGTGCGGGACGATGGCGGCCATCAATATGCGATGAAGATTTTGCGTGATTCCCTCTCCGACGACGATTCCCCGCAGCAGCAGCGCGACGAGTTGACCGCACGCGAGCGCCTGCGCAGGGAGGCGATGGCGTTGCAGAAGGTGCGGCATCCGGGCGTGTGCGGCATTGTGGATATGGAACTTGACGACGCGTTGGCTTTTATTGTGACCGAGTTGATCGAAGGCAAGAATCTGCGTGAGGATGTGCGCGTCAATGGCCGATATGTGGGCGACGATTTGGAACGGCTGGCACGCAAGCTGATTGAGGCGATGCGTGCCGTGCATGCGGCCGGCATCGTGCACCGCGATATCAAGCCGACGAATGTGATGGTGTCGAGCACCGGCCCGGTATTGGTGGATTTCGGCATCGCTATGGGCGAAGGCGAAAGCCATGTGACGCGTACCGGTCTGGTGATGGGCACGCCGGGGTTCATCGCGCCGGAAATCATTGATGGCGCGGAATCGGATGAAATGACCGATTGGTGGTCGGTGGCGAGCGTATTGGCGTTCGCCGCTACGGGTGAGCCGGTGTTCGGCACGAAGCCGATGATGACCGTGTTGGAACGCGCCGCGGCCGGCAGCGCCAATCTTGCGGGACTTCCCGCGGGCACGATGGCCGCGTTCCGTTCGGCGCTCAATCCGGATCGGACGAAGCGGTGCACGCCGGACGATTTGCTGCAGGCGATCGCCGTGGATGCGTTGAATCCGCAGGCGTGGGTTGCGGCCGACAATGGTGGCGCAGCGGATGGCGATACGGAGGCGATGCCCCCTTTTGTTGAATCGCCCGACAATCCGCGCACGTTGTGGCAATCGCAGGACGACATAACCGGCGAAAACGCCATCGGCACGCGCACGATGCCAAGGCTCAGCGAAGCAACGCAGGCGATCGGGCAGCCCGATGTGAGCGCAACTCAAGTAATCGGGAAACAAGTGACCAGCCAATCCGACGCGAGCGCAACGCAGGTGATCGCACCTGTTGACGATGCCGAGACCAGCGTGCTTTCCGACGCACTTCCCAACGTGGGCAGCACGCGCACGATGCCGCAATCGCAAGGCACGCGGGCGATGCCGACAGGCACGCAGGTAATGCCGCAATCCATGCCGTCAACACAAATGCTGCCGGCCCAGAACGCATGGAATCCAGCGGAAGCGCCGACGCAAGTCGACCCGACCATCAAACCCGCGTTGCAACGCATCGCCATGCGGCAGCCACCGTCCGTCATACCGCAGGCCACGGTGGCCGCGGCGCAGCAATCGCCCGCAATGTCATTCCCGCCGGTACCCGGTATGGATGGGCCGAACGTTGCGGAAGCACCCAATCCCGCCGATGTGAAGCGTGGCGCGATGTTGGGCCGGGGTATGCTCCCCTGCGCGCTGATGGCGATTCCCGTGGCCGTCTGCGGACTGTTCTCACTGTGGACGGCGATGGCAGCCGCGTTGCTGTTCGCCTGTGCGCTGGCCACCATCGGATTCAACACGGAGGCGCAGCTCGAGCGCGAAGGCAAACGTGGCGGCGAGAAGAAAAGTTCCGACTGGCTGCTGCGATTGGCGGGACTGCCCTGGCACATCGTGAAGGGCTTCGGCGTCGCCATCGTGCGGACGCTGATCATGTTGGCCGTGGCCGCGCTGGGTTTGTCGCTCACCACGGTCGTGCTGCAGCTTCCGTATGCCGTGATGGATACGTGGATATTTGGATTGACGATTCCGATGCCGACGCTGCTTGGCGGTCCGCTTTCCGAAAGCGGGCTGGCGCAGGCTGCGTTCTGCGCGATCGGCTGGCTTGTGGCCGTGGCCGCTCCGGGCGCGATCGTACTGCGATTGGGCGGCGGCGCACTGCGTAAACAGCCGTATCTGCGCCACTTGAGCGAGCTGCCGACGCAATCGCAAGGCAATACGGAATTCCCGGCGAATCGATAGCAAGGCATCGCTAGTATGGTGCCCAGCATAACAACGTGAGGTCGAAAGGAATACCGATGGCCCAGAACAGCAAGGATGCGCAGAAGCGTACCAGCCGCGCCGAGCGTAGGGCCGCTGAGGCCGCGGCGATGAAGGCGCGCGCCGAGCAGATGGAGAAGGAACGCAAGCAGCAGACGATCATCGGCGGCATCGTGGTGGCGGTGCTGGTGATTCTGGTGGCGATCGGCGCGTTCACCGTGTACCACAACATGCATAAGAAGGCCGAAACGAAGGCTTCCACCAAAACCGTGCAGGAAGCGTACACGGCGTTGCAGAAAGTGAAGAACACTCCGAAGCTCGTCGATAAGAAGGGCGGCCTGCTGATTTCCAAGAACGGCTACGGCAAGGCTGTGGAGGGCGCGCCGACCGTCGAGCTCTACATGGATTTCCTGTGCCCGGGCTGCGGCAACCTGCACCGCCAGTTGGACGCCGACCTGCAGAAGATGGTCGATGCCGGCCAGATCAATCTGGACCTGCATTTCATGGCGTTCATGGACCGTTGGTCCACCGACGAGTATTCCAGTCGCGCGGCGAACGCGGCCATCTACCTGGCCGAGCATGACAGCGACCCGAACCATCTGATCTCCTTCCTGGAGAAGGTCTACGCCGAGGATTTCCAGCCGGAGGAAGGCTCCGCATACAAGTCGGTGAGCGACGCCAAGATCAAGGAGCAGATGATCGCCGCGGGTGTTTCCAAGGATGTTGCGGACAAGGCGTTTGGCCGCGATTATCAGGAATGGCTTGATGCGATCGACACTTACACGCCGAAGCGTTCCGAACTGTGGCATCAGTCCGGCAGCTACAAGGGCAGCATGACCACGCCGACCGTGATCATCAACGGCAAGTATTGGGATATGGACCAGCTGACCACCGCCCAGACGACGGTTAAGGACGGTCTGTTGGAATCGATCGGCCTGAAGGACAGCGAAGTCGGCGTTGCCGGCAAGATGCCGTCCATCGGAGCCAAGAAGGGGCCGATTTCCGTCACCACGGGCGAATAACCCCTTACGGGCAGCCGGCGCGTCTCAACCCGCAATACTAAGTTGACTGCGGTGGAAGCGCTGGTTATGCTATTCATCGTTCCTCTGTTGTTTTCATAGCAAAAGAGGACATGCCTCCTTAGCTCAGATGGCCAGAGCGGCCGCCTTGTAAGCGGCAGGTCGTCGGTTCGATCCCGACAGGAGGCTCGAACCCGTATGACGGGCTTGGACCTCTTACCATGGGTAAGTGCTCCAGAAGTCTTCCCCCAACTTGAGACTTCTGGCAAAGCGGACGAGGCGTCCCCCAACCTGTCTCGTCCGACCGGGGGCAGGACATCCCCTTCTCTCCTGCCCCCTTTTTATTTTTCGCTTTTCGCACCTGCTTTCAAAAATGTGGCGGTATGGATAAAACCATCGGAAAGCACGGCGACCGTTCCAGCTGAGCCGTTACAATAACGGCGTTGTAGGCAGCGCTGAAAAGAGGATAAATGACGAGAAGGTGGACCCCTCGGAGATTCGTGACGCTTCGTCGTGTCCGCGTCATGGCATGCGTGGCCTCATTGACCTTGACTTCGGCGTTGGCGTTTGGTGTGGGCGCGCGCAAATCCGTGGCGTTGACCGTCAATGGGGAGACCACCACGGTGACCACATATGCGATGAGCGTGGACCGTCTGCTGCAGGAGCAGGGCGTGAAAGTCAAAACGCACGACCTGGTGGAATCGACCAGCCCGACCAGCATGCTGAAGAACCATGATGTGGTGAACGTGCAGAGCGCATACCAGACCACCATCACCATCGACGGCCAGGAAGTGCCGTTCTGGACGGTCGCGTCCAGCGCCGAGCAGTTGCTGGACTTCTTCAACCAAAACGAAACCGAAGCGGCGAAAATCACCGTCAATATCAGCAACGTCTACAACAAGCTCACCGGCGGTCTCATCATCAACCAGAAGGGGCCCGTCACCGTCATCGCGGACGGGAAAAGCTCGGTGACGCCGAACGGCAAGCTGCCCGCTGCCTCCATCCTTGACGCCAAAGGCATCACGTTGGGCAAGGAGGATCGCGTCAGTGTCGAAAAGGACGGCAAGACGACCATTCTGCGCGTCCGCCGCGTGACGCATGGTGAGGAGACCCGCACGAAGGAAGTGCCGTTCGGCACGCAGACCATCATCGACCCGAACCTGCAGCCGGGCGAAGTCACGGTACGGCAGGAAGGCGAAAACGGCGAAATCCAGCAGACGTATGCCGTCACCTACGTGGATGGCGTGAAGGAAAGCGAGACGCTGACCGGAGAGAAGACCACGAAAATCGCCATCGACAAAGTCATTGCGGTCGGACCGGAAAAAACTACGGACGATACCGACAAGTCCGACAAATCCGACAACAGCGGCAACGGCAACAGCAACGGCGATAACGGCGATTCCGGCAAGACGGACGACGGCAAGAACGATTCGGGTAAGAACGACTCGAATAAAAACGACAATAAGTCCGATTCGAACAAGTCCGATTCCGACAAAACCGATTCGAACAAGTCGGATTCCTCGGATAAGAACAATTCGAACAACAACTCGAATAACAATTCCAACAACACCGAGAAGGACGATCCGGCACCGACCCCCACACCAACCCCTGCACCGCAGCCGACTCCCGCACCCCAGCCCAAACCGCAGCCCACGCCGCAGCCGAGCAATCCTTCCGCAGGCTGCCGCTTGTACCATCCTTCCGCGGCACAGGCACAGGCCTACGCTTCCGGCGCGGCGGCGCAGCGCGGCTGGACCGGCCAGAACTGGACGGATCTGGTCAAACTCTGGAATCGCGAATCCGGATGGAGCTGGAGCGCGGAAAACGTGTATTCGGGCGCATACGGTATTCCACAAGCGTTGCCGGGCAGCAAAATGGCCACGTTCGGCGCGAATTGGAAGGACGATGCCGCCGTGCAGATCGACTGGGGTCTGAGCTACATCGCACAGCGGTACGGCAGCCCGTCCGCGGCGTGGCAGCACTCCGAACAGACCGGATGGTACTGATCCGGCTAATCGCCCACGATTTTCGTACCGGCATGAACGGATAATGAGGGAATGACAGAAGAGGGAATGACGGAAAACGTGAACGAGCATACGCAGGGCCATTTGCTGGGGGCGGCCGACATCCGACGCATCGCCGCCGACGCGGGTATCAGCCCGACGAAGAAATTCGGGCAGAATTTCGTGATTGATCCGGGAACCGTGCGTCGCATCGTGCGCGAGGCCGGCGTGACCGCCGACGACCATGTGCTGGAAGTCGGTCCCGGACTGGGTTCGCTGACGCTGGCGATTCTGGAAACCGGCGCCACGATGACGGCTGTGGAAATCGACCCGCCGGTCGCCGAACGCCTGCCGAAAACCATCGCCGAATTCATGCCGGACGCCGTGGACCGCTTCCGTGTGGTCAACCGCGACGCACTTACCGTCAATCCGGAGAATCTGCCCGATTTCAAGGATGACGATTCCTTCACGCTGGTGGCCAATCTGCCGTACAACGTGGCCACGCCGATTCTGCTCACCCTGTTGGAACGTTTCGACAATCTGGGCACCTTCCTGGTGATGGTGCAGAAGGAAGTGGCGGACCGTTTGAGCGAGAAGCCCGGTTCGAAGATCTACGGCACGCCGAGCGTGAAGCTCGCATGGTACGGCACCGCGGAACGCGTGGGCGTCATCGGCCGCAACGTGTTCTGGCCGGCCCCGAACGTCGATTCCGCGCTGGTGCTGTTCAAGCGCTACCCGGGCGGTCACACCCCCGCCGCGGACAATGCGGACGGTTCCGTGGTGGATCGCGAAACCGTGTTCCGTTTGATCGACGCGGCTTTCGGGCAGCGCCGCAAGACCCTGCACGCCGCATTGAAGAAAATCGTGCCGTCCGAAGCGTTCGAGAAGGCCGGCATCGACCCGACCCGTCGTGGCGAGACGCTCACCATCGACGAATTCGTGGCGTTGGCACGCGCGTTGGATGAGGTGTTCGCGTCATGAGCACCATTGATTCGCCCGCCATCGGAACGGCCACCATCAACGCCGTGAGCGTGGACTGCCCGGCGAAAACGAATCTGACCCTGCATGTGGGCCCGTCACATGCCGAATGGGGCGGCCGTCATGAACTCGACACCATCTATTGCGCGGTCGGCGTATACGACATCGTCACCGCCACGCGCAAAGCGCCGGGAAGCGGCTTCTCGCTGAATCTCGAGGGCGCGTATCTGGGCGACCTGGCCTCTTCCGGCAGCGATATGCGCCGCAACCACGCCGTGCTGGCATTGTTCGCCATGGCCGAAGCGAGCGGCCATGAGCCGGACGTGGCGTTGAACATCGACAAGCGCATCCCCGTCGGCGCGGGCATGGCCGGCGGTTCCGCCGATGCGGCGGCGACGATTCTGGCATTGAACACGTTGTGGGATCTCGATTGGCCGATCGAACGCCTGCAGGAAGTCGCGGCCACGCTGGGCGCGGACATGCCGTTCTGTCTGACCGGCGGTTACGCGCGCGGCACCGGTTTCGGCGAACGCATCGAACAGCTTGATGACGATGGCGATATCGTACGCGATCTTACGGAACGTGGGTTTACCGGCCATCTGCTGGTCGGCGCATACCGTGCGGAACTGCGCACGCCGGAAGTGTATGCCACATTCGATCAGATCGGTACCGGCGATGGCGATGAGAACCACCTGCAGAAGGCGGCGGTCTCCCTGCATCCGCGTAGCGGACAGGCGATCGAGGAAGCCTTGCGTGCGGGAGCCAGCCAGGCGTTCGTCTCCGGTTCCGGCCCGTCCGTCATCGCGTTCGTGCCGACGGAGGATGCGGCGGACGCCGTGCAGCGGGCATGGCAGGACAGCCGTTGCGTCGATCGCATCATCGCCACGAACGCCCCAGCCCGACCGATTGTGCATATCACCGCATGACACATATCACCGCATGACAGTAAAGTTGATGGCAATTGGTTTGTTCAAAAGGAATTCGTAAATGACCCAGGCTAACGACGAGCGCGCCGCGCGCAAAGAGTACATTCGCCGCCGTCAGAAGACGGTGTTCAGCATCGTCGGAGCCGTCATGGTGGTCGCCATGGTGGTGTCCCTGCTGTTCTTTTTCCATGTCGGAGGCCTGGGCAACGTCAAGTCGGCCGCCGTACAGCCGAACTACGGCCAGCAGGCACCGTGCCCCATCAAGGAAGCCGACGGCAACAAGGCCAAGTATGTGGAGAATCGCAACATCACGCTGCGTGTGCTCAACGGCACGAAGTTCTCCGGCTTCGCCAAGGCGGTGAGCGACGCGTTGCAGAACCGCGAGTTCAACCCCCAGACGCCGGACAACTACACCAAGAAGGTGGATCGCACGATGATCGTCTTCGGCAAGAACGGCGTGAATCAGGCGTACACCGTGGCAAGCAATTTCACCGATGCCATGCTGGTTATGGACGACCGTCAGGACCAGCTGATCGACGTCATCGTGGGCGCCACATTCGACAATCTGCAGGATACGAAGAAGGTTCCCGCCGCAGGCAAGGCGATCACCGGCATCCAGGGCTGCGTCGCGGTGGACAAGATGACCGACCTGCCCAAGGCGCCCGAACATGATGCGGTGAATCCGCAAAGCTGACCGCCAATCGAAATCGATATAGGCAATATGAAAAACCCGCGCTCCCCCAATCGGGAACGCGGGTTTTCGTATTCGAGCTGTTCCAAGCACACTGTTCCATGCATGCGGCGAAACCACCGCATGTCAATCGCTATTCGCCCTGCTCCTTGTACCAGCGTTCCAGCTCGGCAACGGCCACGTCACGCTCCACCGGACCGTTATCGAGGCGGTATTCCAGCATGTGCTTGTACGCCTTGCCGACCATCGGGCCTGGTTCGATGCTTAGCAGCTGCATGATCTCGTCGCCGTTGAGGTCAGGACGGATCGCGTCGAAGTCTTCCTTTTCTTTCAGGTCGCGCACACGCTGTTCCATCTCGTCCATGGCCGCCGAGAACATCATGGCCTTGCGCTTGTTCTGCGTGGTCGTGTCGGCGCGCGTAAGGCGGTTCAGACGCTCGTACAGCGGGCCAGCGTCCTTGACGTAGCGGCGGACCGCGGAATCCGTCCACGGCTCCTCCACGTAGCCGTGGAAGCGCAGATGCAGGTTGACCAGCTCGCTGACGTCCTCGACCATGTGGTGGTCGAAATGCAGTGCCTTCAAACGCTTGCGTGTCATCTTCGCGCCGACGGCGTCATGACGGTGGAAGCTCACCTTGCCGCCCGCTTCGAAACGACGGGTCTTCGGCTTGCCGATGTCGTGCAGCAGAGCCGCCAGACGCAGCGTC
>OGSS01001783.1_pt1 | contig 12133 bp, 10 predicted proteins | sample 1553591 | NCBI WGS metagenome assembly OGSS01 (sample SAMEA2580061, study PRJEB22360) | human gut metagenome | biome: human gut; feature: human-associated habitat; material: faeces | place: Denmark | collected 2008/2010
AAGGACAAAGATACCTCCATGAGGCGCCCTGAGGGTGCAGCCAAAAGCCATGGAAAGTCCTCCCGCAATGGCGGATCCGATGATACAGGATGGAATCACCCGCAGCGGGTCCTGAGCCGCGAAGGGGATGGCTCCCTCCGTGATAAAGGACAGTCCCATCACATAATTGACAATACCGGACTGACGCTCCTTTGCCGTGAATTTCTTTTTAAAGAAGGAGGTGCACAGGGCAATGGCAATCGGAGGCACCATGCCGCCTGCCATGACGGCTGCCATAACCTCAAAATTGCCTTCCGCCAGCTGCGCGGTTCCGAACACATAAGCTGCCTTGTTAAACGGACCGCCCATGTCAATGGACATCATGCCGCCCAATACCATACCCAGAACGATCCGGCTGGTGCCGCCCATCCCGTTGAGGAAATGGGTCAGTCCATCGTTAATCATACCCATATATGGGTTGATAAACGTGGTTACCACTGCCGCCAGGAAGATACCGATAACCGGATAGAGAAGCACCGGTTTGATACCTTCCAGTGACTTTGGCAGCCTGGAGAAAAGCTTCCTTAAGCCCACCACGATATATCCGCCTACAAAACCTGCAAACAGGGCGCCCAGGAAGCCTGCGTTCACATCGCCTCCTGCCGGGTTGGCAAAGGTGGATCCCATCTTGGCAATCAGTCCTGCCACCAGACCCACGGCCAGGCCGGGACGGTCCGCAATACTCATGGCGATAAAGCCCGCCAGAATGGGAAGCATCATTCCGAATGCCTGCTCGCCCACGGTTTTAAGATAGGCTGCCAGAGGCGTGTTCTTTCCAAAGTTGGCCGGGTTGATGGAGTAGTCGTCAAACAGGAACGCCAGGGCAATCAGGATACCTCCGCCGATAACAAAGGGGAGCATGTGGGACACGCCGTTCATCAGGTGCTTGTAGATAGTGCGGCCAATGCTGTCATTGCCTTCCTGCACAGACGCTCCGCCCTCAGCTCCTGTGTGATGGTACACCGGAACCGTGCCGTCCACTGCCCGTTTGATCAGCTCCTCGGCTTTGTGGATACCGTCAGCAACAGGGACCATGATAACAGGTTTTCCGTCAAACCTTGCCATCTCCACATTCTTGTCAGCAGCAATGATGATGGCATCTGCTGCTGCGATTTCTTCCCTTGTGAGCACGTTCTGGGCCCCGCCGGAACCATCGGTCTCTGCCTTCAGGGCAATCCCCAGCTTCTTTCCCGTATTCTCCAGATTCTCAGCCGCCATATAGGTGTGGGCAATGCCGGTGGGACAGGCCGTAACAGCCAGAACCCGGTAACCGGAGGCGGAGGCGCCGGCTTCTGCCTTCCCGTCCTGAGCCGCCTCTCCCTCAGGCGCTCCAAAACGCTCAACCTCCGCCTTATCGATGATGCGCAAAAATTCATCCTTGTCCGCTGCCCCTATAAGCCCTTCCTTGAATCCGGGGTTCATAAGCAGGGTAGACAGGCGGGATAATGCCTCCAGATGCACGTCTGCTCCCTCAGCAGGCGCCGCAATCATGAACAGAAGGTTTGCCAGGGAACCGTCAAACGCGTCGTAATCAACGCCTTCAGGAACCACCATGGCTGCCAGTCCGGGCTCTTTTACTGCCCCCACCTTTGCGTGGGGTATGGCGATTCCCTCACCGATGGCCGTGCTGCCCAGGGCCTCCCTTGCCAGTATGCCTTCCTTGTATCCGGCAGTATCCTTAAGCCTTCCGCCTGCATCCATCAGGGATACCAGCCTGTCAACGGCCTCCTCCTTTCCTGAAACCTTTACGCCCAGCTCAATACTCTCTCTTTTTAATAACTCTGTAATCCGCATAAATGCGCCCCTCCTGACCGGTTAAAGTGTGTTTAAGAGTCTCATGATTTCATCTTTTGTTCCAATGCCGTCGGAAAATGCAGTTGCGCCTCCGCAGGCTGTTCCCAGCTTCAGAGCGTATGCATAGTCTCCTTTTTCCAGGTATCCGGCTATGAATCCCGCCACCATGGAATCCCCTGCTCCAACGGAATTCTTAACGGTTCCCCTGGCAGCTCCCTGGCGGTGTACGCTGCCGTCCTCCGCTATCAGTATGGCTCCGTTTCCTGCCATGGATACCAGCACATTCACCGCTCCCTGTTCCTTAAGCTTCCTGGCATGGGCAACGATCTCCTCTTCTGTCTTAAGCTCCAGCCCGAACATCTGGCCCAGCTCATGGTTGTTGGGTTTGATGAGGAATGGATGGTACCTTAAGACCTTTAAGAGCAAATCCTTCTCAGCATCCACTGCCACGCGGATTCCCCTCCCGTCCAGGCGTTCCATGATTCTCTGGTAGATGCCGCTGTCAATGGCAGACGGTATACTTCCGGAAAGGACCAGCACATCCCCTTTCTTTAAACAGGAAAGCTGCCCAAAAAGCTGCTCCACATCGCCGGCCGTAATCTCCGGTCCCATTCCGTTAATCTCGCTTTCCTGGTCGGACTTCAGCTTTACATTGATACGGGACATGCCTTTTTTTACCTGGATAAAGTCAGAATCAAACCCCAGGCTTCCCACGCCCCGCTCTATCTCCCGGCCCGTAAACCCGGCTATGAATCCCAGGGCCGTGCTCCTGTATCCCAGGTTTGCCAAAAGCGCCGAGACATTGATGCCCTTGCCTCCGTAAAAAATGTTTTCCCTGATGGTCCGGTTTACACCTCCCAATGTGAAATGTTCTACTGCCACCACATAGTCCAGTGCTGGATTAAATGTTACCGTGTAAATCATATATCTCTGCACCGCCTTTTCATGAAATTTTATTTCTTATCTTGTCTCTATCATAATACGATACCTTATTTTCGTCAATAGTATTTTATAAGAAAATTTATTTCACATGCTTTTTCGTCGCAATATACAAACAGACGGCCTGTTTCCATAAAAAGCCGTCTGTTTTTTGTGCATTATTTTCTATTTTATCCTTTGTACTGCGCCCTGTAAATGACCGCGAAGCCGCCCCATCATAAACGCCGTCTCATCATTTCTTATCCGGTGATATGGCTTTTTCATGACGCCGTATATGCTCCACGGAACCCTTCATACCGGCCATCAGCAGAAGGTAGAGTATCTCCATGACAGCCGTGGCCGTCACCCTGGAAAACCAGAATTCCTCTGTCAGCAGCTTTTCCCTGGTGGCAGTGACAATCTTGTAGTCGCATATCCTGGCCAGGGGTGAATTTCCATTGTTGGTGATGAGAATAACCGTGCATCCATTTTCCTTTGCCCCCTCCGCAAGGGTCTGGAGACGCCTGGAGCTTCCGGAATTGGATATGACCATAACCACATCCTCCTGTCCCAGGTTAAAGGTATAGGCAGTCTGGGTTTCCCATATATCCCCCGCCACAGCCGGAATCCCCAGCTGGTTGAATTTAAAGGCGCCGTCCAGCGCCACGGGAATGGTGTTGCCCACGGCCGCCAGCTGCACCATCCGGGCATGTTCCAGCTTGTCCAGGATATGCTCCAGATTAGCAGGGTCCATCATGTTCACGGTCTCTGTCAGCTCGGCCACCTTGTTGGCCAATATATTCTGAAGGGACTGCCGGAGATCGCTGCGGTCAATGTCATTGGACACGTTCCTGTCCTTTTGTTCTTCCTCCAGCACCTCCCTGGCCAGTGCCAGCTTCAGGCTGTGGAATCCTTTAAAGCCGCACCGCCTGCAAAAACGGGATACGGTCGCGTCGCTGGTCCCGCTGGCCCTGGCCAGCTCGCCCACTGTCATGTCCACTACCTCCGCCTTATGCTCCATCATGTAATCCGCTATCTTTTTCTCTGCTTCAAAAAACTCATCATAGGAGGAGCAGATGACTCCCAACGCGCTTCGTGTCTCTCCCATATCATATTCCGCCTGTCTCATGTAAATTTATTTCATGATTTAAATATAGCACACAAAATTTAAAAATAAAAGTTGTTTTTCGTCATATATTATAATGCTTTATGAAACTTTATTAACTTTTCGTTACTCCCCTTGTTTTTCCTTTTTTACTGTGCTATAATCTCTAAACGTTAACATATTATTAACAATTTGTTTATATTTAGCCGCATATTATCAGGTCTTCAAATGTGAGAAAGAGGCTGGTATCATGAAAGACATTAAAACATTTTTTTCCAAGTACAAGCATGCATGGCTGCTGTGTTATGGCTTTATTTACCTTCCATGGTTCTGTTACCTGGAAAAGACAGTCACCCGTCATTACCATGTAATGCATGTTGCCCTGGACGACTTCATACCCTTCAACGAATATTTTATTATTCCCTACATGATGTGGTTTTTATACGTGGCAGGAACCATTGTTTTCTTTCTTTTCCGTAATAAGGAAGATTACTACAGGATTTGCACCTTCCTGTTCTCAGGCATGACCATCAGCCTGATTATCTGCACCTTTTTCCACAACGGCACAGATTTCCGGCCGGCCATTGACCCGGGCAAGAACGTATTTTCCAGCATGGTTGCCGCACTGTACCAGACGGATACGCCTACCAACGTATTCCCCAGCATCCATGTGTACAACTCCATCGGCACCCACATCGCCATCATGAAGAGCGAGTCCCTTAAGAAATATCCCTGGGTGCGGGCCGGTTCAGCCATCCTTATGGTTTCCATCTGCCTGTCCACCGTATTCTTAAAACAGCATTCGGTTATCGACATGGTGGGAGCAGCCATTATGGCTTATGTGATTTACGGAATCGTCTACGGATACAACTGGTCCGCAGAGGACAAGAAGGTCACCCAGAAGGCGCTTAGTTAAATGAATGGGCTCAAAAGGAGTCCGAAGTTAAATGGACAGAAATCAGAACCGCTGTACGCCAGTTATTCTACCACCTGGCATACAGCGGTTCTTTTATCTTTGGTGCCACTGCACCCTCATTATTTTCACGGTATCACTGGCAGCATTTTTGCAGGGCACACCGCTCATATTCCCTGTCAGCGCTCATATAGAGGATGAAAATAACTGCGCTCAGCAGCAGATAGAAATACCAGGCCGCGGCATAGGAACCGGAGGCATCGTATATCCAGGCGGACATGGATGTGCCCAGCGCAATACCTGCCATATTTCCTGCATTGCATATTCCGTAAATGGATGTAAATTCCCGGGTGCCGAAAAAACGTGTCACCAGGCAGGTAGCCGGTATGGACTGGATGGCATTGGCAAGGCCAAAGGCAGCGGCAAACAGATATGGTGCGCCCGGCACATCCGCCATAATCAGAAATGCCAGGGAAGCTGCCAGCACCAGGCATATGTAGACGGACGCCCCCTTTATCCCCAGACGGTCATATAGGGTTCCCAGTATGACTTTGCCCGCCATCAGAACTCCCATGGACAGGGAATATATTCCGGATGCATACTGCTGGCCGTATCCCATATCTGTAAGGTATGCTATCACATGCTGCTGAATCCCCATTGCCACTGAACTGGCCAGTACCAGCGCTGCCAGTACCAGCCAGAACCGCCTGGTCCTCATAGCCTGGGATCTGGTAAGCCCTGTCCTCTTCTCCACCCTCTTCTCCGGCGCCGCATTGGCCTCTGCACTATCCTCTCCCACAAGTCCGTTATTGTTTCCAGCCTCTGCTTCTCCCGTTATCCGTCTCCCTAACTTCCCATCCTCCGGCGATTCCTTTATGACAAAAAGAATGACCGGTACCATGAGCAGCAGATACAGGCTTCCGATAAAACGGTAGCCGATCCTCCAGCCATAAACCGCCACCATGCGGGAAAGGACCGGCGTCACCACCATGGCCATGAGCCCGGAACCTGCCAGGGCAAAGCCCACTGCCGTCCCCTTCTTTTTCGTAAACCAGTTGGAAAGAATCTTATTTACAGGAATCAGGTTGGTGAACCCGAACACAAGGCCGCACAGTACCGCATTTACATAGAAAAACCACAGGCCCGGGGCAAAGGAATAGCAGAACAGGCAGAGTCCCGCAATCACGGAACCGGAAACCATCAGCTTCTTCAGACTGTACTTTTCCATCAGTCTCCCCTGAAAAGGGGCGGAAAACATGCCAACCATGGAAAAAATGCTGGAATATAAGGCAATCCGGCTTCTGGACACACCCAGTTCCATGGAAACAGGCTTCAGGAATACTCCCACGGTATTGGACAAAACCCCTATATTGCACCCGCATACCACCGCGCAGCCAAGAACAACGGACCAGCCATATAATAATCTGTTATCCTGCTTTTCCATCACGCCGTCCTTTCTCCCCGGATATGAAACACATACCGTTCCAGCCGCGACATGGCATCCTCGCAGACTGACATGGGACAGGCCAGATTAAGCCGGATGTGCTCCGGCGCCAGATAGGAAGCGCCATCATTTCCCAGCACGCCGCATGTCTCCATATCTTTAAGAATCTGTCCGAAATCCAGGGATGGCGCAGAGCAGTCCAGCCAGCCCAGATATGTGCCCTCCGGCAGCTGCATCCTGACCCCGGCAAACCGTGATATCACATAGTCATGTACGTATTCCTGGTTTTTTCTGATATAGCAGTTGAGCTGTTTCACCCACTCCCCTCCCTCCTGGTATGCTCCGATGAGCGCCTCGCAGGAAAGCACATTGGGATTGCTATAATGGGTCATGACCGTGGCCTTCTCCATGGCATCCCGCAGCCACGGCGCATAGGCCACGGCATAGGCGCAGCGCAGACTGGCCAGATTAAATGTTTTTGTGGGCGAGTACAGGCTGATGGTAATTTCCTTTGCCGGGCCGGACACCATGGCAGTGGGGATATGCTGCTTGCCCCCAGGGGTAAAATCGGCCCATATCTCATCTGAAATCAACAGCACATGATATTTCCCGCAAAGGTCCGCCACAGCCCTTATCTCATCCTCATCCCAGACCCTTCCCGTGGGATTATGGGGTGAGCAGAATATAAATGCCTTCACCTTGTTACCGAGGATTTTCCTCTCCATATCCTCCAGATCCAGGCGCATAATTCCTTCCCGGTCCGGCTTCAGCATGCTGGGGCAGAGTACCCTCCCCAGATCCCCAACGGTCCGGATGAATCCCGAATAGACAGGCCCGTTGCACAGTACCCTGTCTCCCGGAAGGGTAAATGCCTGAAGCGCTGCCGCGATTCCCCCCAGCACCCCATTCTGATAGAGTATGTGCTCCGGCCGCAGGTCATCATTGTGAAAATGCTTCCCATGCCAATTCATAATTGCCTCATAAAACCGGTTATCCAAATTAAAATAACCGAACAGCGGATGCTCCATTCGCCGCTTCACCGCCTCGATCACACAGGGGGCGGTGGCAAACTCCATGTCGGCAATCCCCATGGGTATAACATCCTCTCTCCCCTCATCGGCCGCCTTCCATTTTATGGTCCCGGTTCCTGTACGGTCCCACTTTTCATCAAATATTGATTGCATATCCAGTTCCTTTCTGTCGTCCATTCCCCATGGTGCCCTGTCTGTGTCCGCTACTGCCACAGCTCCGGGTCCAGCAGCGCCTGAACCAGATGGCTGGCCACTGCCGCCCACAGCTGTTCCCCCTTTTCCCTGGTGGCAGCATAGCTGTTTCCCAGGATGCCTGTCTCTGTGCGCGTATCAAAAGGCAGGAAGGTGTACGGACGGCCCGGACGGCCATGGGGCGTTCCCTTTTGTATATTTCCTCCCTTTGCTTCCTTATAACAGGGGTCCACCATGCTTTCATCCAGAGCCAGCATAAGGGAAGTCTCCACCTCGTCCGCGTGGAAAATATTGCTCTGGGTATCCAGAATGGCCTCGAAATCCTTATTGCAGCCCACATAATACGGAACCCAGGAAATATGGATGCCGTATCTGGTGACAATGTCCATAACAGCCATATCGGTTGGTGTCCCATTTCCCCCGTGTCCATTGACACAGCATATATTTCTGAATCCATGGGATACGATACCTCTGGCTATGCTTGTGAGATAGTCCATATACAGCCTGGGATCCAGGGACAGTGTCCCCGGATAGCTTCCATGGTGCAGGGAATTGGATATGGTGACAGTGGGCGCTATCACCGCGTGGCGGCCCATCTCTGCCAGCTTCCCGGCCGCAATGCCGCAGGCTGCCTCTGCCAGCATGGAATCCGTACCCACGGGAAGGTGCGGTCCATGCTGCTCCGTTGCCCCCAAAGGTATAAGTACCAGTGCATTTTCTTCTGCCAGCTTTCTCAGCTCTTCTCTGTTCAAATTATCCCACCTGTAAGGATGTTTCATCGCTATACACAGTCTCCTTTCCTGTATCCGTTTCTCTCCTCTTATATCCGGAAGGAACACTTTTCATAAGGCGGCATCTTCCTGGCATTCCTGGCCTCCGTGAAATCCTTCCAGAATGCTTCCGCCAGTCCCGGGTCCTTAAGTATATCCAACGCGCTCTGTGAAATAATCTTGCTGGCATAAACAGCTGCCTTTTCCCCGATGGCAGTTCCGGCTGCAGCGGTGACAGTCCAGTGGTGTGCCCTTGTTCCAGTCACTTCCCCAAGGCCGCTGAGCTGTATGGTGGGAAGAATGTGGCTCACATCCCCCACATCTGAGGTGCCCCTGAAAAATGGAATGGCATCCCAGTCCTTAACCGGAGAGGTCCTGACGGGAATCAGTGCGTCCGGATCCTCAGGCGGCTCCTCCTCAAAGAAATTCCGGTGGAGCTTCCTGGCAAATTCATAGTCCTCCCTGCTGTATGTGAGAGGCGGTATCTTCTTTACTTCCCCGTATACATACCGGTTCAGGGCAATGGCCGGGAAATTGCCCCTGCAATAGGTGCGCAGAGTCATCTTAAGCTTTGTCTCCGTCATGATGGCCGCCCCCCTGGCAACTGCCTTGACCCGTTCCACCAGTTCCCTGTTCTCCTCATCCCTGGAACGGATATAGTAGAAAACAGACGCATGTTCGGGGACCACGTTGGGCATTTCCCCGCCGTCCTCATAGACATAGTGGATGGAGCACTCCGGCGTCATGTGCTCCCTGAGGTAATTTACTCCGATGTTCATGAGCTCGCAGGCATCCAGGGCGCTTCTGCCGTTCCACGCCCTTACCCCATGAGCCGTCTTTCCGAAATATTCAAAGAGAATACTGGTGAGGGCCATATTGGTATAGCCCGCGAACTTAAGTTCATGCCCCCCGGGATGCCACATCAGGCACACATCCATATCATCAAAATATCCCCATTTCGCCAGCCACACTTTACCGTCCAGGGTCTCCTCCGCCGGACAGCCCACATAGATGATGGTGCCGGGCAGTTTCTCCCTCTCCGCCGCGAATTTAAGGGATGAGGCAGCGGCTGCCCCGCAGCCTGCAATGAGATTGTGGCCGCATCCGTGGCCGCAGCCTGGAACAGGGCTGTAATAGGGTACATTTTCCTGTCCCAGACCCTTTAAGGAATCCAGCTCGCCCAGTATTCCGATGACCGGCTTGCCCTCTCCCCACTTTGCATATACTGTATTATGAGGCGCGGACTGCGACTCCGGTTCCCTGGCGTTGAATGTGCGCGTCTCAAACCCCTGTTCCTTCATAAATCCGGCCAGACGCCCGGCCGTGTAGTATTCTTCCATGGCAAACTCCGGATGCTCCCAGATATCGTGCATCAGTGTTCTGGCCTCTGTCTCGTATCTGTCATACCATGACTGGATGTAATCGTTCATAACTTTAACCCATTCCTTTCGCTGCGGGGTGACCTAGTTCTTGCCTGTTCCGGACTGGTGCAGGATATATGCAAAGATGCAGGTGACGGCTATGTCCGTCAGCAGGCCGTACCTGGTAAATCCGGTATACCTGCAAACCAGGAATACCACAAATGCCAGAGGCACATATTTGATGCTGCCCTTGAAATTCGCCATAAGCCGCATGGTCAGCATGGAGCCGTACAGGCAGGGAAGCACGTATCCCAGCGCCTTAAGCACCGGCTCCGGCACCACCTGAAGCATGGCCGATCCCACCAATATAATGACTGTCAGCACAATCAGACTGAAGAAAATGGACATACCCACGCCGATAACCGTTGCCATCTGTCCCCTGGGACTGCTGTTGTCAGAATCTGTGGCGCTCTGCACCGCCACTGCCACCGGCACACGGGTATTGCCCACATTGCCGGCCAGATAAGACATATACGTTCCGGCGGCTCCCAGGATGGGAAAATACGAGATAGGTTCCGCAATCCACCCTCCCACGCCGGCTGCGCAGGCCGCCGCCGCGCAGGCCATGTATGCATCCGCCGGGGCCGTGAAGCCTGCAACGAAATGCATGTACAGGACAGGGGCAAACATCAGTATGAATGCAATAGCCATGGTGGCCCGCCCAATCAGATGCACCTTTTTAACATATACATTGCTGTAATCTTCCTGAATCTGGTCTTTTGTCATCCCATTTTTCTCTTCCATGACCCTACCTCCTATAAACCTGCGTAATAAGCCACGGTAGCGCAAATCATGCCCGCCAGCATGGCAATGCTCATCGTAAAGTTTCCAAGACTCTTCTTGCCGGACTTCTTCACATATTTTGTCAGCGCAAATGTACATGCGGCCGAAGCTGCAAATCCCACCAGGTTAGGCGAGGACTTGGATGCATTATTGGCCCCCAGATAGACTAACAGGGCCATCATGGCCGCCAGGGAGAAGGCAGGCAGGAAGCTGCGGCTGCTCTTGGCGGCTTTTACCATGGCGTCGTCCATGGGCTTTACCGTGATAAGGGTATTGATAAGGAAAGGAGCAGAGCCAAGTGTCATAGTAAAGAGGCTCAGCGTCAGAGTGCTCTCGGTTATGCCCTCGGTTCCCAGCGTCACGCCCAATGTGGAGGCCGCAATCTCCGCCATCTGCGTTTCATAGGCTGCTGATCCAATGACGCCCACTCTCATAAAGGACAGCACCGGTCCTATCAGGCTGACCAGGCCCAGGGCCACCACGATAATGGAACAGGCCGGCGCAATGGCGGATACGCAGCCGATTTTCATGACAGAACGCACTTCCTCTTCCGACAATACCCGGTGTTTCTTGTTAAACACCAACGCATTGCGGATAAACAATACCGCCTGGATAATTACCAGGCCAATAATTAAAAGGCAAAACAGAAAACAAATTCGGTTTACAGTGACCATGGCTTGACTCATACTCGTTTCTTCCTTTCTCTTTTGTAAACTTGGTTTACTTTTTGTAAAGTAACTTTACTTCATGTAAATATTCTATACCTTATTTCCTTCATTGTCAATATGCAAAATACACTTTTCTGATTTCCTGAAATAGGGCCCTGAAACGTGGGGTCCGGGATAAGGGTTCACGATAATACAAAAAAAGAAAGCATCCAAACACGATGCTTCCAGCTTTTCAGATCCCTATATAATTGACTACTTAAACTCATCCATCTGCATATGATAATCGCTGTAGGCCTGCAGGATTTGAAAGGCAGATTCAATCTGCTCTTTTGAAAAATGCTGCTCCAGATAGGCGATAAACTTGCCGAAATTTTCCGTGTCATAAGCCCGGTGCATTTCGTGAAGCTCCAGTCCCTTCTCAGTGGGATAATACAGGACCTTTTTTTCATTATACCGCTCCCGCCCCCGGTAGAGGAGTCCCGAACGTTCCAGCTTAGTGAGCATCTGGGTTGCTGCGGCCCGCGTCTTATTCCAGCTGTGTGCCAGCTCAATGGCGGATATTCCCGGATTCTCCACCACATATTTCAGAAAATGGACCTCAGTGGCCGTATAGCTTTCACCGTTCCCATACTCATGGGATGAATTGGATGCACGGCAGAAACTGGCCGCACGATGCATGATATCCGAAGCCTCAAATGTTGTAAATGTATAATTGTTTCCTCCCTGCGTCAATCCCTGTTCCTCTCTTTTTCTATTATCTCAGATAAAATCTTAGTTCCATTCTATCCAGTTTATGGGCAAAAGTCAACCTTTGCCTCCGGAATGTCCCCCTCCCGTCCATCCGGCAGATGCGGACAAAAAATCCACGGTCCTCCTGACAAACAGGATTTCCATGGATTTTTCACCTGGGTATTGGATTGATATGTCCGGTTGGGCTTACTGCTCCTTGGAAAAAGGATTCAGCATTTTGCTCACCACTTCCGCCTCAGACGGGCCCTCGAACAGGGTGCTTCCCTGGTCCTTGGCAGGTATGCTGTCCACCCTGGAGCCGTCAA
>OGSS01001786.1_pt1 | contig 12103 bp, 15 predicted proteins | sample 1553591 | NCBI WGS metagenome assembly OGSS01 (sample SAMEA2580061, study PRJEB22360) | human gut metagenome | biome: human gut; feature: human-associated habitat; material: faeces | place: Denmark | collected 2008/2010
CTGTCCCATACAATATACCATAATCATATTTATTAGAGGAGGTTTTGATATGTGTTGTAATAGATGCTGCTGTAGATGTTGTAGGTGTTGTAGATGCTGTAATGGCTGTAACTGCGGTAATAATTGCAGATGCTGCAGGTTCTGGGGTTCCAACCAGAATGACTGGGATAATAACTGGTGGCCGGTATGGGACCCGTGTGCAGGGGAGCGTCGGCAGGCTTACCGCGCAGGTTTTAACGACGGATACAGAGTAGGGTTTGAAGACGGAAGGCGTAATTGGCGTCCGTGGAACAGGTAAAACAGGAGGGCGGGTACCGGCAGTGGCCGGGCCCGCCTTTTGCGTTGAAAAAAGACCTTTGATATTTTGCCTTATCCGGGAAATAATAACCACGAGGTGACAATATGGAATCTATCTGGTTAAACGATACATGGAAAAATAAGGAACATCCGTCCCATCCGGGCCCGGGGGATGGGGCGGCGAGAAACGCAGGCCTTCCTCAGAAGGCGGAGGTGGCTGTGATTGGCGCGGGAATGGCGGGGATGCTCTGCGCCCGCATGCTTGCGGACCAGGGGGCGGACGTGGCGGTCCTGGAGGCCAGGGTGATGGGACACGGCCAGACCAAAAATACCACGGCTAAAATCACTTCCCAGCATGGCCTTATCTATGACAAGCTGATACGGACCCTGGGACATGACAGGGCCTTGCAGTATGCAAGAGCCAACCAGGCTGCGGTTGAGGAATATGAGAGGATGATTCGCACCAGGAACATTGACTGCGATTTCCTGCGCATTCCGGCCTTTCTTTATACAAAGAAAGAAGAGGGGAAAACCCATCTGGAGAAGGAGTGCAGGGCAGCCCTGAGCCTGGGGCTTCCTGCTTCCCTGACATCCGACACAGACCTGCCCTTTCAGGTAACAGAAGCCCTTAAATTTGAGAAACAGGCCCAGTTTCATCCCCTTAAATTCCTGGAGGCTGTCAGAGAAGGGATTCCTGTCTATGAACACACGGAGGTGCTGAAGGCGGAGGGCCGCCGTCTGATTACGAATCGTGGAATCATGGAGGCGGATAAGGTTATTTTTGCCTGTCATTATCCGTTCATGAACGTGCCTGGATTTTATTTTGCCAGGATGCATCAGGAGCGCAGCTATGTGCTGGTACTGGACAACGGTGAAGGGAAGGAAGGAAAACTGGATGGCATGTATTATGGCATCGATGAAAACGGTCTGTCCTTTCGAAATGCGGGCCCATACATTCTGATGGGGGGCAAAGGCCGGCGCACAGGAGAGGAATGCGGCAGTTCCGCCTTTGAATATCTGAGAGAAGAGGCCAGGGCCCTGTGGCCCGCTGCCAGGGTTGTATCGCAGTGGGCTGCCCAGGACTGCATGACGCTGGATGCTGTTCCCTACATCGGAACATATTCCCGGCTGAGGCCGGACTGGTATATTGCATCCGGTTTTCAAAAATGGGGAATGACCAGCTCCATGGTTTCAGCACTGGTTTTAAGGAATCTGGTCACGGGAGCAGCAAGTCCCTGGGAGGATGTCTTTTCTCCCCAGAGAAAGACATGGAGGGCATCCATGGGTTCATTTTTTAAGGAAGGGTATCATGCTGTCCGTGGTCTTACCGCATTGGGAGGGCCCAGGTGTCCCCATATGGGCTGTAAGCTGTCCTGGAATAAGGATGAACACAGCTGGGATTGCCCATGCCACGGCTCCCGGTTTTCAAAAGACGGACACCTGATTGACAATCCTGCCCAGACAGATTTGAAGGGGGATGAATAGCTTGTTTTGTATTCCGTCCCGTGGTAGAATCAAAAGAAGCCTGCACAGTCTTTCTGTGCAGGGCAAGGAGGCAGTGTACATATGATGGATGACAAGACCATTTTATTTGAGAAGACGCCAGTGCCAAAGGCGGTGATGCAGCTGGCAGTACCCACTATCCTGAGCTCGCTGGTCATGGTGATTTATAACCTGGCGGATACATACTTTGTGGGAATGATGAATAACCCGGTGCAGAATGCGGCAGTGACACTGGCATCTCCCGTACTCCTGGCTTTTAACGCGGTCAATAACCTGTTCGGCGTGGGAAGCTCCAGCATGATGAGCCGCGCATTGGGGCGTAAGGATTTTGAGGCGGTCCGGCGCAGCAGCGCGTTCGGGTTTTACTGCGCGCTGTTTTTCGGCGTTCTTTTTTCTGTTCTGTGTACGGTTGGCCTGAATCCCCTGCTGATTCTTTTGGGGGCGGATGTCAATACAATGGATGCGACGGCCGGATATCTGAAATGGACCGTGCTCTTTGGGGCTGCTCCGGCCATCCTGAATGTGGTTATGGCTTATATGGTCCGCTCCGAAGGCGCATCCCTTCATGCCAGCATCGGAACCATGAGCGGCTGCCTGCTGAATATAATTTTGGACCCCATCTTCATTCTGCCGTGGGGACTTGATATGGGAGCAGCAGGCGCCGGCCTGGCCACCTTCCTTTCCAACTGCGCTGCCTGCCTTTACTTTTTTGTGCTGCTGCGGGTCAGGAGGAAAACAACCTTTGTCTGTATTGATCCCAAAAAGTTCTCCTTTCAGAAGTATATTGTGCTGGGAGTGTGCGGCGTGGGCATACCGGCGGCCATCCAGAATCTTCTGAATGTGACAGGCATGACCATACTGAACAATTTTACATCCTCCTACGGCGCCCAGGCAGTGGCAGCCATGGGGATTACGCAGAAAATAAATATGGTTCCCCTCCAGGTCGCCATGGGTTTCTCACAGGGAATCATGCCCCTTATCAGCTACAGCTACGCCAGCGGCAACCACAGGAGAATGAAGGAAACAGTATTCTTTACCGTCAAGACCCTGCTGCCATTCCTGGTGGCGGTCTCCCTGGGGTATTATGCCGGGGCAGGCGTGCTTACAAGGGCGTTTATGGACAATGAGGCGATTGTGGCTTATGGAACAAGGTTTCTGCGGGGGTTCTGCCTGGGACTTCCGTTTCTGTGCATGGACTTCCTGGCAGTAGGGGTGTTCCAGGCCGTGGGCATGGGAAAGGCAGCGCTGAGCTTTGCCATTCTGCGCAAAATCGTGCTGGAGATTCCGGCCCTGTACCTGTTAAACCGGTTGTTCCCGCTGTACGGGCTTTCTTATGCCCAGCTGGCGGCGGAGCTGGTGCTCTCCGTTGCATCGGTTATCATGCTGGCCCGTATCTTCAGAAGGATGCAGAGGGAGGACGGCGCCTCCTGCTGATGCGGGTAAGGCAGAAGCGCCTGCTATGGATACAGTAGTATAGTTTATATAAGAAATACAGTATTTTGAAACATCAACCACTATGTTTGACCCGGAAGGTCATCCATTCTGTCTTAGTACGGTGAAACAATGATTCAGTATTATTTAGAAATGAATCGGCAAATCCCAGTTTGGCGAACTAATTGAAGTTGTGAGGACAAGGTTATGAACTTAAACAAAGAATTACACAGTATAATTTTTAAAAGGAAATCGTTTCATTTATTTAGAAATATCGGAAACGATACTATATCTGCAAATGACATTGAGAATATCAAAAAAATATATAAGACACTTATCCCGCTATGTCCTGATATAAAAACGGCAATTAAAATTGTTCCTGCGAATGAAACTACTTGTAAACGTGGTCAACAGTTCTGTATTTTACTATACAGTGAAAAGAGAGATAATTATTTGCAGAATATTGGGTATTTAGGCGAGCAATTAGATTTATACCTTGTTTCACAAAACATTGGAACACTATGGTTTGGAATTGGAAAGACGAATGAACCGTCATTTGATGGTCTTGATTTTATCATTATGATTGCAATATCAAAAGTAGATGATGAAAGAAAATTCCGCAAAGATATGTTCAAGAGCAAACGAAAGTCTATTGATGAAATTTGGCTGGGAGAACCACTTGGGGGAATATCTGATATTGTTAGATTTGCCCCAAGTGCTTGTAATACACAGCCGTGGATAGTAGAACATACTGATACCACTTTAAATGTTTATAGATATAAAAAGCAAGGTAAGCGAGGAATAATGCCTACTGATAAAGTATCTTTTTATAATCAAATTGATGTTGGAATTTTCTTATGCTTTCTTGATTTATGTTTGCAATATAAAGATATAAAGTATGAAGTACAATTATACACAGACAATGGGGCAGATGAAGAAAAAACATTGAATGCGGTTTATAAAATGTTTTCATAATCCCCAATTTATTAAGCTGGATGAATTGGAATTGTTGAGATAGCGGGTTAATAGAAAGGATTTGGTGAGGTGAGACAAAATGGCACTGAGGACGATTAGATATGGTAATGATGATATCCTGCGCAAAAAATGCAAAGAAGTGGCGGAAGTTGATGATCGAATCAGAATGTATTTAGATGATATGCTTGATACGCTACACCATACTGAAAATGGCGCAGCGATAGCGGCAAATCAGATTGGAATATTAAGAAGACTGGTCGTTATAGATTATTGTGATACGCTACTAAAATTAGTGAATCCTGTAATCATAGAAGCCAGCGGCACACAGGAATGTGTCGAGGGATGCCTAAGCTTCCCTGATAAGTTTGTTAAGACAATCCGTCCCCAAAAGGTAACTGTGCAGGCATTAAACGAAAATGGCAGGATGATTACAGTTGTCGGCGAAGACGAAATGGCAAAATGTCTTTGTCATGAATTGGAACATTTAGAGGGAAAGATTTTTCTTGATAGCGCAATAGAAGATGAATACGCAGAATAAGTAAACTTCCAGTTTTCCGAGAACCAACAAAACAACAGATTTGTGGAGGAAAAGTGACATGAAACGAAAATCAAAGTTAAACATGGCAATCGCTGCCGGTCTAGCCGCAATAACACTTGGTGGGTGCGCCACGATTGGAATCAATACGGTTGGTCTCCAGGCCAGCGCCATCAGCGGAATCCAAAATATGAGTTCTACCATAATGGCTCCAAACAAAGAACAGGCTCTTATTGCTGTTAATGTACAAGCAAAGGTCGGCTATCTGACCGTTGTTTATGGAGACAAGCCACAAATTGAAATCGGCTCGAAACTTGTAGACCATGCTTCTGTATCCTGGGATAACGGGGTGCTCACTTATCGAGATGATTTTGCGGATCATGATCTTTCCTTTGACGAGATTGACAGTGAAGAATATAAAATCGCCATAACCCTTCCAACCGGCCTCACAATAAAAAACTTTTCTGTTGAGGTGGGAATCGGCTCGATTGATCTACGGAATATGGTGGCAGACACCGTGCTCCTTACCGGCACGGGAAACATAAGTCTTGACGGTTTTCACAGCGAAACGCTTGAATTGAACAGCTCTTTAGCAGACATCAGCGCCGCGGACATTTCCATACAGAAAGAACTGTGTTTGCATTTATACGGAAGCTCGGCAGCCGTTTCCGGCGATATCAGAGGAAAAGTGCTGATCGACAGCGCAGGGATCAGCAATACAGAGATCATGTTTGTGGGTGCGGAAAGAGACGACTACGCCATTCAGAGTGCTTGGAAACCTGAATCCGGAAACAGAGAGGCCGGAGAGCGGCTCCTCAAAAGTGAAGAAGCCGGCATTTTGATTGATGGAGAACGGCACAGCCTTGAGTACACGGATTCCAATTCCGCTGCGCCGTATCAACTGGAGATCGTCTCCCGTGAGTTTCTGCCTATGAAAAATATTGATTTGAAATTTTTAGAGCAGGTGTTCTTCTGTGAAGGGATATTTGGCGGACACGACAATGATTTCATGTGGGTCAGTTTGGATGAGGATTTGGGCGGTATTCAGAAAGGCGCCGCGATCTACATCAAGCTGAACGATGAATTAAGAGCGCAGATCAAAGAGTATGAAATCATGGACAGACTTCGCATTTATTATGGCGGTCAAATTACAAATGCAGATCCTTTCCAGATAGATACGGTCTATTCGATCCAAAATAAAGATGGTCGGTAAGCTCCCCAACTCACGCACTGCTTATTTAATGCAATCAAATGCTGAGGACCATTTAAGCCGAATATGAATACCGGTCATCGACAAAGAACAATAAAAAGCACAAAAAATGTGCAGGAGGAAAAAACATGGATAACCCATTTCGGATTGAAACAAGAGAGAGCTTTCGCGTCATCGGCTATCGGATCCAGACGACAAACCATAAGGGAGAAGGAAAAAAGGCCATCCCCACCCTCTGGGCCAAGTTCAAAGCGGAAGGTCTTGAAACACCGCTGCTGGCGCTGGCAAATCAGGAGCCGCAGGGCTTGTTCGGCATTAACATTTATAACACGGACGAAGCGGATTCCCGGAAATTCGAGTATATGATCGCGGTTTCCAGTGACGGTGATATCCAGGATGAGCTTACGGCCTATACCGTACCGGCCATGACTTGGGCGGTATTTCCCTGCACGCTGGAGACCATCGGGAAAACGGAAGCGATGGCGATCTCAAAGTGGCTGCCCAAATCAAAATACCGGCCTCTGAATAAGGGCTACCTCACCGGCAGGATGAAATCTGGAGCGCCGGACATCGAACACTATGGTAAAGACGGGCTTGTTGAGGTGTGGATCGCCGTGGAGGAAAAAAGATGATGGACATCACACTAAATCCTGGAATCCATCAGATTTCTTCTTTGCGGACCAGCCGTTTTGCTACGGCGGAGGAAACAAAAACGAAGGCGTCTCCCACTTCTGATAGCGACCAAATAATCATATCCCAGGAGGGACGCGATAGCCTGGAAGCCCTAGCTGACAAAACAGCAACTCAACTCGCCGCCATGACTAAGGAAGATTTTTTGGCCCAGGTCAGACAATGGGAAAGTGAAAACCAGACCAGGCTGGAGATTGACCCATACCGGGAAGTTGATCCCGATGGTTCCATCGCCCGTAAGACCTACTTTGAGTCCTACTTGGGGCAGTTAATGGATATGGAGGACACCATAAAGGGGTACTATGCCGGCGCTTATGAGGAGGCTGTGTCCGGGCCGATTGATAGTTTGGCTTTTATTTCTGGAAAATACTTGTGTACCTGGTCGGATTATTTTGATTCCGGAATACCAGCCAAGGAGCGGCAGTGGACGCATTCCCAGCTTTGGGCTATGCTGACGGATTCCCATGTGGCGTTGAACGATCCCTACGCTTTAGCCGCCTCTGGCGGGCCTAAAACAGTTGAGCAAATGGACGAGATTGCCCGGCAGGCAGTAAAGGATAAATTAGATGGCCTTATGAAGCAGTGACAACTCCCATCTTGTTGGGTAGAAAAATTAGAATTCGGGAGCACAAACAATGAAAAAACTATATGGTACGTTGAAAATCACATTGTGGTGTTTCATTGGCGTTTTCATAGGAAGCAGTATCTCTCGATATCAAGAATACAAAGCTTATCCTGGTTTATATGAAATGCAATCCGCACCTTGGTATTCAGCAATCGTGATTCGTGGAATTTTTACTGCAATTCTTGTTGCGATAATCCTTGCAGCTATGTGGATCATTCGAAAGAAAATGAAATGAATAAAGATGGTTGGCAGTTTCTCGATCCACGCATTGTTATTTAGTGCAATCAAATAATGAACAATAGGAGAAAGAGAAATGGATCAGATATACAGTGAAATCAGTTTGAAGACAGTGGAAAAATTCAGGCTTGCCCGTTATGTCATGATTAGCCCAAATCCTGAAAATGATACAATGGAATATATGGAACGATGGGCGAAAAACAGTGGGCTGCTTGATTACCCCGGCTATACCCCAAGAAAGATCGGCTGGGATTTCCCCTTTGTCTCCGAAGAACAGAAAGAAAGATTTGGGCTGCATGGATATGTGGCGGCATATATCATTCCAGAGGATTTTGTTCCTTCCTGCGAGGGGGCGGAGCTGGTTGTTCAAGAGACGGACCATTACGCAGTGATCACTATTACGGACCCCTTCTCCGCGCCATGGGAGAAGATCCCTGGCGCTTATGGGAAAATTTATGAATATGCGAATGCCCGCCATATGGTGGCCCAGAGTTATGAAAATCGCATCTGCATGGAGGAGGTCTATGTCAGAGAGGGCGTTACCTATATGGACGTTTATGTTCCAGTTGATACACAATAAAATTTTAACTTCAATTTGCTCATGGGGTTGCCAAATTAGAATTTGGAGGAATATTAAATGAGTAGAAGATTTGAGTTTACAGAAAAAGAAGGGATTTCATGCAGCATGATAAAGTCTATCAAAAGTATTATGACGAGGTTGTGATTCTGCTGGAAACAGGGCTTCGCATTTCCGAGCTTAGTGGACTGACGGACACGGACTTGGATTTTGAAAACCGTTTTGTCAGGATAGACCACCAGCTTTTACGAAGTACGGAAGATGGCTACTACATTGAAACGCCAAAGACAGACAGCGGTTTCAGACAAGTACCTATGACCGCAGCCGAAAGTAACGACCCCGCACACCATGCGCCACACCTTCTGCACCAAGATGGCGAATGCGGGAATGAATCCCAAGGCGTTGCAGTACATCATGGGCCATGCCAACATCGTGATGACGCTGAACTATTATGCTCACGCAACCTTCAATTCCGCCAAGGCAGAGATGGACCGGCTGGACGCTGCTGCTTAGTAGTAATGAGGATTTTACTACTCTACATACTACTTTTCATAGCAAAGACGTGAGCGGTTATGAGGGTATATGAGAGTTTCTTCCAATAGAGAGAAAGCCGGGAAAGCCCGGAGCTACGGGCTTTCCCGGCATTTGAAAAGTTATAAAGAGATAATCAAAAATCTATTTAGATATTATAGGAAATAGCAACTGCCTAATGGCTGCGGAATAAAGAAATGTCAATCGTAATAGTTTTCTAATACGCTGGTAGAAACAGACCTTCCTTGAAACTCCTCTAGCCACTCACCGTATGCCGGATTTACCCAAATAGCGCCATCGCCATAGGTCACTTGTTTGATACAAGCCACAATATATATTGCATCGTGTTTCCCCATTGATTGATCCCACCCATCAAATAGAAGCCATGCAGCTTGTTGTGACTGCCCTGGAGCCACTGCGTTTTCTCGCGCAACTTCTTTTTCACTCTGTTTCCACTCTTTCAGCCAGTTTTCCACCCATGCCTTGCCATTCTCTATCTCAAGAGAACGAATCAAATTCTCCGGCGGTTGCTGTTGCATCCTCCTGTAGATGTGGGAATATGCCTTTGGTGATACCGGAGATATACTTGTTACAATACCATAATCTATGCCATCTGGACTAAAGCCAACGTTTCCGACCTCTCCATTTGCGGCGACATTTTGAGCATCCCAATATAGCGCAAGTGGAGTTCCATTTTTGTCGTATGCCAGACAGACAATTTCATAATCCATAATGGATTTGTCACTTGTATTGGTAAAACTGATTACATTGTTGGGCCAACGATATTTGCTGTCGTCATACAATATTTCGCAATCGTCTATGCGGAGAGGAACGACCTCCGGTTTTGTGTCTAGCGTTTCAGGCGAAATAATGTCATTATGCTCTGTTAGATTTACATCGTCTCCCTTGGTGGTAACGGATGGCGTTGCAGCATAAGCGCCTACCGCTGTTGCCCCAAAGCAAAGGACGAAAATTAACATCACGGAAATTGCCGCTGTCAGTCGAGTAGTTTTCTTAAATTTCATAATAGCGTCCAACCTTTCTTTTAAAAACTCCTTGCCCTCATTCAGTGAAACGGAAGCAATAGAATTCTTGTAGCTGCCACCCGCATCCATAGCGTTCAGCAGGGTATCACCATAGGCCCGCTGTTTTTTTGCGTCCATTGATTTTATAACTGCCTCGTCACAGGAAAGCTCACAAGCGCGATTGATCTCACGGCCCATCAGGTAGACCAGCGGATTAAACCAATGGAAGCAGACCGTAACTTGTACCAACCACTTATAGAACATATCCCGCCGCTTGTAATGCGTCAGCTCATGCAGAATTGTATTTTCAAAATCGGATTCCGAAAGCTCGGTTGTCGGCAGCATGATACAGGGCCGAAAGAATCCAATTAGGAGTGGGGAGGAAATCAGGCTATTTGTATAAAGCCCCACGGCCCCCTTGACGTTGGTTTGTTCCACCAACTTTCCCACATGCTCCCAAAGCTGAATATCAGCTATTTCAGTCCGCCCAGCTTGAATGTATTTGACAAAACTTTGATAGATGGTCACTTTCCGAATCAGCAGACAGGCGGCGACGATCAACCAGACCACCAGAGAAACAGCGGCGACATTCTGTTTTACCATATCAAATATGCCGGGCGTTGTCAGTTTGACCACCCCCGGCTGTTCAACGTCGCCTAAACCAACTTGGCCGGGGACATTGCCCTGATCGGAATAATCCGTTTCAGATAAAACAGGCGATTGCTGTTCGGGTCGTATGCCTATGTCCGTCTGTACCACGGCATGGTCGAAATACTGAAACAAAGTACCTACTAGGTTTGTTTCCGAGGCAAAGGGGAGCAGCAAACGGGCAACGACGACCAGCCAAATATAATACTGCCATCTTTTGCTTAACTTATCTTTCACCAGAGGCTTGCAAAGGAGCAGGATAAGAATGAGTAGCGCCCCGGATAGAGATAACGACAGAATTATTTTTAACAGCTCGTTCATTTCCTCTTGTCACCGCCTTTCCAATGCTTTTTTAAGTCCTCGTACTCGTCAGCAGAGATCAAATCCTTTTGTATCAGCGTGGAGATCAGTTCTTTCACGTCCCCCTCATAAATCTTTTCAAGAAAGGTTTCCGTTTGTGCCGCCTGATACTCCCCCTCGGAAACAAGAGCGGTGTACTTGTTCCGGCGGCCAATCTTATTCGTTTTCAGAAATCCCTTGTCAATCAGCCGCAGAAGCAGAGAAATAATCGTGTTCTTCGTTGTGGACATATCTTTCTTCGCCAAGCCCTCGACAATTTCAGCATAGAGGGCCGTCCCTCCGTTCTCCCAAATGGTTTTCATCAGCTCCAACTCAAAATCTGACATATGTTGTAACATCTTTTGCCTCCTTTATACGTAGGATAGCATTGTGCAATCAAAATGTCAATAGCTTTTACCGGGTGAAGATAGAGGCAGGCTCCCTCAGCCTTATCTTTTAGCATATGATTTATGGCTGTTTCTGCAAGAACCCGTTCTGCACTTTGCCTCCCGATTTCCGGAATCGCATCCAAAGCCTGAACAGCCCAGCTTATAGAGTCTGTTTTTGATATCTTCATCTAAATCCGGGATGAGAGAAGTAAGACGTTCTATATGTCCAAGCTGATGTGATAACATTTTTTGTTAATGTTCTAAGACATGCTCTTGCAGAGCTCTTCGCATTTCCTGAAGTTTATTTCTGGCCCGATCTTCTGCCAGTTTACTTAAAACAACCGGGCCTGTTTCCCCGGATATGTTTGCCTTTAAAATAGCCATCCCGCTTTTTCCGCTGATATCAGTAATAATACTCCCTGGATTCGGTTTCATTCACAGGCACGTCCTTCAATCAACTCCTGACGGTAACGGGTTATTTCGTGCAACTCTCTCTGTTCCCGGTTTGGTATATAACTTGCTTTTACTAATCCATGACGTACCAGATCCGCAATCCATTTTGCATCCTTCACATCTGTCTTGCGTCCGATGAAGCTTCGTATAGAAAAAAACGATACATAACAACAGATGCATATATTTCACCGATTGGACAAAACAAGTATGTGTTTTTATAATAATCAAGGTAACATAGGATGTGTATATATGGCAGATACGCCAATATAAATTTGGGAGTGGAAAAGGATTATGAAGAGAAGTTGGTTAGGCATTGTTATTTGCGCTGCCGCATTATTGGCATCAGGATGTTCCTCCGGTACAGACGCGTCAAAGGCCGCGGCTGAGTCTGATACGGCCGTAGCCGCGGACAAGGTATCTGCGGCAGAGGCACCTCCGGTTGAAAAGAAAAAGGTCTATGTGTCGCCGGACTGGGTCCAGAGTGTTCTGGACGGGAATCAGGAGGAATCAAAGGATTATATGGTTTTGGAATGTGCCTGGGGCACGGTCCAGGACGCGGCGGCTTATAAGGAGGGCCACATCAAGGGCGCTTACCACATGAATACGGATGATATTGAATCGGAGGAGTACTGGAATAT
>OGSS01001788.1_pt1 | contig 12069 bp, 12 predicted proteins | sample 1553591 | NCBI WGS metagenome assembly OGSS01 (sample SAMEA2580061, study PRJEB22360) | human gut metagenome | biome: human gut; feature: human-associated habitat; material: faeces | place: Denmark | collected 2008/2010
ATCTTGGGGCCATACAGGCATTTTCCCAATATCAGCCGGTATTTTATCCGGTTGAACTGACAGAGGAAGGCATGGATATTGGACAGTTAAACGATGCGCTGAAGCATGATGTCAAATTTATATATGCCATTCCCGACTTCCAGAATCCCACAGGACTCAGCTATTCCGCTGAAAACAGAACGTGTATCCGGGAAATCCTGAGGGAGCGGGAAATTGTTTTGGTGGAGGACGACCCCTATGGGGAGCTGCGCTTTGACGGGAGCGGCCGCATTCCTTATATCGGGGCGGGCGAGCTGCCGGGCAGCATCCTGCTGGGGACATTTTCAAAGACAGTGACCCCGGGCATGCGCACCGGTTTTATGATTTGTTCTGATACGAAGCTGCTGAAACATATTTCAGTTGCAAAAGAAGCCAGCGATTTACATACCAATATCTTCTCACAGTACCTGATATGGGATTATCTGACGCACAATGATTACGACGCCCATATCGCCCAAATCAGGAAGCTGTATCAAGAGCAGGCCCAGGCCATGACAGAGGCCATGGACCGGTATTTTCCGGGGACAGTCAGGTATACCCGGCCCCGCGGCGGCATGTTCCTTTGGGTGACACTGCCGGAGGGGGTCAGCGCATTATCGCTGCTTCCCAAAGCCCTGGAGAAACAGGTTGCATTTGTTCCGGGTGACCCGTTTTACATCAATAAGACCCATACCAACACCATGCGCCTTAACTACACCAACGCGGACTGCAGGATGATTGACGAGGGGGTCCGCAGGCTGGGTGAGCTGTTTGGTGAACTATAAAGCAAAGACAGCCGGCCGCCCTTTTCAGGGGTAAAGGTCATGGGTGGCCCTGTCCTTTCACGGATATTGCGTGAATGATTCCACTCAGTTCTTCCATACATGCAAGGCTCCGGGAGTTTCGTGCTCCCGGGGCTTTTTTTGCGTATTTGCCTGAAAATAAAATGGTATGATTCAGACTGACGGACAGGAATGTCTGACCAATTCCAAATACTTACAGGTGGGGGCGTTCAATCGAAAAAAGTGAATTATAAATTCAAAACTATCAATTTTACAAAACTGAATATAACCGTTATACTCATATTATAGTTAGTGCAAAAGTTATAAAAAAACAAATAAATAAAGCAAAAATTTATGGAAAGGTGATGATTATGTTGAGATTCAGAATTCTGGAAAAGGACGGCACAGAAGGAACCATCGAATTTGCAGAGAGGTATGTTATCAATGCAGGATATACGGGCCGGGACCAGGCAGCAGTGAAGGCACACATTGATGAGCTGAAGGAAGAAGGCATTCCTGCGCCTGACAAGACACCGGTTTACTTCGTGAAGCTTCCCGGCAAAATAACACAGGAGCAGACATTTGAGGTGTTGGATGAGACAGACCACTCCGGAGAAGTGGAATTCGTACTTCTCTGTGACAGGGAAAACGTATATGTGGGAGTGGGAAGTGACCACACGGACCGCAAGCTTGAAGTGGTGGATATACCAAAGGCCAAGCAAATCTACCCCAATACCATCAGCCGTGAACTCTGGCGTTTGGAGGATGTGGCTGACCACTGGGATGATATCATAATCCGAAGCTGGGTAAAAAACGGCGGAGAGAAGAAGGTTCTCCAGGAAGCAAAGCTGACAGCTATGTTGGATCCGATGGATCTTTTGGAAAGGGTAAAAAAGCTTCTTAAGAATCCGGATGACACACAAGGTCTTGTCATCTACTCAGGTACCGTTGCAGCTTTATTTAAGGCTGACTACAGCCCATATTTTGAAAGCGAGCTGGAGGATCCTGTTCTGGGAAGAAAGCTGAGTAATGTATATGAACTGAATTGTGTGTCTGCATGGTATAAGGGCGACTGATTCGGTCAGAAATAAGAAACCATTATACAAAAAATCAATATAAAAAACAAAGGAGGATTTTACGATGGCAAAGCAGGAGTATGAAATCAGGGATGTGGATTTATTTGGAGAGTGGCGTTTGGTAGAGGGAGGTTATAACGGGACAATGGAGAAGATTCTCTCATATGACCCGGAGACAGGCAACTATACCCGCCTCTTAAAGTTCCCGCCCAAGACAGAGATGCCGGAGGTGCTGACCCATGATTTCTGTGAAGAGATATATGTTGTGGACGGTTACCTGACAGATACCCAGAAAAATCTGACCATGTCAAAAGGCTATTACGGTTCCCGTCTTCCGGGCATGCTTCACGGCCCCTACAGCATTCCTCTGGGATGTACAACAATGGAATTCCGTTACCAGGATCCCTGCAAACCAATTGACCCGGAATGCAGCCTTCTTAAACTCAAATTAGGCGGGCCAAGGGAATAGGGAATCTGCCCGGACACAGCCGGAGAAAGGCCCAGGAGGTAAAAGTAAGGTATGAAAGTTGCAATTGTACAATTTGCGGTTAATGATGAAGAAAGTAAGGAACAAAAAATTATCCGTATGGAGGGTATCCTGGACAGCTTAAAGGGAAGTGACCTTATCGTCCTGCCGGAGCTGTGGAATATTGGTTTTTTTGCTTATGAGGATTATGCGGGGCAGAGCGAGCCGCTTACCGGTCCCACCTTCAGCAGTCTGGCAAAGAAGGCAAAAGAACTGGGATCCTATATCTTTACAGGCAGCATTTCTGAACAGGATGGGGATAAGTGTTATAATACAGCCGGCCTGATAGACCGGGAGGGCAGACTTCTGGGTACATACCGGAAAATGCATCTGTTTGCAGCCGAACGCCAGTATATGGGACGCGGTGACAAGCCGGTGGTTATTGATACGGAATTTGGCAGAATAGGTATGAGTATTTGTTATGACATCCGCTTTCCTGAGCTCTTTCGCAAGGAGGTGGAAATGGGAGCCGAAATATTGGTTAACTGCGCAGGATGGCCGTATCCCCGTGTGGAGAGCTGGAATATGCTGCATCCGGTACGGGCAATGGAAAACCAATGTTATATGCTGAGCTGCTGCTGCGCCGGCGCCAGCCGCGGCAACCCGTTTATTGGCCGGAGCATGGTGATTGATCCGTGGGGAACGGTCCAGGCGGCGGCAGGCAATACGGAAACTGTAGTAAAGAGTGAAATCTTCCCAGAGCAGCTGGCAGGTATCCGCGAAACCTTTACTGCGTTAAAAGACAGGCTCATATACTAGAAGGGGGAAAATCATCTTGGAAGATTCAAAGGCATCTGCAGGTAACGTTCAAACCTATTTGAAAGAACAAAACATAGAACTCACCTTTGACCGCATTGTTATCCAGGCAATGAGCGGAATGGCTCAGGGACTTTTCGCTTCGCTTCTGATTGGTACAATTATCGGTACAATCGGAAAGTTTATACCTGGAGCAGTGGGTGAATTCTGCAAGGGGGTATCCGGATATACAGGGCAGATGCAGGGTGCTGCCATGGCCATGGCCATCGGTTACGCGCTGCAATGTCCTCCATATGTCCTGTTCTCCCTGGCTACAGTTGGATTTGCAACCAATGCACTGGGAGGTGCCGGAGGTCCGCTGGCAGTATACTTTGTCTCACTGGTTGCCATCTTTTTTGGAAAGCTGGTATCCAAACGCACAGCGGTGGACCTTTTGGTGACACCAACAGTCACCATCGTTGTGGGTGTTATGGTGGCCAATGTTCTGGCGCCGCCCATTGGAGCCGGCGCTTCCGCGGTGGGCTATATGATTATGTGGGCTACAGAACAGCAGCCTCTGCTTATGGGGGTGCTGGTGGCTACCATTGTCGGCATCGCGCTTACGCTGCCCATCAGTTCCGCTGCAATCTGCGCAGCTCTCAGCCTTGTTGGGCTGGCCGGAGGAGCGGCGGTAGCCGGATGCTGCGCCCAGATGGTGGGACTGGCAGTATGTTCCTACCGGGAAAACCGTGTTAACGGCTTGTCCTCCATTGGATTAGGCGCCGCCATGCTCATGCTGCCGAATATTTTAAAGAAGCCTGTTTTATGGCTTCCGCCTTTAATTACCGGGATGATTACCGGTCCTATCGCAACCTGTGTATTCCGCTTAAAAATGAATGGAACCCCCATTTCATCCGGAATGGGAACATGCGGACTTGTGGGTCCAATCGGTGTGGTAACCGGCTGGTTTTCTCCAGACCAGGCAGCGGTACTGATTCATGAGACTGCAATCTCACCGGTATTTAAGGACTGGATTGGGCTGGCTCTGATTTGTTTTGTCCTTCCTGCCCTGCTGTCCTTTGTTATCTCCGAATTCATGAGAAAAAGGGGTTGGATTCAACCGGGTGATTATACACTGATGTAGATGAAAGCGTGTTTGTGAATATTATAGAAGCGGGAAGCCAGGGGCTGTTGAAGAACCCAGGGCTTCCTGCTTTTTTGAGTAAATGGAAGGATGCTTTACGGATGCCTGTGGACCCCGTCGTCTATCCGGTCGATTTCCGACCAGTATTCCTGGGTCAGCTGGATTAGACCGGCCATCTGGGGCGTTAAATATTTATTTTTATGATAGCAGATGTGTACATGAAAGGGCAGCTCATAATCTGTTATGGGGAGAACCGCCACTTTTCCGCTAAGGAAAGCGGAGCGGACAAGGTGTTCCGGCAAAAACGATATGCCGAGATTCTGGCGCACCAGGTTGATGATGATGCTGGAGCTTTCCGTCTGGATTACCGGGCAGAGCTCTATGCCCAGGCTTCGGGCCTTTTTGGTAAGTTCCTGACGAAGGAATGTAATTTCACCGGTGAGAATCATGGGTTCTTCCAGGATTTTTGCCAGAGTGACCTGTTTCATCTGTGTTATGGGGTGCTCCGGCGCGCTGATGAACACAGAGGATTCCGCATGGCTGCATGCGCAGACACAGTCTGACATGCTGATTTGGTCTCCCATGGCAAAAATCAGGTCCACTTCATTACGGCGCAGCATTTCAAACAGAGGCCTGGTGACAGCAGGATAGATTTGGATAATCACATTCGGAAAGCGTTCCCGGTATTTCTTAATATTGGTGAGCAGCAGGGAATTCATGATGGATTCCACAATACCAATCCTCAGTGTGCCATGGATTTCAGAAGGCGCTGTCAGGCTGATGGAGGATATCTGCTCCTGAATATGAAGAATCTGATTCACATAAGGGATGACCTGCTGGCCATAGACCGTCAGAGAGACGTGGCGGCCAATGTGCTCAAACAGGGAAAACCCCATCTCGGCCTCCAATTGTTTGATCTGCGTCGTTATAGTGGACTGCGCATAGCCAAGCTCCTGGGCAGCTTTTGTAAAGCTTCCTAATTCCACCACCCGCAGAAAGCTGTAGAGATTTCGAAACTCCATATCCATACCTCCATCTATCGATTTTTTTGAATTATAATTTCTATTATATCAATTTTACAAATAAAAAGCAATCACCTATAATGAAAATAAGAAATGAAAAAGGAGGCTTCAACTTGAGTACGATTACAATAAACCAGAAGTGGTGTAAGACATGCGGAATCTGTATTGCGTTCTGCCCCAGGCATGTATTTGAAATGAATGAGAATGGATATCCATATCCGGCCAGGCAGGAAGATTGTGTGGGATGCAGGCTCTGTGAACTGCGCTGCCCGGACTTTGCGGTAAAGGTTGAGGAGGGATAATTATGGGAGAAGTAAGGTTTATGCAGGGGAATGAAACGATGACTGAGGGAGCAATTGCCGCAGGCGCCAGGTTTTACGCAGGCTACCCAATCACCCCCTCTACCGAGGTGGCTGAGACTTCGTCCATCCGCCTGCCCCAGGTGGATGGGGTGTATATACAGATGGAGGACGAAATCAGCAGTATGGCAGCCCTGATTGGAGCGTCCTGCTCCGGAAAGAAGTCGTATACCGCCACCAGCGGTCCCGGCCTGTCGCTGATGCAGGAGAATCTGGGAGTGGCAGTGTTGGGGGAAATACCATGTGTCATTATCGATGTACAGCGTTCAGGTCCAAGCACAGGTCTTGCCACCAAACCGGCCCAGGGGGATGTTCTCCAGACACGCTGGGGTACCCACGGCGATCATTCCATGATTGTGCTTTCACCGTCCTCAGTACAGGATTGCTTTGACCTGATGATTACGGCTTTTAATTATTCAGAGCAATACCGAACTCCGGTTATATTTCTTTCGGACGAGATTATCGGCCATCTGAGGGAACAGGTGATTATCCGCAGCCCGGAGGAAATCCAGGTGGTGGAGCGCAGGCATCCGGTCTGCCCCCCTCAGATGTATAAGCCGTATGACCATTCTGAGGGGTTGGCGCCTCTTGCGGCTTACGGAAGCCAGTATGTGTTTAAGGTAAATGGAAGTATGCATGATGAGATGGGTTATCCCTGTGCCAGACCGGACAATGCTGACCGGATGATCCGCCATCTTTCAGATAAGATTGAGTCACACCGTGATGAGATTGCCATTACCCGTAAGTACCGGATGGAGGACGCGCGCTACATCATCATTGCCTATGGCGGCTCCGCCCGTTCCGCCCTTGAGGCCATGAAGAAAGGCCGCAGTCAGGGGCTGCCCATCGGTGTCCTGCAGCTGGTCACAATCTGGCCGGTGGCGGAACAGGATATAAGAGCCGCTATGGAACAGGCGGAGGCTGTGGTGGTTCCTGAACTGAACCTGGGACAGTACATTGGTGAAATACGTATGAGGAACCCCAAACATATTCCGGTGGAAGGCGTAAACCGTGTGGATGGAAAGCCTATTGAACCGGCTGACATCTTGAAGAAAATTGAGGAGGTTGCAAGATAATGCTGCAGGATTTTTTATTAGAGGAAAAGCTTCCGCATTTTTGGTGCGCAGGCTGCGGGAACGGCATTGCATTACATGCAATTCTGAACAGTATGGACAAACTGGGCTGGACCTGCGGGGACACAGTTGTTACTACTGGTATCGGCTGCTGGGGCAAGGCGGATGACTATGTGAAGACAAACACGTTCCATGGCACCCACGGACGGGCTCTGGCATTTTCAACCGGAATCAAGCTGGCTAATCCCGGGTTACATGTACTTACCCTGATGGGGGATGGAGACGGGATAACCATAGGAGGAAACCATCTGATCCATGCCGCGCGCCGAAATGTGGATGTCACTGCCATCATGGTCAACAACTTAAACTATGGAATGACCGGCGGACAGTATTCAGGCACCACCCCAAAGAATGCAATCACAAAGACTTCTCCTTATGGCCATGTGGAACAATCTTTTGATGTCTGCAGTGTTGTGAAAGCGGCAGGAGGAAGTTTTGTCGCCAGGGGAACTGTGGTTGACGTGGTCCAGCTGGAACGGCTGATGGAACAGGCCATGTCCCATAAAGGTTTTTCCTTTGTGGAGGTCATATCTCCCTGCCCCACTCATTACGGACGCTCGAATAAGCTGGGAAAGGCTCCTGCCATGATGAATTGGATAAAAGAAAACACGGTTTCAATCGCAAAGGCCGGTTCTATGAATCAGGAGGAGCTTAGGGGGAAGTTTGTGACTGGAATCCTGGAAGACCGGGAACAGGAGGATTACAGCACTGCTTACCGGCATGTAATCGATAGTTTGAAGGGAGGGGAAGCGTGATGGGAGAGCAGAAGGAGATAATCATTAGCGGCGTAGGAGGCCAGGGGCTTATTCTGTGCGGTACCCTGATGGCCCAGGCAGCCGTGCTTCATGACCACAGACAGGCTACGCTTTCATCGGAGTACGGTGTGGAAACGCGGGGGACTTTTGCAAAATCAGATGTCATTATCAGCGACCAGGAGATATATTTTCCCGATGTGACAGAACCGGATATGATTGTCTGCCTGGCCCAGGTGGCCTATGAGCGGTATGCGGGCAAGTATGGGCCGGAAGTCATGATGATTTATAACCAGGATGAGGTGACGGCAGATCCGGCGTACAGCGCCTCCCAACAGGGAATCAATATCACAAAGATATCCAGGGAGCTGGGCAACACGGCAGTAGCCAATATCGTGACTCTGGGAATCGTGGCAGGAGTACTGGACGCGGTGACAGCAGAAGGCGCCTTGAACGCTATCCGTGAATTTTTCGGCAGCCGTGGGGAAAAGGCGGTGGCGTTAAATAGAAGGGCGTTTGAGACGGGTTATGATATAGGAAGAAATATGGACAGGTGTCCGGGCGGGTCTGCGCCGCGGTGCGGTTCAATGAATTAAGGAGGCGTTTGTATCATGACAGTCTGGACAGCGGTAGGTATTGTATTGGTCCTGTTTCTTATCGTAGGCGTGGGCCTGTTTTCCGGAAAGAGGGTCAAGGGTGCCAGTGACTTTGTGGATGGCGGCAAAAAGGCCGGCCCTTTTCTGGTCTGCGGCACCATTATGGGCAGCCTGGTCAGCAGCCAGGCCACGGTGGGAACAGGCCAGCTTGCTTTCCACTACGGCCTGGCCGCCTGGTGGTTCACCCTTGGGGCGGGAATCGGATGCCTGGTTCTTGGTATGATGTACGCCAGACCCTTAAGAGACAGCGGCTGTATCACGGAATTACAGATTATCTCCAGATCATATGGCGCGGCTGCCGGAAGTCTGGGCTCCGTATTGTGTTCCACAGGTATATTTATCAGTGTGCTGGCCCAGGTGGTGGCATGTTCCGGTCTGGCAATTACCCTGTTTCCTCAAATCCCTGTCTGGGCAGCGGCTCTGGCCTCTATTCTGATTATGTGTTTTTATGTGATGTTCGGCGGCGCCTGGGGCGCTGGCATGGGGGGAATCGTAAAGCTGGTGCTGCTGTATGCCGCTTCACTGGCCGGTATGGCCTATGCTTTGTCAGTCAGTCATGGGATAGGCGGGATTGTTTCGGAGCTTGCAGAGCAGTTGTGCGGGACCGGACTTGGTCTGGTCCAACAGAGTGCCAATGGTGTGAGCAACCTGAACAATACAGGGGACCTGGCAGCGCGATACGGAAATCTGGTTGCCCGTGGAGCCATGAAGGATATTGGCTCCGGCCTGTCGCTGATGCTGGGGGTTTTGTCCACCCAGACCTATGCCCAGGCTGTTTTGAGCGCGGAGTCGGACCGTAAGGCGAAAAGGGGGGCGCTGCTCAGCGCCATGTTGATTCCGCCTTTAGGAATCGCTGGTATCTGTATCGGGCTGTTCATGCGCTCCCATTATATGCTGCAGGCAGAAGCAGAGGCCCTGATAGCCGCCGGCATGGCAATACCGGACCTGCCGGTATTAGCCAGCACCATACAGGTGTTTCCGGCTTTTGTTCTGGGCTACATGCCTCCTTTATTGGCAGGCATTGCGCTGGGCACCCTCCTTATTACATCGGTGGGCGGTGGGGCCGGACTTTCCCTGGGAATGGCCACCATTCTCATCAAGGATATCTACCAGCGTATAACCACTAATAGGATGGATGAAAAAAAGGAGCTGTCGGCAACGCGGGGTATGCTTGGGGCCATCCTTGTAACCGCCGCCGCTGTTGCGTCCCTGGTTCCCGGCAGTACCATCAATGATCTGGGCTTTTTATCCATGGGTCTCAGAGGATCCGTGGTGCTGGTTCCCATGAGCTGCGCCTTATGGCTGAAATGCGATATTAATAAGAGATGGGTCCTGACGGCAATTGTGCTGGCGCCGGCCTCGGTGCTGGTGGGAAAGCTGCTGGCCCTTCCTATAGATTCACTGTATTTAGGTATTCTGGTATCCGTACTGTGCTGCTTTGCCGGCAGGGTTATGGGAAGGGAGCCGGGGAAGAGGAGGATTTGTGATGATTAAAACGCTTGAGGATGTTTTGAGGACGGCCGCCAGGTCAAAGCCGCTTGTCATGGCAGTCGCAGCAGCCCAGGATAAGGCGGTTCTGACAGCTGTCCGTTTGGCGGAAGAACACGGCCTTATTAAGCCGCTGCTGGTAGGCGGCAAAACAGAGATCATCCGTATTGCGCAGGAGGCTGGAATTGCGTTGGAGCCGGGAGATGTAATCGATGTACCGGATAAGGAATCTGCCTGTATGAAGGCCGCTGAATTGGTCAGGGATAAAAGAGACGATGTATTAATGAAGGGCATGGTGGATACCGGGCTGATCATGGGCGCCGTACTGAACAGGGAAAACAACCTGAGAAAAAGCCCTGTAATCAGCCATGTGGCTGTTATGGAGGTCCCTGGATTTGACCGTCTGTTTTATGTGACCGATTCCGCCATGAATATCGCGCCCACATTGGAGCAGAAGGCCGCGATTTTAAAAAACGCGGTGGAGGTTGCCCATGCCCTGGAAAATGAGCTGCCCAGGGCTGCCGTACTCTGCGCCGTGGAAAAGGTGAATCCTAAAATGCCCTGTACGCTGGACGCCCTGGAGCTGACCCGGCAAAATAGACAGGGGGATATTCCGGGCTGCCTGGTGGACGGTCCTCTGGCCCTGGATAACGCTGTTTCGGCAGAGGCGGCAAGACATAAAGGGATAGACAGTCCTGTGGCCGGCCGTGCGGACATACTGCTGGTGCCGGATATTGAGGCGGGAAACATGTTAAACAAGGCCATGGAGTATTTTGCAGGTGCAGACAAGGCCGGGGTCATGATGGGGGCAAAGGTCCCGATTATCCTGACGTCCAGGGCTGCTTCGCCTCGGTCCAAATTGTATTCCATTGCGTTAGGCGTATTGATTGCATCTAAAACAAAGGAGCTTTTCTTATGAGTGAAGTATATCAGATTATTGCGGTTAACCCTGGCTCCACATCCACTAAGGTGGCGGTGTTTGACAATGATATAAAACGCTTTTCCGTCAATGTGTCCCATCCTGTCAGTGAACTGAAACAATTCCAGGAAATTGTGGACCAGCTTGACTACCGGAAGGAGACCATTCTGCACGCATTGGAGGAGCACCATGTGGACCTGAAAAAAACAGATGCCTTTTCCGGAAGGTGTACAGGGCTTCTTCCCATGACAGGGGGCGTATATGAGGTAAACGACCTCATGTACCGGCACGGAAGCTTAGGCATAGGAAGCAGGCATCCGGGCAATCTGGGGCCTATGATAGCCAGAGATTTCGGTTTGCAGTACGACAGCCGGAGTTTTGTGGTCAATCCCAGCAGTACCGATGAGTTCCGCCTGGAGGCGCGTCTCACCGGGCTTGGGGATATCCAGAGGACCAGCCGGGGGCATCCATTAAACCAGAAAGAAGTAGCTGCCCGTTATGCTGCCCGGTTAGGGAAACGCTACGAGGATATTAATGCGGTAGTGGTACATATGGGAGGCGGAATATCTGTAACTGCCCATGAAAAGGGGAAAATGGTGGATACGGCTGATTCAACCAGAGGAGAGGGGAGGATGGCCCCCACCAGGACAGGAGCATTGCCGGCAGCGTCGTTGGTGGAATTATGCTTTTCCGGCAAGTATACAGAAAGGGAGCTGCTGGATAAGATTATGAAGACCGGCGGCTGGACGGATTTGCTGGGGACTGCTGACGCTCTGGAGGTGGAGCAGAGGATTGGTGAGGGTGATATGTATGCAAAACTTGTCTATGAAACCACCGGTTACCAGATTGCTAAAGATATCGGCGCCTATGCCGCGGTGCTGTCTGGTGATGTGGACGGCATACTGCTGACAGGCGGTCTGGCTTATTCCGAGTATCTGGTGCGTATTATCACACACATGACTAAATTCATTGCACCAGTCTGTGTATTTCCCGGCGAATTTGAGATGGAGGGCCTTGCAGCAGGAGCACTCCGGGTCCTTCGCGGCATTGAGTGTCCTAAGTTCTATACCGGAAGGCCCGTGTTCCAAGGATTCCATAAAATGAGGCAGTTCCTGTAATTACGGACTGCAGGGACACGCCCCGCAGCCCAGAGCCTTCCCTGTGGGCGTGGCCGCGCACCCGCCCAACGCTGTTTCACGCAGGTCAGGGGGCAGCTGCCTTCCCACACGGTACATGGCCAGGAGCATTTCATCAAAGGGAATCAGCTGGCGGATACCGCACAGGGCCAGCTCTGCCGCGGTCAGCGCAACTGCGGCGCCTGCGGCGTTCCTGCCCTGGCAGGGGCACTCCACCAGACCTCCCAGGGGGTCGCACACCAGTCCCAGCAGGTTCATGAGTACCGACGAGGCGGCATTGAGACACTGTTTGGCAGTTCCTCCCATAAGTTCCACGGCGGCCG
>OGSS01001789.1_pt1 | contig 12058 bp, 11 predicted proteins | sample 1553591 | NCBI WGS metagenome assembly OGSS01 (sample SAMEA2580061, study PRJEB22360) | human gut metagenome | biome: human gut; feature: human-associated habitat; material: faeces | place: Denmark | collected 2008/2010
TCATTGACTTCCTTAAACCGGTCCAGGTCAATGTACATCAGGCTGACCGTCCTGCTGCCCCGGTTGTTATGTATGTACTGGTAAAAGCATCTGCGGTTGTAAAGTCCTGTGAGGAAATCTGTATTGGAGCTGTGGCGGATTTGTCTCTCCAGATCCCGCTCCAACGTCACATCCCGGAAAATACACAGCTTCCCGGCCACGCGATTGAATACGTCATAGACGGAATTTTCGTGAATCTCCAGCATCTTGCCGGCCCCGTCCTCCTGGGCCACCCGCGCTTCCACGTATCCTTCGCTGTTAATGGTCCTCTGTTCCTCAAATGCCCCTGTTATCCAATCTTCATAATCCTTCCCGATAACAGCTTCTCTGGAAAGCTTAAAATACTCCTCAAATTTTCTGTTGGCATTGAGTATCTTCCCATTATTATCCCACAAAAGGATGGCATAGGGCATGCTCTGCAGCAGAATCTCTATCTCGGCGCTCATGTTGACCAAGTCCGTCACATCATGGCCGATTCCCACGGTTCCCAGAATCGTGACGCCGTCCCTGTCCACAATGGGGGATTTATAGGTGCGCAGCTGGCGCATGCCGTGGGATGCCTTGACAGACTCCGTAAACTGCAGGGTGCGGCGCGCCTTTATGACCGCATCCTCGGACTCCCGGCATGAAGCCTCCCCGTTTTCATAATCATCCGGGGATACCCCCCATATATAACAGTGACTCTGCCCCGTCACATCCTCTCTGGTCTTTCCCACCACGGAGCAGAACGCCTTATTGACCTTTACATGAATCCCATCCAATGACTTGAACCAGAGCATGTCCGGTATGCTGTCAATGGCCGTATCCAGATAGGTCTGGGTCATATAGTAATCGTAGCCCACCTTAATCTGTTCCATTATACGCTTCAGGCGTACCTTAATATAATCCCTGACAAGGGGCGTCTCCCAAAACTCATCCGCTGCCTCAAATTCTTCCGGAGGAAGCGCGCCTATGCGTTGACGGCTGCAGCAGAATATAAGCGCGGCATCCCCTCCACACCGGGAGCGCAGCTTAGATGGCGGCTCAGGGCCGTCCAGGTTCCATATAACCAGCCGGCTCTCCCCCATGATTTCCTGATTTGCCTCAGGCACCACTGTGATTTCATGGATAAAATGATCCAATGGTTCGAGAGAACGGACCAGCTCAGAGAGCATGGCATCCTTACTGAAAACAGCAATCTTCATCCTGCACCGGTACATATGATTTCCTCCCCGCGGAACATCAGTTTTTCCCAAATGTGTATTGTTTAATTGTAGCATAAGCAAAATCTTTAATCAACAAAATTTGCCAAACAGCGGCGCAATCCAGGTGTATTCCAAATCCGCCGTCCCAAATGACTTTCATTTTCCTATATGTTTTTTCAATCACAAATCAAATCTTATTCAGAATATCAATTGGACTATTTTTTCTCAGTTATTTATACTCAAATAGGTATAAAAGCGAAAAACAAGGGAGTATATATGTTTAGTTTAGGGATTGATTCAGGCTCAACCATGACCAAGGGGGTCCTGTTCGACGGGATGAATGTGGTGGGGTGCCACATGCTTCCCACCTCCATGCGTCCGGGCGAGATACTGAGGGACATTTACGACCGGCTTTACACAGAGGACACCGGGTTCGTGGTGAGCACCGGGTATGGACGGGAGCTTTTAAAGGAGGCGGACGCAAAGATCACGGAAATCACCTGCCACGGCGCAGGCGCCTCCTATCTGGCCCCTGGCTGTGATACAGTCATTGATATCGGCGGACAGGACTGCAAGGTCATCACCCTTGACAGCCATGGCCAGGTCAATGACTTTTTAATGAACGACAAGTGTGCGGCCGGTACCGGACGGTTTATGGAAATGATTATGGCCCGGGTAGGCAGCGACATCTCACATCTGGACGAGTTCGTCCATGGATGCCGGCCGGTCCCCATCAACAGCATGTGCGCTGTTTTTGCGGAAAGCGAGATTGTGGGGCTGATGGCCCAGGAGACGCCCCCGGGAGACATTGTACTCGGATGCGTCCACTCCATCTGCCACAGGACCGCCATCTTTGCACAGCGTCTGACCGGTGGACATCCTGATATTTTCTTCTCAGGAGGCCTGGCACAGTCAGAAATCATGCGGTCCGTACTGGGAGAATATATGAAAACCTCCCATATAACCACTCACCCGCTTTCTCAGTATACCGGCGCCATAGGAGCCGCCGTACTGGGATATGGGAAACTAGAGAAAAGGAGCCGAAACTGACATGGAACTGAAAAAAGAACTGCCTGAAATATTTGAGGAATTTGCGGATGCAAGAAAGAATTCATTTCTTGCCATAAAGGAGTTAAAGGAGGAAGGCATACCTGTGGTCGGTGTTTTCTGCACCTATCTTCCCAGGGAAATCCCCAATGCCATGGGCGCCTCTGTTGTGGGACTCTGCTCCGTCACTGACGAAACCATACCTGACGCTGAGAAGGATTTACCCAGAAACCTCTGTCCCCTCATCAAATCCAGCTACGGCTTTGCCAAGACGGATAAATGTCCTTTCTTTTATTTCTCAGACCTGATTGTAGGCGAGACAACCTGCGACGGCAAAAAGAAAATGTATGAGATGCTGGCTGAGTTTAAGCCCGTCCATGTCATTGAACTGCCAAACTGCCAGACAGAAGCCGGGATAGGCCTTTACCGTCAGGAACTGATACGTTTTAAGGAAGTGCTGGAAAAGAAATTCGGCACAGTCATCACTGAGGATGCCATCCGCCGCCAGATACATAACAGAAACCGGATTCTCGCGGCTCTTAACCGCCTCCAGTATGTGATGGCCCTGGATCCGGCGCCTGCCCTGGGACTGGATATCGTCAACATTGTTTACGGCACAGGATTTAAGATGAAAATTGATACGCTGGCAGAGGAAGTGGATGCAATCACGGATAAGATCGAGGCGGAATACGCCCAGGGAAAGAATATCGGAAAGAGGGCCAGAATCCTTGTAACCGGTTCTCCCTCCGGCGGCGCTGCCCTCAAGGTGGTGCGGGCCATTGAGGATAACGGCGGCGTGGTGGTCTGCTTTGAAAACTGCTCCGGTATGAAACCGTTAGACCCCATTGACGAGGATAACCCCGATGTATACGACGCCCTGGCCAGGAAGTACCTGAACATCGGTTGTTCCTGCATGTCCCCCAACCCCAGGCGCATGGAACTGTTAGACAGGCTTATAGACGATTTCCATGTGGACGGCGTGGTGGATTTGGTTCTGCAGGCATGCCACACCTACAATGTGGAGACCTCACTGGTCCGCAGGCTGGTAAAGGAGAAAAAAGGACTTCCCTATACCGTTGTGGAAACAGATTATTCCCAGGCCGACGTGGGACAGTTAAACACCAGGATGGCTGCTTTCATCGAGATGCTGTAGTGTAAAAAAATCAAATTTTAAAGGACAGCCCCAAGAAAAGTGAGGCTGTCCTTTTCACATAATAACACAGCGGGAAGAAAAATACAACAAACCATCCCATGGGGCGGGGCTTGCAGGAATTCCCGGAATGAACGGTTTGTGACAGGAACCGGTGTTGCAGTGTCATTTTCCCTGGGTTATAATATTTAGTATGCAGAACAAAGAATCAAAGGAGGATATATATATGGTAGAAATAAACAGAAACGCCTGCACCGGCTGCGGGCAGTGTATCAGGGATTGTATCGCAAAAAACCTGTCCCTGAGGGCAGGAAAAGCAGAGGTTTCCGGAACCTGTATCCTCTGCGGACACTGTGTTGCTGTCTGTCCTGCAAATGCCGTATCCATCCCGGAATATGATATGGCAGATGTGGAGGAGCTGACTCAGGAACAGGCCATGCTGGATTCAGACCGTCTTCTTAAGGCAATCAAATTCCGCCGCAGCGTGCGCAATTTCAAGCAGAAGCCAGTCCGTGCCAGTGACCTGGACATGCTGGTGCAGGCCGGACGTTATACCGCTACAGCCAAAAACATGCAGGACTGCCGCTTCATCATTGTCCAGGAGGAGTTAGAAACCTTAAAAACCCTTATCTGGGACGGAATCGGCCGTATCCTGGACAGTCCTGACCCGGGGCCGGCTCTGCCATACCGCAGCTTTTATGAGGCTCATATGGCTGATGCAAAACAGGACTATCTTTTCCGCAACGCGCCTGCCGTGCTGTTTATCGCGTCTGAGGCCAATATAGACGCGGGGCTGGCTGCCCAGAACATGGAACTGATGGGAGTCTCACTGGGCCTCGGATTCCTCTATAACGGCTATCTGCGATGGGCGGCCGAAATAATTCAGGAGGTGTCAGAATGGCTGGGCGTGGGAGAAAAAAGGATAGAGGCCTGTGCCCTTCTGGGGTATCCGGATATCACATATAAAAGGACGGCTCCCAGAAGGACGGCGGATGTGATTTTCCGGTAAAAGCACCTTCTCCGGGTCATCCAGCACCCTGCTTCTGCGGCCGCCCTTACTGCCTTACGGAAAGCATAACCAGAATCTCTGCCACTTCATTGTCTGTGGCGACCCGCTGCGGGGGGCCCCAGGTTCCCGCGCCTGAGGTAACGATAACCTGTGGCGCCCCGGCGGATGCCCGGTAATATCCATAATCCACATCAAAAACAGCATCCGTAACCAGATTAAACGGAAACATCTGTCCCTGGTGGGTATGCCCGCAGAGGATCAGGTCTGTCCCTTCTCCATATTCCCGGATGTTTCCCGGCTGGTGGTCCAGCACAATGACGGGCAGATCCTCTGCCGTTTGGGGCAGTGTCAGGCTCCCCCGCCGTTCCCCCTGCCTTCCGATGGGAAATGAGTCCTTCCTTCCAGCCAGTACAAAACGGCCGTCAATCACAACCGCCTCATCCTCCAGTACCCGGATGCCGGACGCTGCGAGGAATTCCAACATCCGGTCATAGCTGGGGCCGGCATCATGGTTCCCAAGACAGGCGTACACACCGTAAACCGAATCTATTTTCAGAAACAGGTCCCTGAGAGCATCAGGATCAGACAGGGCCGTGGCATCTCCGTCAAAGATATCACCGGCAATGCAGACCAAATCCGGCTTTGTGGAGTTTACTGCGTCAATGACCTTTTCAAGATGATGTGCGCCTATGACATACCCCAGATGCAGGTCGCTGATAAGGGCAATCCGAAGAGGCGCCTTCACCTGTGTCTGGCCGCCAACCTGAATTTCATAGGGTTTTATCTGAATCACTGCCCCATGGACAGCCCCATACACGGCCAGGAAAGCCGACAGAAACAGGGGTATGGCTCCCGCCGCCGCGCCGGCCCTCCTTGATAACGGCGCCGGAAGCAGACGGAACAGTCCACCCAGGAATAATAACAATCCCGCCAGATGAACGAACATCACCATGTAGACAATGAATCCGAGAAGATAGTGGCAGACATAAAAGACAGGCGCCAGCGCACCATGGCCGGGAACGCGGCTTACAATAAAAGCACCCAGTATCCCGGTAACTGCCAGTCCATAGGCAATTCCATACGCCAGAGGGCCTATGCCCGGAAAAAGAGGTCCCATCCACTGGAACAATTTCCGTCCGGCATTGGCAAACAATCCAATCACGACCGCAAGTACGGTAAACAGGCTTATCATTTTCATTCTCTGCTCCATCTCCTTATTTCAACCGCGTTATCCTCTCATAAGGCCCCGTCACATAAATCCATAAACAGCCCCATCAATGGGCTGATCCACTTATTCTTATGGAAGGCACACACAGCGGAGAGGACCGGACGCTCCATATCTGTCCTGATTACCTCCAGTTCTCCCCGTTCCAGCTCCTCTCTCACTGTAAATTCGGGCAGAAAGGATATACCCACATCGTTCTTTACCAGATTTTTGATGGTGGGTATGCTCCACAGCTCGATGGTATGGTCCAAACGGATGGATTTCTCCTTCAAATATGCTTCAAACATCTGCCGGAAAATGCAGTTGGGCTCATTGATGATAAGGGGGAGGGGAATCTCCCTGTCCGGCGTCAGGAAATCTGGATAGGCCTTCCTGACCTGGGGCGAGGCCACCAGAGCAACCGGGAATTCTCCCATAGGCCTGGTGCATAGTCCTGTGCCGAATCCCCCTACATTTTCATAAAACACACCTAAATCCAGCGTTCCCTTCAGAAGCTCGTCCCTGATTTCATAACAATTCATGGAACGGATGAAAAGACGCGCTTTGGGAGCCCGCCGGTGGAATTCCTTTAGGATGGAGGGCAGTTTGTAACACAAAAGCGTCTCTCCCACCCCCATGATAAGCTCTCCCTGGCACGCCTCCAAATCCTGCTCAAAGCAATGCAGCTTTTTCACTGAATCCAATACCTCGTCCACATAAGGTATCAGATGCTCTCCCGCCTTGGTCAGGACCATGCGCCTGCCGATTTTTTCAAAGAGACAGGCGGACAGCTCCTGTTCCAGCTGTCCAATCTGGAAGGTAATGGTGGACTGGGTGTAGTTCAGCTTCTCCGCTGCCTTAGAAAAGCTTCCCTCTTCTGTAATGGTACGGAATGTGTTCAAATATTTTAGATCCATGCTGCCCCTTCCTCCGTATCCCCCGATATACTTCAATACTATTGAAGTATAACTTTAATACCATTAATTTGATTTAATAATCATTTACGTGTATTATAACGAAAAAGGAGGCGATAAGCAATGTTTTTTTCAATCGTTCTAACCTATCTGCCATATTCCCTGGTCACTGCCTTTACCCCTGGTCCCAATAACATTGTGGCCCTTCATGCGGTCAGCCAAAATGGATGGAGCAAGGGCAGGCATGTCCTTTTGGGGATTGCCGCCGGTTTTCTGTGCGTAATGGTTTTCTGCGCCCTGTTCTGCTATGAGCTGGCCAAATATGTACCGGCCTTGTCCGGACTCCTTAAGTATGTGGGCGCTGCCTACATAGTGTGGCTGGCCGTGCACGTGGCCCGCAGCACCTATGAGGAAGACGGAGGCCGCCATATGTCCTTCTGGGAGGGCGTTTTTCTGGAATTTGCCAACTTCAAAATCATTCTGTACTCCATTACCGTCTATACCGGTTATGTGCTGCCGTACGGCGGGGATTTGGCTTCATTGCTGTTCCATGCTGTCTGCATAACATCCATAGGAATGGCCGGGGTTATGACCTGGGCCTGTGCAGGCAGGATATTCCAGCGTTTCCTGTCAAGGCATTTCCGGCTCTTTAACCTGGCCATGGCCCTGATTTTGGTGTGTTGCGCTGTGACCCTGGCGTTATCAACCGCTTCACCGAATACCCTATAGAGTTTCCGGGCCCTGCCGCTTTATGGTTCCGCATCAGAGAGACGGGTCATATATTCCTTCTTTCTGTGATGAAGAGGCGTGCATCCCATGTACCGGGTAAATGTATGGGAGAAATGGCTGCTTCCCGAAAATCCGGCTGCCAATGCAATCTCAAGAATACTCTTATCCGTGTGAGTCAGCAGATACTCTCCCATACGCACCCGGTAGGAAATAAGATAATCGACCGGGGATTGTCCCAGTATCTCCTTAAAGTCCCTGCAGCATTCACTGGTGCTGACACTGGCTGCCTTTGCGATATCCTCCAGCCGGATTTTCCTGGCATACTCCTGGTGGATAAACTCAAGGCAGGAACGGACCCTCCTGTACGGTACATCGGAAAAGCAGGTCTGCTTCTGCTGTTTTAAATCCAGGTTTTCGTACAATGTCAGACCCATCTGCTGAAGCAGAATCTGAATACGCCACTGATACCCCTTCGGCCGTCTGCAATCGCACAGATACATGTCATGAATGCAGGACAATGCCTCCTTATGCCATGGACAGGAATTATCCAGTAAAAAGAAATCCACATCTGCCCCTGTAATAAAGGAGGTGCACTGCGTCTCTATCAAACCTCCTGAAAGGCCGTGAAGAAGGCAGGGGTCCGCCAGTACGGCGCAGTAGGCGCTGCCGTGCTGGTGATGATAGGGAGTGACCATGTGCAGCATATTAGGAGGCAGAAGCCCGCCCTGTCCGCCGGAAAGCACGTAGGAACAGACCCCTGTCTGAAACTCGATGGCCCCTCTCAGCACGTATACCAGTTCCAATTCTTTATGCCAGTGCCATGGAATACTGCGGTTCGGGTACAAATCCAGATCATCCAGATACACCTCCATGGGAAAGGCAGGGGTGCCGTGACAGGTCACCTCCTCCAGGTTTCCATTTACTTCCAGATAATTCAACTGCATATAAAAACCTCCTTTAAGGATAAAGACAGGATTCTGTTATTTTCAGCCGTTATCTTATAACAAACATCTCTATAATTCCATTATAATGAAAAAAAAGACATATGCAAGAAGTTCTGTTTCAAAGGAGTGATTATGGAGATGAAGTTAACTTATATTGCCATCCATACTGCAAAACCGGAGAGAATGAAGGATTTTTATGTGAAATATTTAGGTGCGGTTGCAGATGACCTGCGCCCCATTGGCAGTGAGGCTCAGGAAGAAGATGCCGGCGGGGCAGACCGCGGTGCATCCGGGACCGTATACAGCCTGTCTTTTGAGGGCGGAGTGAAAATCAGGCTCATACCGGAGCTTCCGGTGATTTCCCCTGCCGCATCCGCCTTATCTGCCGCCTTATCAAATATATCCTCTGCCGGGTCTGCCATGCAGGTTCTACCCTCGTATGCAGTCCGCCTGACGTTCACGGTAGGCAGCAGGAAACGTGTCAATGAACTCACCGGCCAGTTGATCATGGAAGGTTATGATGTAATATATGAGCCGGGGTTTTATGGGATGGAGCATTACAGCAGCAGCGTTTTTGACCCGGAGGGAAATGTGGTTGAATTGGTGGCGTGAGTACCGTTCATTCTTTGCAGATGGAACGCGCACCTGTATATAATGAGGATTTAAAAATGAGCCTTCAAAGGGATTTATCCCTCCAGAAGGCTCATATGCTCTTTATCCAGGACCAGAAGATTTCCCATCTCCCCCTGCATAAGGCTGCCATCTGTCCAGATGGCCATGCCAATCCCTGAACGGATAACGATATAGAGCATATTCTGTACATCCTCAAGATGGGCCGCTTTTCTCTCCGCCCAGGAAAGCAGGTTCACATCATTGCATATATAAACCGGCTTACCCACGTACCTCTGTATTATGTCTCCGATAGGTACGTTCTCCCATCCTTCTATCCGTTCAAACAGCACAGAATGATTATTTTTATAGTCAATCACTCCCGGTATCCCCATTCCAACCCCTAAAAGCCGGTTTCTGTCAATACCTGAATCCAAAATCAGATCATCTATCTGCTGTTTCAGCAGACGTATCATCTGGTCTTTATCTGAGTCCCTGAGGTATGCACGGACAGAAAAGCAAATATTCTCACATTCCAGATTGCTGACAGCCATGCGCACCTTTGGAAATTTACTATAAATAACTTTATGCAGCTAAACAAGCAGAAGAAAGCAGCATGTGCTTCTTCTGCTGTTAGAAGAACAAACAGGATATGCCTGGCATACTTTCTTATCATGGGCCGTCGCTGACAACAGCATATGACACTGTATCTTAACAATCCCAGAGGAACTCCGCATGTTTTTTACCGCAAAAAACTGCACTATCTGAATGGTTCCGAAAGTTTATGGGATATGGATAGCTCCATGCCCGCTCTTCTTTCTCTACCGTCAGATAGTGCAGTCTAAATCAAAAACAATTATTTTGTTATACTAATTTTCTCAGGCCTTCATGCAGCCTCCCCAAACCTTCCGCCGTCTTTTCCACATACGGCGAATCAGCGAGATACTGTTCCAGTATCATCAGATTCTCCTCCGTATCCTCCACGCCCAGTTCCCTTAAGGACAGAGGCATACCCAGATGTCCCATGAACGTCTTTAGGTTCTCCATTTCCCCTCCCAGGCCATTATAATGCAGCTGGACAAACAGTCCCACTGCCACGATTTCCCCGTGAAGGGCCTGTTTTGACTCCCTGGTAAAACAGGTTCTGATTCCGTAGTATATCATATGGGCCAGGGCCGACTGGTTAAAGCTCTTAGTAATGTTAGAGATGATGCCTGTAACCGCGATGTTGATGAAGGCGACATATTCCACTGCCTTCGTCACTATCCCCTGCCTTATATCCTCAATCGCCTGGCGTCCATACCGCTCCAGCATCTCATAGGCATATTCAGACATCCTGTACGCCGTATATAAATCGAATGCAACGTTATCCGGTTCCATAGCAGGACTGCCGTTCAGCATCTCTATCTTCTTTGCCATGGCATCCAGTATTCCGGCTGCCGCGTAACGGCAGGGACATCCGGAAACCACATCCAGGTCCACATATACCCCGTCTGTTTCGTACTCATACCTCCAATTGTCCTTCATGGCTCCCTGGGGCGTATACATGACGCTCATAGCTGTGAAGGCGGCGCAGGTGGCAATGGAGGTAGGGATATTGATAACGCCCACTCCCGCTTTTCCAGCCACTGCCTTTGACAAGTCCATGATGACGCCGCCTCCAATGCCCACCACTTCGTCGCATCCCGCGTCCAGGCATTTTTTTCCCAGGTTCTCTGCCGCTTCATAACTGCACACGCCGTCATAAATCTCAATCACATATTCAAGGCCCGCCTCCGCAAGGCCGGGAAGCAGCCGGTCCTTCACAGCGGCAAACGCCCTGGGACCAGATATAATATAGGCCTTTTTTCCAAACCGCCTTATCTCCTGTCCGCAGTGTTCCAGTATGCCCCTGCCCTGACGATACCTTCCTGCTCCGAATTTGATGGCGCTGTCCATCACATTGTCCGTCATAATGTTCTTCTTATTTCCCATCCTGTTGCCCATCACAGTCCCCGCTTAGTTCCCGCTCAGGCCCAATCTTCATAAATATAATCCGGGGCACAATACATGATTTGCCCGTCCTTAACCGTCATCTCAGGCTTCAGCAGTTTATCCGCGGTAAAGGAAGTCCCCTTCCAGTCCTTATATGTCTGTTTGAAATCCATCCACCGGAAGATGGACACATCCGCCCTGGCCCCTTCTGACAGGCATCCAATCTCACCCTGCATTTTCATCAGTTCGGCCGGACGTTCCGTGGCCATGCTGACAACCTGGTTCATGGGAATTCCCATGCAGATATACCGGGACATCAGGTTTGGCAGTGAAAAGATGGGGCGTCTGAACATGCTTCCCAGCACCAGGTCTGTACTGCACATATCTGCAATAAATCCCTGCTCCTTGGCCTTAAGCATGACGTCAAAATCACCGTGCTTCCTTCCCTCTGCCGTATCAAAGATGATTCCCCGTTTCCTGGCTTCCCTGACACAGACGTACAATTTACCATTTTCATCAATAATCGTATTCTTCACTCCCTGATATACATGTTCAAAGATATCTCCGGGGCGCAGAACCTTAAGCACCTCGCTGGTGGGCACCGGGATGTTGGTGCAGTGCACTTCTACCGGGCAGCCTGCCATTTCGGCTATGCGTACCGTTTCCTTTAACGGCTCAATACCGAGTCCCTCTGCCAGTTCCTCACTCTGGCGTATTTTAAGCCCCAGGATATTGTCCTGATTATCACGGTACATCCTGACAATCTTTTCCGGATTGAAAAATTTCGGATTGATACATTCATGATAGCTGGTTGTAGTCAGTCCTGCAGAACACACCTGAAGGAAGCTCTTGATGGTAACCCGGCTCCTGGCAATCACTGCCGACCTGAAAATCGGATAATTGGCAACACCTGCTGAAAAGTCTATGGCAGCCGTAACTCCTGTGGGCAGATAGGCCACATCCGGATATATGCCAATCTCCGTCCCCTCCTGGAACATATGGGCATGGGCGTCAATCAGTCCGGGGAAAACATATCTTCCCGCGGCATCCACCACATGCCTTGCAGGCTCCCCTTCCTCATATCTGGTGATTCTTCCGTTATAGACCGCTATGTTTCCTGTCTGGTCGGTCCGGTTTGCCGGGTCAATCACATGTCCGTTTTTTATCAATAAATCTAACATTCTACCACCTCCGGGTATTTTACCAAAGACCAATGAGTTTCCAATAAGGAAGGCCAATCAAAAAGAAAATAACA
>OGSS01001790.1_pt1 | contig 12056 bp, 10 predicted proteins | sample 1553591 | NCBI WGS metagenome assembly OGSS01 (sample SAMEA2580061, study PRJEB22360) | human gut metagenome | biome: human gut; feature: human-associated habitat; material: faeces | place: Denmark | collected 2008/2010
CAATCTCAATTCCAAATTCCCTGCTGTGGTCCATATAGCCCATTACCTGGGCATTTTTATAAAGCGCTTTTGTGGGAATGCACCCATAATTCAGACAGGTCCCGCCGCATGCGTCCTTTTCTGCAATCACTACCTTCATTCCCAGCTGCGCAGCCCTGATTGCGGCCACATATCCGCCCGGTCCTGCGCCGATTACCACCAAATCCGTACCTGCCATAGTTCCTCCCATCTGACACTCACTCCGTATCAGTACTTATATCCCGACAAATCCGTCTCATTTGTAACACCATAACGAATTTTCTGACGGGTAAATATGAAATTGCTTTCATGGATTCCCAGTGTCAGAAAATCTGCGTGGGGATGATCCATGTGCCCGAATTCCGATGCATAGCCCGGCGATTTTTGGCCGCCTGCAAATACCATGGAATAATTGATAAAGTATTCATCCAGCATTCCCTGCTGCAGCAAATGAGTGCAGTAGGACGGGGCCTCGATACAGAGCTTTTCCAGCCCCCATTTCTTAAGGGCATACATGAGCACCTTTGTATCAGGATTCTCTCCCTGGCCCGTCACTATAACCGGGAACGCGTTAAAATCTGTGTAAAGCTCACCCAAATCCGCATGATCCACATCCTCAATTGTCTTGAAGGGTCCAACTACAGGATGCTTCAGCGGGGAATTGGCCATTATGTATTCGGCGCCCCCGGGGGACGTGGCTATCACCAGTTTATACTCTTCCTTTGGGTCTACATCGAAAATATAATGGTCAAAGGGAATATCCGTACCGTCTAACGATACAATCACGCCGCAGGGCTGGTACTTTTTCCCAAGCACTTCCCTGCGCTGCCTGGTCAGACGCTCCTCATATACATGGCAGGTGATGCCCGGTTCACTGAGCAGGGTGCGGGCGCCTATGATGATTCCGTCCGCATAGGCCCGCAGTACATTCAGCACCCAGAAATCCCCCAGGGAGCCGTCCGGGTCCAGAAAGTTATTTTTTGCTATGAGCGGTCCGGAGGGATTATCCCCATAGGCCATTTTGCCGTCCGAAGAAAGCACGATGGAGGAAAATGTATAGGGCCTGTCTGAAGGTGCTTTTGGAAAATAAATATCCGTGTAGTACTGAGCCACATCCGGCATCACCGCTGTCTCGGCAGATTCTTTCCTTATCTGTTCCAAAATCTCATCACTTTTTTTGACAATTTGAATCTTTAAATTCTGTTTTGGTATTTCAAAGAACACTAATTCGTTCATTCATTTCCTCCTATAGCCCCAGGTTTCCAATCTTCCTGCCCCACTGCGTGTTGCCCAGCCCCACTTCGTTTATCAGCTTTTCAGCCGCCTTCTGGGTGGCATATAATACTTTTTCTTCATCAATCATGGTCATGCGCTTGTGCTCCATTACAAACACGCCGTCCACCATGACAGACTCAATATTTGCCTGACTGGAAGAATATACAATTGCGCTGACCGGGTCATGTACCGGTATGGAACGGCCGTGGAAGGGGTCGTAGATTACCAGGTCCGCCTTCATTCCCGCCGCGATTGCCCCCAGATCCCCTTCCCGCATAACTGCCTTTGCGCCTCCCAGGGTTGCCAGTTCCAGAACCCTGGAGGCCGGCATGGCGGCCGCGTCTCTCAAATGTACCTTTTGGAGCAGGGCGGTTGTCTTTAACACCTCCATCATATCCTGGGTATCGTTGCTGGCTGAGCCGTCGCAGGCAAGGCTGACCGTCAGCCCTTCCTTTACCATCCTCTCAACCGGAGCCACGCCGGAGGCAAGAATCATGTTGGACACCGGATTGTGGCTGACCTTCACATCATACTGTTTGAAGATGTCAAAGTCCTCCTCTTCCATGCAGACACAGTGCACCGCAATAAAATCAGGTCCGATAAATCCCAGGCGTTCCAGATGGGGTATGGTCCTTCCTCCCCTTACTTCCCTGCAGTACTTATCGTCATCCTCTGATTCCAGCACATGCATGGTAAGGGGAATATGCATCTCATCGGCCATTTTGCGCATCTCCCGGTAGCCGTCGTCCGTATTGTCCCAGATAATGCCCGGCGCCAGGGCAACGCTCATTCTGCTGTGCCCTTCATACTTTTTGTACAGACGCCTTACATCGTCAAACATATCCTGTTCCGTATCGTGATGGGCCACCTTAAATTCCGGCGGGAAATTTGCGGTATTGGTGAAGCCCCGGCCGTATATGCCGCGTATTCCGATATCCTCCATGGCCTGGGTCACATAATCGCTGAGACCCGGGCTGGTATGGCAGTACATATAGTCCAATAGGGTGGTGGTGCCTGACTGAATGGCTTCCATACATCCTGTCAGGGCAGCGTAGTAACACATTTCCCCGTCAAACCGGTGCAGGGCCGTACGCACGGAGCTGTCCAGCCAGTCAAACAAAAGTTTATCCCTGCCCAGGCCCTTTAACATGGTCTGGAACAAATGGGAGTGGGTGCTTATCATGCCCGGAAATACGAACTTTCCCTTTGCGTCAACCACCCTGGAGGCTTCGTAGCAGGATGCCAGTTCCCCGCCTCCAACCGCTGTAATCTTGTCTTTGTCAATCACAATGCATCCATTGCTGATTATAGTTCTGTCATGATCCATTGTTATGATATATGCATTCTTAATCATAACGTCTGCTTTTTTCATATGGCTTTCCTCCTGTTGGCGCGCAGATGGCGGGGATGAGTGTTTAACGGATTATTAAACCCATTTAAAGTCCTGCAGGCTGGCAGTCACTTCCTTTAAGAATCTTGCTGCCGGCGCTCCGTTGACAATACGGTGGTCATGGGTAAGGCTGAAGTTCATGACGGATGCGGGATAGAAGCCCCCGTCCTTTACCATCAGCTTCTCGATAATGGCTCCAACGCCTAAGATGGCTGATTCCGGAACATTTAACACCGGCGTAAAATAGGTGATTCCAAACATGCCCAGGTTGGTGATGGTAATGGTGGCCCCGCCCAGCTGGTCTGATGTCAGTTTATTATTCTTGGCCCGCTCCGTAAGATCTGATAATTCCAGACAGATTGTGCGCAGGTCCTTCATATTTGCATCGCGGATTACAGGCACAATCAGTCCGCCGGGGATATCCACCGCAACTCCGATGTGGATACGGCTGCTGATTTTAATGTGGTTCTCATCCGCCATGGTGCTTCTCAGGGCCTTATGGTTTTCCAACGCCATGGCAGCTGCTTTTATCAGCATCGCCGTATAGCTTAATTTGACGCCTGCATTGGTATATTTTCCCTTTAACTGTTTGTATATCTTAACCAGTTCCGTGATCTCCGCCTCTGTGGCTATGGTGGCCTGGGCGGTTGTCAGCAGGCTGTTCTGCATTGCTTTTGCAATGGTGGTCTCCATGGAGCTCATCCTGACAATGATATCCCCGCCTTCACCCGGCCGCGTATCATAGGTCGCCTTTGGAGCAGCAGCCAGGGCGGATGCGGTGGGTGCGGGGGCAGCAGATGGGGCAGGGGAGGGGGCAGCGGATGCGGCGGGGGCAGGAACAGCGGATGCGGCGGGGGCAGCGGCCGGGGCGGCGCATGCCAGGTCCTTCTTAGGAATTCCATGCTTTTTCAAATCAGAAATCGTGATGGCCCCCAGCAGCCCGGTTCCCATGATATGTGAATATTCCAGTCCCTGTTCCTCCGCTACCTTTTTAGCCCTGGGCGTGATTTTAATATCAGCCGCATTGGCCTTCACCGGAGCCGGGGATGTCTCAGCCGCCTGCTCCCCGCTGTCAGCGGAAGCTTGGCTTTCTCCCCGGACGTCCCCACACTCTGCCGGTATATCCTCGTCAGCCGTGTCCGCCAGAATCGCGATAGCCTCCCCGCATGCAGCCTCCTCCCCTTCGGGAAGGAGAATTTTACGGAGGATTCCGTCTTTGGGTGCTTCGCACGTATTGGTAATTTTATCTGTTGTTATTTCTGCCAGGGCGCTTCCCTTTGTAACAGAAGCCCCTTCTTCCACCAGCCAGGAGCCCAGGACTCCTGTCTCCATTGACAAACCAAATTTGGGCATAATTACTTTTGTAACCATATGTATTTCCTCTCAATCTCCACTCATGGCTTTATTTAATATTCCATCAATTCCCGGCAGGTCTTTACCAGGTCATCCAGCTGCGGCAGTACGTAATCCTCCAGCACCGGCGCGTATGGCACCGGGGAATCCAGGGAGGTAACACGTTTGATTGGAGCGCATAAGTATTCAAATACATCCTCGCTTACCATTGCGGAAAGCTCAGCTCCCCAGCCCCCGCATTTTGGGCCCTCCTGCGCCAGAATGATACGGCCTGTTTTTGCCACTGATTTCCGGATCGTGTCCTTGTCATATGGATAGATGGTCCTCGGGTCTATGATTTCCACGTTGACCCCTTCTTTTGCCATGATATCCGCCGCCTTATGGGCCTTGTCAAGCATGATTTGGGTTGCAACGATTGTGATATCATTTCCCTCTCTCTCCACCTCAGCCTCATACAGAGGAATCTCATACATCTCCGCCGGCACCTCGCCCTTCACATTATAAAGGGTCTTATGCTCTAAAAAGAGAACCGGGTTGTCACTTTTAATCGCGGAAATCAGCATTCCCTTTGCCTCATAAGGCGTGGTGGGGCATACGACCACCAGTCCGGGAGTGTTCATGAACCAGGATTCCACACATGCGGAGTGATGGTAAGCACACCGGATTCCTCCGCCCTGCACGGCACGCACCGTTATGCCGCAGTGCGCCTTTCCCTGATACATGAAATTTAATTTTGCCGCATTGTTTGTCAGCTGGTCGAAGCAGACCCCTAAAAAGTCCGCAAACATGATTTCCGGCACGGGTTTTAACCCGCATACGGCGGCGCCGCAGGATAAGCCCAGGATTGCGGATTCCGATAACGCCGTATCCTTGATCCGCTCAGGCCACTTCTCCCAGATTCCCTTTGTGATTCCGAAATCTCCGCCCATCTTCGCCACATCTTCGCCTAATATGAATACTCTTTCATCTGCCCCCATCATCTGATGCAGTGCTTCATTGATTGCCATTCCATACGAAAGTTTTCTGCCCATTATCTTAATTCCACCTCTCTGTCAGCATATGTATATGTTGTTGCAGTCTCAATCCCCGGATACCCACTCTCCAGGGAGAATTTGAGCATCTCCTGTACATGCTTTTCTTCTTCCTCTTCGATTGCCTGAAGCACGGCCGGTTCGACCTGCTCCCTCTCAAGGAGAATCGCCTTTGTCAGCTTCAGCGGATCCCTGTCATTGACCCAGTAAGACACCTCTTCCTCGGGGCGGTACGCGGCGGGATCTCCTGCGAAATGGCCCTGCCAGCGGTATGTCATGAATTCCAGCACCGTGGGGCCCTCGCCCTTTCTGGCGCGGTCCGCTGCCTGTTCCACTGCCCTGATAACCGCCTCAATGTCATTTCCGTCCAGGCGGAAGCTGGGCACCTCGTATCCCTCGCCCCATGTTTTCAGCTCTTTCTGGGGATGGGCTTCCTGGTAGCGCGTGGATATGGCGTATCCGTTGTTTACCAGGCAGTAGATAATGGGAAGCTTCCAGGTAGCTGCCATGTTCATGCTCTCATGGCAGGTTCCCTCTCCCAGTGTTCCGTCTCCAAGGAATACTGCCGTCACATCATCTGTCCCGTTATACACGGAGGCAAACGCGGTTCCCAGACAGGTTACCATGGTGGAGCCCTGGATTCCGTTAAATCCCATGTTCCTGCATTCCAGATCATTGACGTGCATGGAACCGCCCCGTCCGTGGTTGATTCCCGTTTCTTTTGCGAATATTTCAGCCATCACCAGCTTCGGGTCTGTTCCGCAAAGAGCTATGGCCCCGTGTCCCCTGTGATCCGGGAACTTATAATCTGTTTTCCTCAGGGCGTCCACCACCCCTGCCTGACACGCTTCCTGGCCAATAGACAGATGTACGAATCCGGGAATCGTTCCGTTTGCAGCATACTCCTCAATGACCTCCTCAAATCTGCGGATCATTACCATGTCCCGGTATACCTTCAAAAGCCGTTCTTTACTTAGTGCCATTTCATTTCCTCCTAATCCTCTTCTTCGCCGCTGCGTATTTAAATTAATTTAAAAATGACTGCTCCAATACCTTGTAATTGATTTCTCCCCCGCAGAATGCCTTTCCCGTATTGATATTGTGAATCTGCACCCTCCCCAGGGAATGTACATCGTGATCAACATAGAAGAAGTCTCTTCCCGCTTTCTCAAACACATCCTCAAATAATTGTCCGTAGCAGGGAGAGGACGTCTTGCCCACCAGTCCCGGAATCACCTTTTCGATGGCCTCGTCCGCTGCATCCACCCATATTTCCACGCTGCTGCCGTAGATAAGGGCGTCATTGATCCGGCCCATTGACTTCATTTCATCCTTAACAATGGGGGCTATGGGCGCGGTTCCCCGAATCATTACAATCTGTCCCGCGTCAAATCCCTTCTCAAACATCTTGTGGCAGGTCTGTTCCAGCATCCTGCCCGACACCTGGATGGAGGCAACCACGCAGGTGCTGTCGGAAATAAGGATATACGTGTCCTCCGGCTTGACGTTACAGGCTTTTGCCACCTCCATGGCCATCTGGTCCGTGGGATACTTCACATCCTGCAGGCACAGCACCGCCTCGTTATTTTCTTCCTTGTAGTCCGTCATCTGAAAATACCAGTCCGAGTCCACATGGGCAATGGACCTGGCAGGTCCGGAACCGATGGTGGCAAATTCCCCGTCCCCCAGTTTCCATCCGGCTATCTGTGATGCCATGCAGGCAATAAGGGGCTTGTTGACCAGCACTTCCACCGAAGCAAAGGTATAATCCCCGTTAAGCCGGAACTCCCCAAGGGTAACCGTGCTCATATCTCCCATGGAGGCCCTTGTAAACAGAACCCCGGCCTTCCAGCTTCCCTCGCAGTGAATTCCCATGTCAATCAGGGTTGCCCCGCAGTCCATTTTGATAACCTTACATCCAAGGGCGTCCGCGTCCTCTATGATTTCCCGTACTACCTTCATTGCTTTTGCATTAATATTCAGCATGTATGATCCTCCGTCTTATCTTTCATCCTGCTTATGATTTTTTTCCAAACACATCAATGGCCGCGCCCATAATCGGGGCCGCTGCGTCCGATGCCAGGAATGTTACCACCTCCGCCACGTCCTCCACCTGGAGCATGGAGTCCAAATCAATGGTCACTGCCTGGTCGCTGTCCATCCGTTCCCTTGTATGCTCCGTATTGGTCATCCCCAGGTAAATGGCGTTTACATTGATTCCGTATTGCTTGACTTCCTCAGACAGCGTATGGGTAAAGCTTACGATTCCGCCTTTTGACGCAGCGTACGCGCCGAATCCGGGAAAGAAGTGTTTGGCGGCCGAGGAACTGATGTTGATGATTTTCCCGTACCGGTTCTGTATCATGGCCGGCAGGACTGCCCTTGTACAGAAAAAGGTTCCGTTGAGATTAATGGAAATCTGGCTCAGCCATTCCTGGTTTGATGTCTCAACCACAGGAACGGACTTGTGGCAGGCCGCATTATTCACAAGCACATCCACATTCCCTGCTTCCTGCTCAATCTCCCTGAAGCACTGCTCCACCTGTTCCGGCACAGCGATATCGCAGGTTTTCACAAGGGCCCTGCCTCCCTCTTTCCTGATTTCCTCCGCAACCGCCTGTAACTTGCCTCCGGTTCTTCCTATCAGCGCCGCAACAGCGCCCTCTCTGGCAAATGCCTTAGCAAACCCTGCGCCCAGCCCCTGGCCCGCGCCTGTAACTGCCACTACTTTATTTTCAAATCTCATAAAGCCATTCCGCCCCTTCTTTCAGCTGTCTCTTTTTTCTGCTCCAGGAGTTTCAGCACCGCATCCGGTTTTAACGGCAGATGGTGTACCTGGCACCCGATTGCATTCGCCACGGCATTTGCAATTGCCCCGGCTGAGGGTACCACCGAACACTCCCCGATGCTCTTTGCCCCATATGGCCCGGTGGGCTCTGTCTCCTCCACCAGTCCCACCCTGATGGGCGGCATTTCACCGGCATTCATGATATGGTACTGCTTAAAGGTGGTATTTTTCACCTTTCCCTTGCCGTCAATTATGAGGCCCTCCGACAGCGCGTATCCAAGTCCCATCTGTACCGCGCCTTCAATCTGGCCTTCCACGGACATGGGATTTAATGCCTTTCCCACATCGTGCACCGCCGTATATTCCAGGACCTTAATCCCGCCTGTCCAGGTGTCCACCGATACCTTTACAAAGTGCGCCCCATAGGACATGGCCAGCGCATAGGAGGCAAATGTGTCCGCACAGCAGATATCTCTCTGGTTCACCTTCCTTGCATGTGTGATGACCTCCTCCAGCGTTGCCCTTTTATCCGGATTGGTTTTCACACAGACCCCGTTGTCCTCAAGCTTCAGATTCTGCTGTTCCTCCTCCAAAAGCTGGGCTGCCTCTTTCAGAAGCTCCTGTTTGATTTGCCTTGCAGCCTTCACAGCGGCATTGCAGCTCACATAGGTGCCTCTGCTGGAGTAATTTCCCAAATCATACATGGTGGCGTCGGTATCTGACTGTATACATTCAATCCGGTCCATGGAGATTCCCAGTTCTTCCGATACCGCCTGGACCTGGGTGGTAACGGAACCGTTCCCCATATCGCTGACCCCGGTAAACATGACAACGGAACCGTCCTCATTCATTTTAAGTATGACGCCTGTTGTGTCGGGACACACGCCGTATACTCCGTTTCCGTGAGTGGCTGCAGCCATTCCCGCTCCAATCCGGTACCTGCCGTTTGCAGCCCTGGATTCCTCCTGCTCCCTTACAGCCTCTTCCCAGCCGAATAATTCCATTCCCTTTTTCACACAGTCAATGGGTCTTGCATTTCCATGCCTCTGCCCGTTTCTCTGGTCAAAACCGTCCGGCTCAACCAGGTTTTTAAGCTGCATATCAATCATGCTTATATGCAGGTCCCTGGCTATCTGATTCATCTGGCACTGCTGTGCAAAAAATTCCTGGGGAGAGCCAAAGCCCCTCATTGCGCCTGCGATAGGAGTGTTGGTATAGACCGGGGTGGCCCTGAACCGGATGTTGGGAGTCTTATGGTTTTTAAAAAACTTGCCGCTCATGGCCCATACAATACTCATGGTTCCGCCTGCGTAGGCCCCGGCGTTGATGATGACCTGCATATCCTGGGATATAATCGTCCCATCCTTTTTGACGCCGGTTTTAATCTTAATTTCCATTCCATGGCGCGTCCTGGATGACACGATATCCTCCCGCCTGTTGTAAACCAGCTTCACCGGCCGCCCTGTCTTCATGGCCAGCAGGGCTGTCACAGGTTCTGTCACCGTATCGATTTTCCCGCCGAATCCGCCGCCCATACCGGGATTCACCACCCGCACCCTGTTCATGGGAAGTCCGAAAATCCGGCTGAGGTTCTTCCTGTATCCGAACACGTCCTGGCTGGGCGTATAGACCGTCAGTTTTTTGCTGCTGTCATAGACTGCAATGGATGCATGTGTCTCAATGGCGCTGTGGTGGATGGCTGGCGTGGAATAGGTATCTTCGTATATATAATCCGCTGTCTTAAAGCCTTCTTCCACATCCCCGGCCCCCATATCCACAGGGAGAATGATATTGTTTTCCCCATGAATGGGGTATGCGCCTTCTTTCAATGCCTCCCTGGGGTCAGTATAGAAGGGCAGCTCTTCATATTCCACCTGGATTAGCTTCACCGCCTGTTCGGCGATCTTCACTGTATCCGCTGCCACAGCCGCCACCTTATCCCCCACATAGCGCACCGTATCATCAAATACGCGTTCCGTCTTGTGACCGTCAATCTCCTCCCCGCAGCTGTTGTACAATGTGTCCGGGGCGTTTAAATAGCAAACCACCCCATGGACGCCCTCCAGCGCCTCTGCCCGGCTTGTATCAATCCTCTTTATCCTGGCATGGGGCACAGGGCTGAACAATATTTTAGCGTGGAGCATTCCGGGAAATTCCAGGTCAGCCGTGTATTTTAACTGCCCGGTTACCTTCATGGCCGCGTCACGGACCGGTATGCTCTGTCCTATGATTCCCATTCAGCTCTCCTCCCTCTTTCCCCCGGCCTTTGCCTCCATCATCCGCTTTGCGGCCAGTTTGATGGCCTCCACAATTTTTACATACCCCGTGCACCTGCACAGGTTATTGGAGATGCCGTTGTTCCTGATTTCCTCCTCTGTGGGGTTCTCAATCCGGTCCAGAAGGGCCTTGGCTGACATCACCATTCCCGGCGTACAGTACCCGCATTGTACTGCCCCGGCATCTATGAACGCCTGCTGGATGGGGTGCAGTTCACCCCCCTTTGAAAGGCCTTCTATGGTCTCAATCTTCTTTCCTTCCAGGTTTCTCGCAAGCACCAGACAGGAGTTTACCGCTTCTCCGTCAATGATGACTTTACAGGCGCCGCAGTCCCCTGTGCCGCATCCGCACTTTGCGCCTGTCAGCCCCAGTACCTCCCGCAGCACAAATAGCAAGGTCCAGTTTTTTTCCACGCCCACTTGTATTTTCTTTCCGTTTATATCCAGGCTTATCTGCTCCATTGTCTCACTCCCATGTGTTTATATTCTGTCGTCTCCCATGATGCAGCTGACCACTTCTTCCTTTGTTATGGTTCCGAAATATGGTCTTATATCTAAAGTTTCAAAAACACGGCTGACGGCGTGCCTCTCATAAACCACACCCTTAAACAGCTGTTCTATATCTTTCATCTCCATGCACCCCAGAAAGTCACCCTCAAACCGGATCTGTTCAATCCGCGAATTTTTCAAAGATGCCTTTACCGTTATGCTGCCACCCCCAAACCGGTTGCCGTATACCAGATCTGCCGGCGGGTTCTTTCCATAGGTCCAGAGGAAGGATTCATATTTGTCACGGGCCAGTTCCATAATCTCCATGCGCTCCCTCTCTGACAATCCATATACCTTTCTCTCATTTCCTTCAAACAGGGCGTGCAGCAGTCTGTCCCTGAATTCCAGAACCTCCATATCACAGGGGAGGTGTTCCGCTATGGTGGTGACCCTTGAGCGCACCGACTTAATTCCCTTTGATATGAGCTTATCCTGCTTTACCCGTAATGCCCTGCTTAATATCTCTAAATCCGAACTGAATAACAGTGTTCCGTGGAACAGCACCCGGTTCTTATAGATTCTCACCGCGCTTCCGGATATCTTGGCGCCTCCCAGCACCAGGTCATTGCGGCCGTTAATGCCCGCCCGGACTCCCATTCCTTCGAGCGCTTTTACAACCGGTTTTAAAAAAGCAGAATAGTCTGTGTTTGTAAAATCCCCATGCTCCATGATAAAACTGAAACACAAGTTTCCCAAATCATGATAGACCGCTCCGCCGCCGCTGGTTCTTCTCACCACATCTATTCCGCGGGCTTTGACGAATTCCTCACATATCTCCTCATATGTATTTTGAAAAGCGCCTACCACAATAGTTGGGCGGTTCCTCCACAGCATGAGAACGGGCTCTTTTATGTCCTCTTTCTTTAAAAAATATTCTTCATATGCCAGATTTTCCGAACCAATGATACTGTCCGTCTCCACGTATATCATAGTAAAAGCCCTCCCATTTCCGGCTGTTATCCTAAAAATATCCACATGGTGCAAGGCGCTCCATGTGGATATCCTCTCAAAATGGTAATTATGCTCTTTTTACTGCACGGCCGGTATCTCCTCTTCCAGCTTCACACCGGCCACCTCATCCTCTGTTGTCTTTGGAAGAATCATATTTAATACAAGGGCAACCAGTGCCGTACCGGGAATGCCGGTAAAAATAGTTGTAACGGTTGACGGCAGGAATGCCAGGTTGGCCAGTCCGAAATTGCCGCCTATGCCAATAGCCAGCGCAATGGCCAATATCGTTGTGTTTCTCTCCGTAAAATCACCCATGCTGATAACCCGGAGCCCGGACGCTGATATCTGCCCGCACATCACAAGGACAGCGCCTGCCATAACACAGTTGGGAATCAGCGCAAGCAGCTGGGCCAGCTTTGGAAATA
>OGSS01001793.1_pt1 | contig 12036 bp, 9 predicted proteins | sample 1553591 | NCBI WGS metagenome assembly OGSS01 (sample SAMEA2580061, study PRJEB22360) | human gut metagenome | biome: human gut; feature: human-associated habitat; material: faeces | place: Denmark | collected 2008/2010
GCTATGACCACCAGGGGCATGCAGATGGCAAAGATAATCATATCCATGCCCCTGACGGATAACTTTAGTTCTGTTTTTAGTATGGTATAAAACCGTTTCATCTGTTTTCTTCCTCCTGTGTCCACCACAAATACGCGTCTTCCAGGTTACTGTAAGGGCTGTTATCCACTGCCTCCTTTACGGTCCCTTCAAAGACAAAGGTTCCGTCTCTCAGGATACCGATTTGATCGCAGAGCATTTCCACCTCATCCATAAAATGGGATACAAGACATATGGATAACCCCTGGTCCTTCATTTCCAACAGGCAATTCCAGACTTCCCTGCGGGATTTCGTATCCAGCCCCGTTGTCAGTTCATCCAAAAACACCACCTTGGGACCTGGTATGAGCGCCAGTATAATAAAAAGCCTCTGCTTCTGCCCGCCTGACAGCTGGCTGATCATGGAATCAGCCTTATCCTCCAGCTTGAACTGCCGCAGCAAATCCCTGTAATCCGCTGTTTTCTCATACAGACAGGCTGTCTCCTCACAGAGCTCCCACACCTTCATACGGTCCGGATAACTTGCTTCCTGAAACTGCACCCCCACCTGTTCAAACAGGCGTCTGCGCTCCGTCACCGGATCCAGCCCCAGTATCCTCACCTCCCCCGAATCAGCCCTCCTGGTCCCCAGCATACATTCCACGGCCGTACTCTTTCCCGCGCCGTTGGCTCCCAGCAGTCCATATATCTGGCCCGGCCCAATCGTAAGGTTCAGGTTTTCAATCACCCTTTTTCCGGAATAGGACTTGCTCAGTCCCGTGACCGCCACCGTACTTTCCCGATTTGTCATCTTCCTGCCTCCTTGTCCACTGTATATCAGTATATGTTACAGCTGTCTTTCACAGCTGTTCCCGGCGGCTCATCTCCATCAGCTTCCCAATCTGTGACTCCACATACCCAGCATTCTTTTTTGCCTCCGCCAGGGAAGTGAGAAGCTTATCACAGGCAGTGATAATATCGTCGTCCGATCCGGGTGTATCGATGATTCTCCGGATATCGGCAGACGGATTCCTGGACAATGCGTTCAGCATCCGCAGAATGGACGCAAGGGAATAGTTGGCGCACCGGAGGGAGCGTATAATGGCCAGCCGCTGCATATCCTCCTCTGTATAGACCCGGTATCCGTTGGCCATCCGCCTGATGGAAAACAGGCCGTTTAATTCCCAGTTTCTGAGCGTGTCAATGGTAACGCCCAGGATGCCGGCTGCCTCCTTTCTTGTATACACCGCCTGGTTCCGGTCCGTTTGGGGACAGGGCTCTTTTATGCCGTCAAGAAGCCTCCGGCATATCCCGACAGCCTCCTCCGCGTGTTTCATTTCCTGCTCCACCTGGTCAATATAACCTTTTGTCAGCTTCAATGCCTTCCCAAAATCCCCTGACGCAGAAGTCTTGATGATGGTGACTGCCTGCTTTCTCAGTCCGTTTTGCAGGACCTCCACCTGCAGGGCCGCCCTTGCCAGCTTAAACTGCTCCACGTGAAGCTCCGTAAAAATCCTGTAACCGTTTTCCGCCCTCTCTGCTTTTGGAATCAGGCCGTACCTTTCATACAAACGTACGGTGTTCACATGAATGCCAAACATCCTTGCCAGGTCCACTGTCCTGTATGTGTTCATAGAGATGCACCTCCTATACTTTTATACCACAGCTTCCATCCCTGATGTTATAATGTAGGGTTTCCCTCTGATACCTACGCCTATACAGTATTTTCAGCGCAACTAAAAACCAGCCTGTTCCGGCTGGTTTCGCATCATTTTTCCGCTCCTGGCTCAGCGCCTTACGTCTGGCTGATATAATAGTAAACAATTCTTATATAATCCTCCGGCCTCTGGAAATCCAGTTTCAGGGCCAGGCTCCCCTGATTCTCTCTGAACTGATCCCATAACACCTTTTGGGCAGCGTATGACTTGTTGAGATCCCGCCATTTTCCATCCGGAAAGATGGCATTGACTACACCGTTGCACTGGTTCACAATCTGCAGGAATCCATTCATACCCAATATATTTAGTTTTATCACAATCCAACACCTCCCGGAATATGCAGCCCCTTTCATGACCGCGGGAGGAAGGCGCTATCCCTTCTTCCTGCTATCATTATAACCTGACATATTCTCTGAAGATATCGGATTACCGTCATCTTATATCACTATTCTGCCATTTCCGCCGGTACTCTTTAGGGCTGCATCCCATGCTGCTTCGGAATACTTTTCCAAAGTAACTGCTGCTTCCCAGGCCGCAGGTCTGGCATATGCTGGTGATGGGTTCATTTCCCTCGGACAGCATCCAGCATGCCCGCTGCAAACGGAAGCTTGTCACGTACTCAACCGGAGTCATGTTCAGACAGTCCCGGAACGTGCGGAAGCACTCACGCTCACTGATGAAAGCAGATGCCGCAATCTCCTTTACCGACAGTTTATCCCCGCAGTGCTTGTGGATGAACGCCAACATTATTTTTATCTTTTGGTTTGACCGGCTGTTGTATCCGGGGCGTTTCTCCAGGCTCTCCGCCATGGCCAGAAGGCTGCACCATATCTCAGACAGGGCTGCCCGCAAACGGATTTCATAGCCATAGCTGTCCTCTGCTATCTGAAAGGACTGCCGCAGGGCTTCCAAAACAGGCGCATGGGACGGCTGATCCGGATACAGCCCGATTATATCCACACCGGATGCGGTCATAAGGGGCGACACGTATTTCCGATCAATTATGCTGCCGCTCTGTCCGCTGATCAGCAGCGGATTAAAGATATGAAGGAGTGAGGCAACTGCCCCGTCCCCGTCCTTTGCCCTGGACATATGAAGCACATTTGAATTCACAAAGCCCCCTGAGCCAGCGGTAAAAATAGTCTTTCCCTGAGGCGTATCATATTCCAGGCTTCCCTGCTCCATGTAAAACAGCTCCACTTCCTTGTGCCAATGCCAGGGGGACTGTCTTCCAGCATACTTGTCCAGCTCCACATAAGAGGCGATATAGGGAAATTCCGCCGTGATTCCCGGCAGTTCCTCTTCATAGCTCCCCGGTTTCAGCTCTATTTTACGGATTACCTTCATATCAACCTCCTGTTCCGGGACCTTATTGCGGGGTGTCTATGCTTTCCAGGAATATCCTGACCTCCTGATATTCACGTTCCATCATTACCTTTACCTTATCAGAGAATGCTTCCACATTCCCCTCCCCCAGATAGCGGCCGGCCTGATCCACGATGCCTTCGTATTCCATATGTATATCCCTTTCCTTCAGGCGCAGCAGCACAATGGGATATCCCCATACAATCAGTTCCCTCAGTTTATTGTAACACTCCTTTACCAGATTCAGCCTGCAGTTTCCCGCAATAAATGCCAATACCACATCAAAGAACATATAACTCTTCTTTTCCTTCCTGAGCTGCCAGACATCATATTTCAGCTTTTCCACCGCATCCGCCGCCGCATTCTCCAGCGTATACCGGACCACCTGCTCAATGGTCAGCGTAATCAGATGCAGGCTTTCAATATACAGCCCCATGCCCTCCCTGATTTCCGGATTGGCCAGTTCCGCCTTTCCAGACTCAGCCAGAACCAGGGTTCCCTTGCCGTGAAAGGACCTGGTTATACCCATGCTGTCCAGTATGACCAGGGTACGCCTCACGGTATTAAACGACACTTCATAACGCTGTGCCATCTGCGGAAGAGATGGCAGATAGGTTCCGCGGGGATAATACCCGCTCACAATTTCCCTGAGAATGCGGGACGCAAGCGTATATCTCAGCTGGGGACGCTTACGGTAAATGTTCCAGTAAAACGGAATCTGCTGCGCTTCCTCCAGGCCGTACGCCTTCTGTGCCTGCTCAATAAAAGAAAACAAATCCGCCGTGGCAGGGCCGTACCACGACTCAAAGGTCTGTCCCAGCAGTGAGATAACATCTTCCCTGGACAATCCCTCCAACTCCTGGTCCGTAAATACTGCCTGGTCTTCCTGAACCGTCAGGTAAGCAAACCTTATATAGCGCACGGCCTCCCAGTAAAGATTCAGGAACAGCCGGTTGTCCAGCGCTCTGAACGCCAGTACAAATAACTCCACCGGCATGGAAACAGCGCCGCCAGCCGGATGCTTCATATTATCTAAAAGGCGTTTCCAATCCTCATCCTTCCATCTCTTAAGTCCCTCCCGCCACAGGGGCTCAAACAGCAGCTTTTCGGACAAGACGTAATCTGCTATTCCCGCTTTCCTGGGTACAAAATATCTGGCTGCGTTTTCCCGGAATCCGGCGGGCCCTGCCTTATATACCACCATGGCCGCTGTTCTCGGGTCAACCCTTACATAACCTTCCTTTTCCAGGGATGCCAGGGCATTCCTTACGGTTGCCGGAGCCAAATGAAACATCAGGCATATTTTATGAATGGACGGAAGGCTCTCTCCGCATTTATAATGCCCATAAAGAATCCTGGCCTCAAAATATTCGTATACCAGCCTGTTTAAACCGATGTCAGCTTTCATTCCTTTACCTCAAATATTTATTTAACATCTGCTCCAGCACACCGGTGTCTATAGGCTTGGCAAAATGCGCCGTCATCCCGGCGTGAAGGGCATTCTGCACGTCCTCTGCAAATGCATTGGCGGTCATGGCTATAATAGGTATGGAAGCCGCATCCTCCCTGTCCAGGGCGCGTATTGCCCTTGTGGACTCATACCCATCCATCTTAGGCATCTGCACATCCATCAGTATCATGTCATAATAGTGCTCCGGCACATGTTTAAACCGTTCCAGGGCTTCCTCCCCGTCACAGGCCTCCTCCACCTTCACACCCATCTCTTCTATCAGGGTTCCTGCAATCTCACGGTTCATCTCATTGTCCTCCACCAGAAGGACCCGCCTGCCTGTAAAGTCTGATTTGCCTGTAAAACCGCTCCATTGGGCTTCTTCCTTTTCTCCGCTCAGTTCGCTGAGCAGATAGCAGATTTTAGACCGGTAAAAGGGCTTTGCCAGAAACGCAGATACACCGGCTTCCCGGGCCTCTGCCTCAATCTCCGCCCAGTCATATGCGGTCAGAACGATAACCGGAACCTCTCTTCCAACCTCCTGCCGTATGCGCCGCGCCACTTCCACTCCGTCCATATCCGGCATCTTCCAGTCCACGATGACCAGACCGAAGGGGTCATCCGAATCCTTTTGTTCCAGCACCCGCCTTACCGCCTCAGCGCCTTCCGTGACGAATTGGGGCCGCAGCCCCATATCCCCTAAAAGCTCCGACGCATTTTCACAGGTCTGTTCATCGTCATCCACAATCAGGCAGTGTATACCCACCCATTCCTCCGGCACCTCCTCAGGCACTCCATCCTGAAGCCGCAGAGGAAGAGCCACCGTAAACACAGAACCTTCCCCGGGCTTACTCTCCACTCTAATATCACCGTTCATTAAATCGATTAAATTCTTTGTGATAGCCATTCCCAGTCCGGTTCCGGTTACACGGCTGTTGGTGGAGTCCTGGGCCCGCTCAAAGGGCTGGAACAGCTTGCTCATAAATTCCCTGCTCATGCCGATTCCGGTATCAGCACACCGGAACACATAACGGCCATACCCTCTCCCAGCGCCGTGCTCCTGTCTCACCTCCACATGGATGCGCCCTCCCTCCGGGGTGTATTTGGAGGCATTGCTCAGAATATTAATATATATCTGGCGGATACGCAGGGCATCCCCCACCACTTCTTCATTATTCAGCGTCTTCAGATGCACGTCCATCTCAAGGTGTTTTGCCTCTGTCTGGGAACGCACCAGCTCCGCGCATTCCGTCACCAGTTCCGCCAGGTTAAAGGGTTCCTCCCTGATAGATAATTTTCCGCTTTCAATTTTTGACATGTCAAGCACATCGTTGATCAGGTTTAAGAGATGCTTGCTTGACAGGCTGATTTTCTTCAGGCATTCCATCACCCGTTCCCTGTCGTCCAGGCGGGTGCTTGCAATAGCTGTCATACCCACGATTGCATTCATAGGAGTGCGGATATCATGGCTCATATTGGACAGGAACCGGCTTTTGGCCTCGCTGGCCGCCCTGGCGCTGTCTAGCGCGCTCTGGAGAGCGCTGCGTTTCTGTTCTTCCTCATAGCGCTGCTCATCAATGCGGCGTGAGATCAGAATTGCCAGCTTATCCCCGGAATAGGGATTATCCACATGAATCACCTGTATCGAAACCCAGTGATACCTGCCGTCTCCAAGCATCTGCCGCACATCCAGGAACACCTCATTCTTCTCCTGCCCCAGCGTCTTATTCAGATTTTCCGCTGAGAAACGGCGGCAAAATTCCTCCAGGTGCTCCGGATGGATGGAAGATGCTACGTCCTCGTAGAGCTGGCTGTAGGATTCCTGATCCCCAAGCTTCAGCATCAGCCCCGGTTTTACATAGATAAAGCTCAGCGAATCCCTGGTCAGGTTCAGACTGATAATCACCGGGTAGGCATTGGATATAGCTCCCACCAGGGTAAGGCGCTCCTGGAGCTTCTCCCGCTCCGCAGCCTCCTCAGCCAGCTTTTCGTCTGTGATATCGTGAACAGCGGAAATCAGAACCGGATTTCCGTTTTCATCCATTGTTCTCTCCACAATTCCGGCCGCCCAGAAAAAGCTATGATCCGATGTAATCACACGCACCTCAAAGATATTCTTCCGGCCGCTGTCCGCCGTATCCTTAAACAGCTGTACCAGCTTTTCATAGTCCTCCTGGTGTATCACATCCCGGAGGCTTTTTCCCTTCATTGCCTCATTGGACGCGTCCTCGGGACAGCGGAACAGCCTCAGCCCCTCCTGATTTATGAGGAAGAAATCATATGGCGATTCCACGGAAATCAGGGCGATTCCTTCCGGCACCGCATTGTACAGGCGGCTTATATAGTCTGCCTGATTCTTTAATTTCCGGTTGGTCCTGATGGCATAGCGCAGATAAAATACCAGCAGCAGTGCAATCCCCAGTAAAATACAGCCAATCAGGACAAAAGAGCGCATGAGTATCTCATTGGTCTGGGCATTTACCACATTCAGGGGAATTATGGAAATCAGGTACCAGTCAGTCTGAAGTTTTAAAGGCGTGTAACAGAATACGGTGTCCTCTCCCTGGTAGTTGAAGATTGCCCATCCTGTATAAGAATTTTCAAGTGACTGGGCAAACTGGTCCAGGCTCTCGCGGCTGTTCCGGGAATCGGGCAGCATATCAAACAGGTTCTGCACGGTTTTATTGCTGTTTGGATGGGGAGAGCGAATCAGCACATCCCCCTTCTGGTTGACCACATAGGAGAAGCCGGCATTGTTATAAAAGGACAGGGTGAAGCTGTCCACAATGCGATCCACCTCATGCTCTTTTACCAGATATCCCTGTACCCCGTCTTTCAGCGTGACTCCCACAAACAGGTCAAATACATTGACACCCGTGACGCTGCTGATATGGGGGTCAATGATGCCGTTATTCTGTTCCATACCGCGCAGCGCAGCTTCTGCCTTCTCGTCATTTCCTGAGCCTGAGGGAATACATACTCCGTCCTCCAGATACAGGCGGATCCCGTCTTCTATCTGCGAATAATCATCCATAAGGAGTTCCAGTTCCTCCCGCTGTCCGGAAGCAAGCTTCCTCAGGTTAAACGCGACGCTCCCCATGGACTGGTAATCGTCCATAAGCTGGACCTTCAGGGTATTACAGCCCTGCTGGGTGCTCTCTATGATGGTCTGGACAGACTGCTTTCCCAGCTCCTCCTTCACCTCATGTATAAACAGGAAAGTCAGAATGCTGAGCGTAGATCCCACCAAAACAGCAGCCATGGCAATCTTCTTCTTTATGCTGGTACTGTTTTTATCCATTACCATCCTCCCTCTCTCCCGCAGCCTCCTGATCCATCCATTTCATGGCATCTTCCAGTTTTTCCCCTTCCATTAGCTGCTTTGACACCCTGGCTGTCAGTTCCCATATGGGAAGTTCCAGGAGGGCGTCTGTCCCTATGACAGTCCTTCCGGACTGGTAGCAGGAGACAATGGGCTGTATCTCTTTTACGGCCGATGGACTCCCCTCCCTTAAGGGACTAAAGGAAGACTGCTGGTCCGCAAACTTCTGTATGTTTTCAGGCCGCGTAAAATATTCCACAAAGGCCAGGGCTTCATCCACATGTTCACTGGACCGATTGACGCTCAGCCGGGTATCCCCATTGATGACCACCAGTCCGCCGTCCTCCAGAACAGGATAAGGCACCACCACAAAATCAAAATCCGGGTCCATGGCTTCCACCCTGCCTGCCGCCCATGCCCCGGTCAGCATAAAAGGGGATTCCCCCTTTACAAATTCCTCCAAATCGTCAGAGGTTTTCCGGGTCTTAAGCGCTTTCCCTGCATCCACGTAGCCATTATCAATAAACTCCTTAACAAGAGTAAAACCAGGCGTCATATAGAAACTCAGATTCTCTTTCCCTTCATTCAGGCATCTGAAAATCTCATCTTCCCGGTTCTCCTGATACGCCGAATAAAAACTCAGGCCAATTGCCAGGGTCTTTAACGATATATCATTATTGGCAATAACAGGGGTAATGCCCTGCTCTTTAAAGTAACCGCATACCTGCCTCCATTCCTGAAGGTTCTCCGGTATCTTCTTCTTATGCTCCTTTAACAGCTTCTTATTACAGTAAAGCCCAAATCCGGACACCGTGGTGGGCACCCAGTAAATCTTTCCATTCTCATCCATCTGCCGGAGCATACGGTCGCTGTAGTCCTGTATGGTTTTCAGGCCGGATAAATCCACAAGCTGTCCTCTGGCCTGCATCTCCAGCAGAACATCGTGGTTCACCATGAAGACATCGTCCCCCTTTCCCGCGTCAATACGCTTTTCCAGGGCTTCATAGTATTCATTTCCCTTAAGGCTTTCGTAGGATACCCTGATGCCGGGGTTCTCCTCCATAAAGTCCGACAGGATCTCCTCTATGACCATCACGTTTTCCGGCTCATATTTATTTCCGAAAAAGGTAATTGTGGTAACATTCTCATGGGGCATCTGTAAGTTAACAACCCTGTTCCCGGCGCCGCAGCCCCCCAGCATAAGGGTGCATGCCAAAAAAACCGTGGGCAGCCCCGCCATCCTTCTATTCATATCATGTCCTCTCTTAGAAACCGTCAAACCGGAGCATAACCTCCGGCCGACTCTGCTCACGTATATTTTACCACGGCACACGGGATGGTACAATCTATTTTTCCTCCGCATCAAAGCACAAAGCAGAGGATAACACATTATATCCTGCGTTACCCTCTGCTCTCCTTATGCTCCAGATGCAGTTTAACGAACATGCACTGGTTTATGAGGCTGTTTCTGTCAAAACAACCTTTTTCCATCTGATATATCTATCCCAAGCTCTTTGGCCAGGCTGGTCTGCTTAAAGGGATTTATTTTTTTCACTTCGCCATTACACCTAAAAATTGAGCCCGTATTTTTAAACCAAAATGTCACCTTTGCCTTAACACATTGTTCACGGATTCCAAGCACCCAGTCATAATCGCACACACGGGCGTCACGCCCTGTTTCACCGCCAACCGTAACATGGTCCACCCCATGAAGATAGGGCGACAGATCTATGGGTTCCAAAAGCGGGGCACAGGCAATAAAACGCCGTTTTATGGGATAGGATAAGAATAATGGAAGTCTGTAATCCGCCATTTTCTGGTTTTCGACCGTACAGCCAATATTCACATTGTCATAACCTGCTCCCCAATCCGGCGGAAGTGATACAGGGAAACGGTCAATCCGCTTTGTCAAAATCAAAAAATCAATGTCTGTCCTTTCCCTGATCATGGCCCAAACTTCTTTACGCCATTCATCTGCCTCAGGAAGGAAAAAGTCAGTTGCAAAGCAGGTCGCAAGAATTTTGTTTCCTTTAATATTGTACTCCCCTTTTTTGTTCCTCCTGACAGGCCAATCAAATTGATCTGTCTTTTCTATGGTGTTTTGACCGTATCGTTTCGCATAAGGTCCGTAAAAATAACAATATGTGCATCCATCACTGGCTTTATAACAGCCGGTCCATGGTTCCCAGTTCATAGAATCTCCTTTCGCGAATTTCACCGGCCTGCATGCAGCTTTTGTATTTCTTCCAGCGCTTTGTATGCTGTGCCGTTATCCTTATCATACAATCGTTCCAATCATTCTGCTGCGCTTAATGGCATGGTGCACACCTCCCAAACCGGAATCCACCAGTTTTTAACCGAAATACCTTTGGGCCTCATACACCCTGAGGACTCGTTCAACTATGCAGCAGTTTTTCCAAATCAGATACAGAAACATCCATTCGCCTGGAAGTCTCCTCCATGGACATCCCGGAATTGATAAACCGTTTCACAACCATTTTTATATTCTCCCCAACCTCAATGATGTGGCCGTCCAAATCATAAAAGCGCACTGAGCGCTGTCCCCATCCAGCTTCCTTCACGCCATCCCCTATGTATTGAATGTCGTTGCGCTGCCCTAATTTAGCTATAAAGCCGTCAAAATCATCCTCTTCAAAATACAGCTCCATATTATGCGCCTTTTCCAATATGCTTTCTTTTGGGAGGCCTGTTAACCAGTCAAATTCCTGCTGCAAAGACAGGCCGCCAAATGAGACATTTATGCCATAATCCTGGAATATCTCCAGATCAAATAGTTCCTGATAAAATTTCTTTGAAAGTTCCACATCCTTCACAGCAATACATACGCCTTCGTATTTCATTCAAAGTCACCTCCGCTTTTTTAGGGTAATAATAGCACAGTTAATATGACAACTGTGTGTCATATTCATTGCCATCCATCTGTATCCGGCTTTCACCAAATAAAAAATGCCCTAAACCCGCATGAATGAAAACTACATTCTTACGGTATTTAGGGCATTTATCTTTCGCTCCGAACAATTATTTGGCGTAATCCGTGACTCTTGATTCACGAATCACATTTACCTTAATCTGTCCCGGATATTCCAGCTCGTCCTCAATCCGTTTGGAAACATCTCTTGCCAGCAATATCATATCGTCATCGCTGATCTGTTCCGGAACTACCATGATACGAACCTCGCGGCCTGCCTGAATGGCAAAAGACTTGTCCACTCCCTTAAAGGAATTGGTTATATCTTCTAATTGTTTCAATCTGTTTGTATATGTCTCCAGAGTCTCACGCCTTGCACCGGGTCTTGCAGCAGATATGGTATCGGCTGCCTGTACAATGCAGGAAATGAGGCTGGTAGGTTCAACATCGCCATGATGGGATTCCACCGCATTCAGCACAGTGGCAGATTCCTTATACTTCTTACACAGGTCTGCACCTAACTGAACATGGGTGCCTTCCATGTCATGGTCAACGGATTTACCAATGTCATGTAATAAACCGGCACGTTTGGCTAAACGTACATCCACTCCAAGTTCTGACGCCAAAAGTCCTGACAGCTGGGCCACCTCGATAGAATGCTTTAATGCATTCTGGCCATAGCTGGTCCTGAACTTCATTTTACCAAGTAACTTAACTAATTCCGGATGAATTCCGTGGATGCCAACTTCAAGACAGGCTGCCTCGCCCTCTTCCCTCATGTTGTTCTCCACTTCTTTCTGTGCCTTCTCTACCATCTCCTCGATTCTGGCCGGATGAATACGTCCGTCCACAATCAAACGCTCCAATGCAATTCTAGCAACTTCTCTACGTATTGGATCAAATCCGGACAATACTACTGCTTCCGGGGTATCGTCGATAATCAGTTCCACACCGGTAAGGGTCTCAAGGGTACGAATGTTGCGGCCCTCTCGTCCGATGATGCGGCCTTTCATCTCGTCGTTAGGAAGCTGTACAACAGAAACCGTTGTCTCAGCCACGTGGTCTGCGGCGCACCGCTGGATTGCAGTCACCACTAAATCCCTGGCCTTCTTATCAGCTTCTTCCTTTGCCTTGTTTTCAAGTTCCTTAATTAATTTAGCTGTGTCATGTTTTACATCATCTTCAACAGATTTTAAAAGATATTCTTTTGCCTGTTCGGAGGTTAGACCGGATA
>OGSS01001800.1_pt1 | contig 11955 bp, 10 predicted proteins | sample 1553591 | NCBI WGS metagenome assembly OGSS01 (sample SAMEA2580061, study PRJEB22360) | human gut metagenome | biome: human gut; feature: human-associated habitat; material: faeces | place: Denmark | collected 2008/2010
TGGACAGGACCCTGTGGGAGGAAAGATATCCCTTTGTATCATGCTTTGACCAGATGACCTGTTCGCCAATCAGACGGCGGTCCGGAAATGAATGCAGAGTCATCAGCGTGTTTGCAACCACATCCTTGATTCCCACCAGATTAGAGGATGCGCAATGCATGGTCACATCGTTGTGGTACGTATCATAAATCACCCCGATTCCCTTCTCTTCCCATATCCTGTGGGTTATCTTAAGCACATAGTCCACAATATCGCGGTACTCCTCATCAAAACCCGGCAGCTGCTGCTTTGAGTCAGCCAGTTTCAGATAGTCATTGTAATCCGCATGTCTGACCGGGTTCACCTCCTCCGTCTCACCGTAGTAAATCTTGCTGTTGCTTTTTGGTTTTTCCATCATATGCATTCCCTTCTCCTCTCCCTTTTTCATATCTGCCTTTCCCGGAATCACCCGGTCCGGAATACCTGTTTTTTCATCTGCACCTGATTCCTTTTCCTGCATAAGCATAACGTCCTCCTTCTTTTTTTCAAACGTTTGAATTTTTTGATAAAAACAAAGCCTTTTACAAGGCTAAGTGTGAAACCATAAAAACCGCCTATTTTACAGGACATGCCTGTGCCACGTCCCGTACGGATCCCCGCGTGATTAAGCGGGGATAAATTTTCCGCGGATTCAGATCTTCCCTTCCTTCAATGCGGCAGACAAGGGAATTGACCGCATTGGTAATGACGTCTTCCCTGGGGTCTGCAATGGTGTCCAGCGGAATATCCAGATAGGGAATCAATTCAATATCATTATATCCCACGATTGATATGTCCTCCGGAACATTCATCCCATAGTTCTTTTTTAACTGCTGTACAATGGACAATGCCGGAAGGTCCTGCTGGGAAAAGATACCGGTAAATTTACGTATATATTCAATATTCTGTCTTACAAACTCCTTCTGGGATTCAAAATCCATGCGGGCTGTCAATACAGCCGGCTCCGCGCCGTATTCCTCCATGGCTTCCATGTATCCGGCCGTGCGGTCGTCATACATCCTCAGTTCCGGGTCATTGGAACGGATGGTCAGGATTTTCCTGTGGCCATGCTCCAGAAGGTGCTTTGTGGCCCAGTAGCCCCCCTTTCTGTTGTCGTCCCAAAAGAAATGATCCGGTATACCCGTGCAAAAGGCTGGTTTAAAATATACATATACATATGGAATGTCAGCATCACCCAGGAATTTATATTCGGCCTCTGTCAGGGTCTTAGAGAAAATAACAAGGCCGTCCACCATCTTCCCATTGACCATTCTGAGAATATTACTCTGGGAATGTATGTTTTTATTTGGCTGTATCAAAAAATCATATCCGCAATTTTCAACCGCTCTGGTAGAATAAGTCTCAATCTCGTTGAAAAACCACCGGTAATCCGGCGCATTAAAGTTATCTGAAAATACAATGCCGATGCGGTTTGTTTTTTTTGTCACCAGACTGCGTGCATTGGCATTAAAGGTAAATCCCAGGCGCTCCGCCTCTTCCATGACACGTTTTTTGGTTTTCTCCGCAACCCTGGGGTCGTTATTCAGGGATAGGGAGACAGTGGAATAGCTGACATTTAAATTTTTAGCAATATCTTTGATGGTCATACAGGTCTCTCTCCTCCCCGATTTCTTACTCAGAGTATAATTTAAAACGTTTGAAATGTCAATAGACAGTTCTACATTAACTATATTTTGTACTTTTTCCACAAGAGGTATTGGCTGTTTTATACAATCTGTACCGTTTTCCGTTTCTCTCTTCCACCAATACACCAGATACACCGCAAGTTCTTTTCCTGGTATCCATGAGAGCCTGTCCATGGCGGGCAAAGTGAAACAGCCGGGCGTGCGGCGGGCTGTTTCACTTCATTACCGGTTATACTCCGTCATATCTTTCTGCTATACTCGCCATACTAAGAAGATTTGTCTCCGATTTCAGATACCTGCATCAGCGCCATCCTGGCGTGGAGCTTTGCCTGATACTGGTCAATAATGACTGCCAGTATAATAATACCGCCTTTAATGACCTTCTGCCAGAACTCAGATACCCCAATCATAATCATACCATCGTTTATGACGCCAATCACAAATGCCCCTACAATTGTACCACCAATCGTACCGACTCCGCCGGACATGGAGGTTCCTCCCAAAACCACGGCTGATATGGCATTCATCTCCCATCCATCGCCGGAAGAGGGATTTGCTGCTGTCAGTTGGGCGGTGGTAATGAGCCCTACAATTGCTGCGCAAATACCGGAGAAGATATAGACCATGGTCATGACCCGTTTGACCTTAATACCTGAGAGTTCTGATGCCCTGATATTTCCTCCCACAGAAAAAATATGCCAGCCCAGTGGCGTGTATTTTAAAATCAGTATAGCAATAACAGCAATCATAAGAAATAGAAATACAACAATGGGTATCCCGTTTATAGAACTTCCCAAACTGTTAAAGCCTGTATTTCCGAGTGCCTGCTCCCCGGCAATATTGGAATAGGTAGCCCCGTTAGTCCTGAGCATGGCAAGCCCTCGCCCAATGTTCATCATCCCAAGCGTGGCTATAAATGGAGCAACATTAAATTTAGTGATAATAGTGCCGTTGAGCCATCCAATAAAACCGCCCAGGATAACGGATATAATTATAATAGCCGGAACATTAAAATACATGGTGATTCCCAGAATATGTATGGGAAGTCCATCCACAATAAGACCTCCGGCAATCATACCCACCAGTCCCACAATGGCGCCTACCGACAGGTCAATGCCTCCTGTTATGATAACATATGTCATTCCTATACCGATGATTCCATACAGAGCCACATGCTTTATGATTGTAATAATGCTGGAGATACTAAGAAATGCCGGTGATTTAAGACTAAAAAAAGCAATCAGTGCAACCAGTACAAAAAATGTACGCCCTTTCATCAGATTCATCAGGAGTTTATTTTTATTCACCTTTGACATAATAATCCACCTTTTACCTTTCAGACAGAATGTTGATGCCCTTTATAGGAAGCAAGAACCAGGTTTTCATTCGTTATCTCGTCACCTGCAAACATACCGGACAGCTTTCCATTGGACAGAACCAAAATACGGTCCGCAACAGCAGCAATCTCATTAAGTTCAGAAGAAATCACGATACATGACAAACCCATTTTTGCCTGCCGCTGTATAATCTCAAATACCTCAGTCTTGGCTCCAATATCAATGCCCCTGCTAGGTTCATCCAGAAGGATTATCTTGGGTTTGGTCAGCAGTCCTTTGCCGATCACTACCTTTTGCTGATTTCCCCCGGATAAGGATAGAATAGGCAGATTCCTGTCAGAAACTTTTATCTGTAAATCCTGTATCTCCTCCTGCACCGCGGCCTGCTCCTGTTTCATATCGATAAAAACAGATTTTCTTAACTTTCTGACAACAGACAGAGAAATATTGCGGCCTATGTCCAGGGCCTGGACAAGCCCCTCTCTCTGCCGGTCTTCCGGCACCAGCGCAAATCCCTTTTCAATCTGTGATGAGATATCCTTTATTCTGACAGGCACCCCTTCCAGTTTAACAGTTCCGGTATGTTCCGGCCGCAGCCCCATAAGACACTCAAATATCTCTGTCCGGCCAGCTCCCAGTAGTCCGTATATTCCCAGTACCTCTCCCTTTTTCAGACAAAAACTTATATCGTCCAGAAGATATCCTCCCCCGGGTTTGGGGAGAGAAAGATGCTCCACTTCCAAGACATTCGGAAGGCCGGAATATTCCAGACTGGTGGATTTTTTAGCATACCCCTTATCCTTTCCCGTCATATACTTTACAATTTGAGGTATATCTACATCTTCTATTTCCCTGTGGGCTATCAGCTTTCCATTCCGGAAAATGGTCACATTATCTCCAATCCGCATGATTTCCTCCAGGCGGTGGGATATATATACAATGGCAATCCCTTCCTTCAGCAAATCCCTCATAATTGCAAACAGCGCTTCCACTTCCTGGGCGCTGAGGGAAGAGGTGGGTTCATCCATAATCAGTATCCTTAAATTTTCCTGAGCCAGATTTCTGGCTATCTCTATCATTTGCTGCTGCCCCACCCTGAGATCTGAAACCAATGTATCTGCTTTAATCGGATAATTTAACCGTTTAAGGATTGCATCGGCCATATTCCTGTGCTTCTGATTATCCAGCACAATTCCTCTCTTTGTTTTTTCATTATTCATAAATATATTCTGATATACGTTAAGATTCGGAAACAGGCTTAGCTCCTGGTGGATGATGGAAATTCCCTGTTTTCTTGCAGCCATGGTATTTCTAAACATTACCTCTTTTCCATCCATGGTAATCGTACCTGATGTAGGCGGTTCAATACCTGCAATTATCTTCATCAAGGTGGATTTTCCTGCTCCGTTCTCACCAATAAGGACATTGACCTTCCCCTCTTCGATATCAAATGATATGTCATCCAGCGCTTTCGTTCCAGGATATTCTTTCGTGATATTTCTGGCACTTAGGATAATTCTGTTCATAAACGACCGCCTCTCTTTTATTCCGCCCCATCTAAAGAAACAGGTGTAATCAACAATATATCATCTTTGTCATATGTAAAACAGCCGTAAAAAGACAGCTTTTTTCCCAGAAGATGATCCACGTCTGCCGGCTCCACCACATGCTCCAAAATATATTGATTGATTTCCTTTGAAAGCTGCGCAAACTGGATTTGGTCTGTATAGTCATTCACATCCAAAAAACTTAGATAATCCCGTATAGTGGTTTTCTTAAATACGGGACCTATCTGAATATAAATACTTTCATCCCCTTCATACCCCTCCAGGCGGATTTCCATGTATCCCGCCTTGACATCGTCATGGACCGCGGTAACCTCACCGGTTCCATGGACCGCATAATTCAGATTTCCGCTGTCCCCCATGGTATACCGGCCATATTCTTCTGCAAGGCTGGCCAGATTTCCATTGGACCGCGTCAAAAAATCACCTAGTTCCACAGCTTCATCTTTAATCTCAGCAACAGCTTGTGAATCCCAAAATCCGCCTATATCCAGTGTGTCCTCAAATGCCACCTTACCGGTAAGGGATGCCTCCTCCCCCGTCCTGACAATCTTGACACATCCATATAAAGAAGTCATAATACAGGCTGTCAGAAAAAAAAGATACCAACGTTTCATAATAATCTCCTTTATCCTGTTGCAGAGGCGTCTTAAAGACCGCCTCTGCCAAAACATCCGGTAATATTTATTCCTCAGAATATACAAACTGATTCAAATATTGTGCATTATCCTTTGTGATTGCGCGGCAGTCAACCAACTGCTTCTCCGAAGCCAGCCCGGTACTGCCTGTCTTCAAATAACCGTCCAGAATCGTTACCGCCTGCTCTGCCATAAGCGCCGCCTGCTGCAAAGCCGTGGCCGTTATATCGCCTGCTATGATGGCATCCCGCGCTTCGTCTGAACCATCCACAGATATGATAACCACATCCTTTTTACCCGCTGCCTTACAGGCAGCAGCAGCGCCAAGGGCCATTGGGTCATTTCCACAAATCACTCCGGAGATATCGGGATGCGCCTGGAGCATGGTCTCCATCTTTTCATATGCTGTTGTCTGTTCCCAGTTTGCAGTTTCCTGAGCCACCATCACCAGACCGTCATATTGATCAATCACATCGTGAAATCCCTGTGAGCGCACAATGCATGCTGTCTCGGTTTCTTTTCCAAGGAGCTCTGCATAGTTTCCTTCTTCTCCCATCGCTTCCACAAACACCTCTGCTACGGCCTGGGCTCCCTGGTAATTATTTGACACCAGCTGGGCGATGGCCACTCCGTCTGCTGCCAGTTCACGGTCAATAATTACTGTTGGTATCCCTGCTTCCCTTGCTTTTTTTACCGCCTCCACAGATCCCTCTGCCCCTGCGTTATCGAGGATAATTCCAGCCGCCTTATCTGCAATGGCTGTTTCAATTATCTCTGACTGCACGGTTAAATCATCATCATGGGAAACACACTTTACTTCATAGCCCAGTTTTTCTGCCGCTTCCTGGGCAATTCTAGCCTCTGTCTCAAACATGGGCGTGGCATAGGAAGCCGTAATGATATAGATGATGTTGGAACCGCCGCCCTTTATGGCCTGTGTCTCTTTCGAAGTCCCGGCCGCTTCCTGCGCTTCCCCGGATACCTCCTGAGTGTCAGCCTGGCTGGTCTCCGTTTTAACCGTTTCCGGCTGGGTCGCAGCAGATGTATCTGCTGTTTTTGTTGTGGCACATCCTGCTAACACTGACATTGTTAAAACAAAACTCAAACATACAGAAATTATCTTCTTCATCATTTTCCTCCTTATAATCCGGGCGCTATTATAAAAATCACTTTAGCCAAAGCAGAAGCATAGTTAATACATTTGTACTGTGTATTTTCAGGAATGAATACATATTCTTTTTCATGCACCTCATACACATCATGCGTCTTTGGGAGCAGAAATGTTACAGTTCCCTTGCTCACATAAAAAACCGCATCTCCCTCATGTGTATCATATTCCGTCTGTCTGGGCCCCACACCTCCTGCCGGAATAACCATATCTCCCATATGTACGCAATCACTGCTGGCTCTGAAGGATAACAGGACCGGCGTCTTGTCTCCGCTTACCACCTTCAGGGAAGTTTCATCTGTGACCTTTGTAAATGCTCCGTTTTTCCTTGCATCCTCCCAGTCAACAGGAAAGGAACCTAAATCATTGATACTCATACACTGCCTCCTGTTCTTCTCTCTGCATATTTATACCGCTTCATTTCCGCTTCATAGCTAAGGGGCGGTCCCGCCTCATCCCATATCTTAGGCGCAATAACAAACAATATAAGAGCATCCCTGTTGGAAAAATTATAGGCTTTATGGGGCGCACCTTTGGGCATGATAACGGATTCACCCTCAGACACTTCCACCACCTGTCCTAATTCCGGATTAAACATAGTAACAGTACCTTCCAGAATATAATAAATTTCATCTCCTGCGTGGACATCCACAGGATCAAATGTACTTCCCGGAGCAAGCCTGTATTCTCCTACCGTCATGGTCTGGGTACTGGCAATCAGATAATTGAGATCGCTGGACTCCGGATAATCCTCGGTGTAGATAAACAACTTCAGTTTATCTCTCGTTAAATGCAATGGCTTTTTTTCGGCGTCCGGAAATGGAAAATTACAGAAATATGGGGCACGCTCTGACATAAAAAAATCCTCCCTTCGTAAATTAATTTTATATAGTTTATAACTTTATAAATTAATTTTACCAGTAGAGGATTGGTATGTCAATATTGTCTTATTTTTTCTACATTATACTTAAATTTATGTATATTTTTTTGTCATCTATTACAAAGGGGGGATTATAAACACAGTTTTTATAAATAATATTTACATAATGCCCGTCACCGACCCCCTTTCTATTAAATCCACGCAAACCTCAACCTTCACATAAGATTCTATGTTGTCAGCTGCCTGTTTTATCTTATTCACCAATAGCTCAATTGCCTCTCCGCCAAACCTGCTCCTGGGAATCCTTACAGTAGTCAGCATAGGTTCTGCCAATGTGCATATAGGCCTGTCATCAAAGCCAACAATTGAGATATCCTGCGGAATACGAATACCCGCTGCCTGCATAGCCCTCATAGCTCCATAGGCTACCAAATCATTCTCAGTGAGGAAGGCCGTGGGCAGTTCCACACCACTGTTCAGCACATTCTGCATTCCCAGACTTGCCGGCTGTTCCGGATAACCAACATCAAAGCAATACTTCTGTGAATCTGTAATCCCAAATTTGCTGAGCGCCCTGAAATAACATTCCTTACGTTCTGCAAAACTGACGATATTCACGCCGCTTCCCAGATAGCCAATTCTACGGTGCCCCTTATTTACCAGCAGGTTAACCAATGCATATGTCCCCTGTTCATTGTTCACTGCAACAGAGTTAATATTCCTGTCCAAATAATAATTATCCAGCAGTACAATAGGCACCTCTATTTCCAAAAATGGGTCCACATCATCTCCCAGCATCTCCGTAGCAAAAATTACATACCCCTTACAGCCTGCTGCTTTTATATATGCGATTTGTTCTGACATATCGCTTTTTCGTTTGACATTTATTACAGTCAGACGGTATCCCCGCTGCTTTGCCGTTGTTTCCAAGCCATTCAAAATCAACGGAAAAAAGGGGGACTGTTCCATCAGTTCCCCTCCCCTGGTATAAATAATAAAACCGATACTATCGGTACCGCCTTCGGCCTCCAATGGTGCAGAGGTCTCTTCCTGTCCCTCCTCACCTTCCGCGTCAGAAAACATATATTGTAAACCCATCTCGTTGATACGCTCTGTCAATTCCCTTCTTGTCTTTTCGCTGAGTCCGGGCTTCCGGTTCAAAACCAATGAAATCGTAGCCTGTGAAACTCCTAATTTCTCTGCCAGTTCTTTTGCTTTAATTGCCACGTAAATCACCCCACATTTATGATATTATAAATTAATATTAGCATGTTTGTAAATTTTTATCAATAATTTATAAATCTTTTTTATGCAGACCTTTTTACTGTTATCCATTTGCAAATTCCCGGCTCAAGGGACAATTGTGTTTTACACTAATCAATTCCTGGATATATGTCTTCCATCCGGATAAATCATCTATTTTCCCCATTACCGGAATGCTTCCGTAAAGAAGCTCTCTAATTTGTCAAAGGGAATCTTATCCATCTGATCGTACAGGTCTGTGTGGTTTGCTCCCGGAATGATCATCAGCTCCTTATTATCCCCCTGAAGGAGTTTGTATGCTTCCTGACTGTACATCAAGGAATGTGCCTCCTCTCCATGCACCAGAAGAACCGAACTTCTGATTTCAGGGGCATACTCAAACAGACGCATATTCATCAGAGAACCCGGAGCAGTGGCCGCCCACCCATTATTTGAATTGACGGAACGGGAATGATAACCACGGCCGGTTTTATAATAGGCAACATAGTCCTTAACATACTGGGGCGCATCTTCCGGAGCTTCCTCCGGCAGGCCGCCTCCCAGTGTATAGATTCCATTTTTATAATCCTCAGTCCTCTGTTGATTGTAAACAACACGGGCCTCGTACCTTCCGCCCTCATCGATGGAATCAAAATAACCAAGCGCTGTATTCCGGCTCATATCGTACATAGTCACGGCAGCCGTTGCCTTGATTCTGGTATCCAATGCCGCTGTCTGGAGTGCCATGCCGCCCCAGCCGCAGATACCGATGACTCCAATCTGTTCCGGATCAACATTCTCTTGCGAGGATAAAAAATCAATGGCGGCCTGGTAGTCCTCAACATTGATATCCGGTGAATTGAAGTATCTCGGATATCCGCTGCTTTCCCCTGTAAAAGACGGATCAAAGGCAATGGCAAGAAAACCTCGTTTTGCCATTTCCTGTGCATAAAGGCCGGAACTCTGTTCCTTTACCGCCCCAAAGGGGCCGCAGACAGCAATGGCCGGGAGCTTCCCTGTATATTCTTTTGGTTCATAGAGATCCGCAGCCAGCGTATTGCCAAAGTGGTTGGCAAATGTCACTTTCCTGTGGCTCACTTCATCACTAAGAGGAAATACTTTGTCCCATTCGTCAGTAAGTACAATCGGCTCCACCTTGATGGATGAGGGATCGTCCATTGTACCATAATTTACAGCCCCATCCGTGGTTTCGGCGGTATCCGTAACAGATGCGCTGGTTTCCGGTTGGGTCTTTGCTGCTCTGCGCTGCTGTGTTGGCTGCTTTGTTACGTTCTGCGGGCTATTCTGCGCAGAGCATCCTGCGTTCACGAATACAGTAAGCATCAGCGCCCCTGCCATGATTTTCTGCAAATTCTTTTTCATTGTGTTCTCCCTTTCTTTATATGTTTTATGGAATAACAGTTTCTTCCAAAATCCAGATTACCTTTTTTATGGAAAATGATTAATAATAACTTTAAATACAGGCGCCTTTAAAATATCACTGCTTTCGATATGATTATAATTTATTCGTTCTGTAATATCAAATACTTATATTGAATATTTACATATACTCAAAAGGCATATGTAAAGACAAACTAACCCTAACCACTAACCCTAACCAATTAACCTTAACCCATTTAATCCTTAGTTAGCAGCATTAACTAAATGTATTGCTGGTTTGTCCCCTTCATTCCCGGTTTTCAAAAAACACCCCGTTATTTATCCAGTTTCAGCCTCCTTTTGATAATTTCTAACACTCACAAAAAAAGCCGCCACTCAACATGACGGCTGCTCCAAAAGCATACTATCCCATATTCAATTGTAATAAACCTTGTCTAAAAAGCCTGCAAAACAGCCGCCGCATCCCTGTACGCACGTTTCCAATCCTTTGGAATATCAGCTTCAATCGTTAAAGTTCCCTGATATCCGGATTCTTTTATGACATTCAAAAATTCCGTATAATCAAAATCATCGTTGACATTCGGGAAGGGGCGCTCCGGATATGAAATTGGATAATCCAAGTGTATATGGTGTATATACTCTGAACAGGACACGATATCCCCCAACGGCTCTTTTGCCCAAACCAAATGCCGCAAATCAGCCATAGTGAACAGATTTGGCATACCTGCTTCCCGGATAATCCGTACCGCCTCCGGCAATGTATTAATATAGTTGGAGTACATAGGTCCAAGTGGTTCCAAGATAACCTCTACGTTATAATTACCTGCAATTTCTGCGAACATACGCATAAAGCCAATAAACCGATTTTCTTTTTCAATGCTGGTTTCATCTATGAGGAGCCGTGCCTTGCCATTTCCAATAATAATCCTGTCCATCCCAAGCAGCTCCGCCCTCTGGCAAGCATGTTCAAGGTAAGCTTTATACTCCATCGCGCTAAAAGAATCCGTAAAGAACCATGGCTCGGCAACCGGAAGCGCTCTGGCGCCCGTCAGCACAGGAAAACCAATCTCATGCACCTTATCACAAAAAATACGGAACTCATTTTCTGTCAGCGCTTCAATCTCCGGTACATCCAGCTCTGCGTAATCAAATCCCGCCTGCCGGATATTATCATAATCTTCGATTCGTCCAAAGCCGCCTAATCTCATATATATTACCCCTTCCATCTTCTTGTTACAGTCTTGCCTTAGCGTTCATATCATCAAGAATCCTGCTGACATCCAGCATCTCTTTTAGCGACGCGCGTGGTTTAGTCCCAGTCATCCAATCGTTCAGTGTAGTCTTTGTATAAACAGCGTAATATACGTCGCTGTCCGTGTTTAATGGAACAAACATTGGCTTTCTATTATGTTCCCTTATTTCCAGACGGTTCTCCGCAAGTATATAATACCCATTTTCCGTGACAATTGTCCAGCGGTTCTCCCGCTTCGATTCCTCTGACATGGGATAAACATAGCCGCTTTCCAAAAGCAGGGAAGTTCCGCCCGGCAATCTCAGCAATGAAGTCGCATAGGTCTCAATATCATATGGAGCAGTATATTGATAAGCGGACGCTAATGAATTGGCGCTGCAGCTGTCGGTCAAAAACAAGGCCATGTCAATAAAGTGGACACCCAGATTGGTCATGCATCCTCCCCCTGCTTTACACTGCGAAAGCATCCAGGAAGAAGTCTCCAGATAGCGGGACGGCGGTCCTGCTATAAAACGATAGGACATATGGGTAATCGGTGTGGTGAGATATTTATGTTTCAGGTCATTAACAGTATCACTGTAGCGCCAGACAAAAGGAATGGAACAAAAGCCGTTCTTTTTCTCGCAAAGTTCATATAAGGACTCCACCTGGGCGGCATTCATGCCGGCTGGTTTTTCCATTGAGATTGGGATGCCCAGCCGCAGAAGATACTCCGCAGTCTCCTTCATCCGGTAGTGAGGTGCAAATGCAAACACGAAATCCGGCTTTGTTTCCATTACCATCTGACGGTAATCCTGATATGCGGGGC
>OGSS01001801.1_pt1 | contig 11936 bp, 5 predicted proteins | sample 1553591 | NCBI WGS metagenome assembly OGSS01 (sample SAMEA2580061, study PRJEB22360) | human gut metagenome | biome: human gut; feature: human-associated habitat; material: faeces | place: Denmark | collected 2008/2010
TTGATTGAAATTTATTGCAATAATATAAAAAAATCGGGATTAATTTACATTTATTAAATTGAAACAAGTTTTTTTACAGGTCAATGTGCTTCATACCAATTGTTTCCGAATCCTGTACTAACCGTTAGAGGCACAGAGAGTTTTATTACATGCTCCATACAATTCGTCACCAGGCTTTTCAGGAGATATTGTTCGGATTTATGGCATTTGAAATTGAGTTCGTCATGAACTTGAATGATCATTCTGGACATCAATCCTTCTTCCTGAATGGGTTTTTGGATACAGATCATAGCCATTTTTATAATATCGGCAGCCGATCCCTGTATCGGAGCATTGATGGCATTTCGTTCCGCCATCCCTCTGACTACGGCATTCCGGGAGTTTATGTCCCGGAGATAACGTCTGCGGCCCATAATTGTTTCGACAAATTCTTTTTTTCTGGCTTTTTCGACGGATTCTTCCATGTATTTTTTCACGCCTGGATAAAGATCGAAATAACCGTCGATCAATTCTTTGCCTTCTTTGCGGCTGATGTGGAGTCTTTCGGCCAAGCCCCAGGCAGATATACCGTATATGATACCGAAATTAGCTGTTTTAGCCCGGCGGCGCATTTCAGGAGTTACTTCCTCTAAGGTGACATGATAAATTTTTGAAGCTGTAGCGGTATGTACATCTATACCGTGATTGAAAGCATGAATCAATTCTTTATCCTGACTTAAATGAGCCATCAACCGTAATTCGACCTGGGAATAGTCGGCTGAGAAAAACAAATAGTCGTCATTACCGGTAACGAAAGCCTTACGGATTTTCCGGCCTTCTTCTGTGCGGATAGGGATATTTTGCAGATTCGGGTTCAGGCTGCTTAAACGACCGGTTGCCGCTTCTGCCTGATTGAAATGAGTGTGTATTTTTCCTGTCCCCGGGTCGATAAAACTGGGAAGTGCTTCTGCATATGTCGTCAAAAGTTTTTTTAATCCCCGGTAATCCAGTATTTTATTGATAATGGGATGTTCGTCTTCTAATTTTACAAGCACTTGTTCTGAAGTACTGTATTGACCGGATTTTGTCTTTTTGTGATTACTGTCGATTTTCAGTTTATCGAAGAGTACTTCACCCAATTGCTTGGGGGAACTGATGTTGAATTCCTGATGAGCTAATTCATAGATTTCTTTTTCAATGATATCGATCCGTTCTTTTAGTTCGCTTGAAATGGACTGAAGTTCGTTACAATCGATGCTTACTCCTTCGTATTCCATGTCGGCGAGTACAAAAACCAGTGGCATTTCGATGTTGTTATAGAGTGCCAGTAAGCCGGTCTGTTGCAGATCGTCACAGAGTTTTTCACGAAGCTGGAAGATAACATCGGTTTTCTCTGCAAAATCGTTATCTTCCGTCCCTGCTTCTTCATCGAACTGGAGCGTGAGTTGCTGATCTTCTTTTTTACTTCCCGAGAGTTTATAATTGAGGTATTCCAAAGCAACCCGGCCTAAGTCGTGTGATATGTCCGGATGGAGTACATAATGGGCTATTTTAATGTCGAAAATATCATTTTTGAGTTTGATACCTGCTCTTTTCAGCCAAATGATATCGTTTTTTACATCGGCCGATATTAAAATTTTATTTTTGTTTTCAAAAATGGCCTGGAATTGGAGTATGATTTCCAATGCCTTGTTTTTGTCATTAGGCAGATTGATATAACTTACTTCGTGAAGTTTTGTCGAGAAGCACAGATGAGTCGGCCAGGAATTATACAGAGTCCCGTTTTTGAAAACAACATATAAAGCATAAAGATCTGCTTCTTCCAGTTTTTGCAGTAAAGAAGCCGGATCTTGGGAATGGTCGGTATAACTGACTTTGATGTCCGACAATTTCTCTGAGGTATCTTCTTCTATATCTGTATTCAATACCCGTTTTACCAATGAAAAGAGTTCCAGTTCTTTGAAAATAGGATCCAGAATTTTTACATCGATATGTTTCTTCTCAAGATCTTCGGGAGTGATATCGGTAGGAACTTCGGTACAAATAGTGACCAGGGTACGTGACAAATGGACGGTTGGCTGGCAATCGAGCAGATTCTGCCGTTGTTTGCCTTTGAGTTCATCGATATGGGCATATATTCCGTCGATATCTCCATATTTATAGACCAGGGTAGCAGCGCTTTTAGGGCCGATTCCGGAACATCCCGGAACATTGTCCGCCGTATCTCCCATCAGTCCTAAAATATCGATGACCTGATCCACCCGTTCGATCCCGAAATGATCCAATACTTCGGGAATACCCCAGACTTCCGATTTATTTCCTGAACGTCCGGGTTTATACATAAAAACTTTTTCACTGACCAGCTGGGCATAATCTTTATCCGGCGTGATCATATAAACGGTATAACCTTCTTTCTCCGCTCTTTTGGCCAGGGTACCGATAAAATCGTCGGCTTCGTAACCCGGCGCATCCAGACAAGAAATACCCAAACCTGCGATAATTTTTTTTATATAAGGAATGGATTTTCTCAGATCTTCCGGCATCGGGGGACGTTGTGCTTTATAAGGTGTGTACATTTCGTGCCGGAAAGTGGGACCTTCGGGATCGAAAATCACTGCGATATGAGTCGGTTTTTCTAATTCTAATAATTCGATCAGAAAATTACAAAAACCAAAGGTGGCGGAGGTGTTTATTCCTGTGGTGGTAATCCGGGGATTATTGATAAAAGCATAATACGACCGGTATATCAGTGCATAGGCGTCTAGTAGGAATAAGGTCTTAGGATCTGACATGAATATAGGATTAAAATTTATACGGACAAAGTTAGAAAAAAAAGCTCATCAGTAAGTATATCGGAGGGAGGCTTTTATATGTTATATTCTAAACATTGAGAATCGTATTTGTACTAAAAAGAGAGATTCTCTGAAAAATAAATGGGATATATTTGCAAGAAATAGATTTGTTTGTATATTTGTCGTCACAAAACAAAAACAGAGAGATGAAATCATTTTGGAATGCATATTATTTTTATTTTTACTTTTTTATCAGAGAGTAAAGGGCTTCCGTGTAATGATTAAAAAATAGGATTAAAGTAAGCCCTGAGTAATCAGGGCTTTTTTATTTGGACAAAGATGGCGACGTATTTTCGATTTGGCAGCCGGTTTTATTTTTACTTCTACTTTTATTTTATGAAGAGTAGCCGGAGACTGTGTATTTTATCCTGATAATAATAATGGAATAATATAAACCCCGGCATAATGTCCGGGGTTTTTTATTGACCGATATACGAATTAAAAGTGACGGAAAATGACGAAAATTGCAATTCAAGGAGTACACGGCTGTTTTCACGAGCAAGCTGCCCGGTTGTTTTATGGAAATGAGATCGGTGTGTGTGAATGTCTTAGTTTTGAAGATTTGTTTGTTGCTTTGGATCAGGGAAAAGCTTCGGGAGCTATCATGGCTATCGAGAATACCGTGGCAGGAGGATTATTACCGAATTATTCTTTGTTGCATAAACATTCCCGCAAAGTGAAAGGGGAGGTATTCCTTCGGATTCAGCAAAACCTGATGGCTTTGCCCGGGCAGACTATAGAAGAGATTACTGAAGTGCATTCACATTATATGGCTATAGCCCAGACCCGTGAATTTTTTAAATCATATCCACATATCCGTTTGGTAGAATCGGAAGATACAGCCAAAAGTGCTGCCGATATAATGCGGAACGGACAAAGACGGATCGGTGCGATTGCTTCTGAATTGGCTGCAGAATTATTCGGTTTGGAGATTCTTCAGGCTAGTATAGAGACTCATAAGCAAAATTTCACCCGTTTTCTGATCCTGGACGACCATATTACCGTATCAGAGAAAGATATCGATAAATCCTCGATTTGCTTTACGTTGCCTCATAAGACAGGTCGGTTATCGCAGGTACTTTCCATATTTGCCTTTTATGACCTTAACCTGACGAAAATACAATCCTTGCCTATACCGGGGAAGGAATGGCAGTATTTTTTTTATGTGGATCTGAAATTCGATGATTACGGACATTATCTGGAAGCGATGAATGCTGTAAGACCATTGGTCGATGAACTGACAGTGATGGGGGAATATAAAAGTTATTGTTGATTAGAAAGTATATAAGTTGTAAATCAAAAATCGTAAACGATGATAATTAAACCGGCAAACAGAACGAATAGTGTCAGTGAATACTATTTTTCAAAAAAATTACAAGAGATTGATTTGATGAACCGACAAGGAGCCGAAGTGATTAATCTGGGAATCGGTGCCCCTGACCGGATGCCACCCGAGGAAGCTATCCTGACTTTGATCAAAGAGGCTCAGCATCCAGGTAATCACGCTTATCAAAGTTATAAAGGAATAAAAGAACTGCGTGAAGGATTTGCTACCTGGTATAAGAAATATTATCGGGTAGATTTGAATCCGGATACGGAGATTCAACCTTTGGCCGGTTCTAAAGAAGGAATTTTGTTATTGTCTCTGGCTTTTTTGAATAAAGGAGATCAAGTGCTTGTACCTAATCCAGGATATCCCACTTATTCCTCGGCTTCTTTACTGGCAGAAGCCGGGATCGTGCTTTATGATTTGAAGGAAGAAACCGGATGGATGCCCGATTTTGAACAGTTGGAAAACAGGGATCTTTCCAGGGTAAAAATGATGTGGACAAATTATCCGAATATGCCTACCGGAGCAAAAGCTACGATGGCATTATACGAAAGGTTGGTAGAGTTTGGCTTGAAACACCGGATTTTGATCTGTAATGATAATCCCTATAGTTTTATATTAAATGATGAACAACTGAGTATTTTGAGTATCGATGGGGCGAAAACCTGCTGTGTGGAACTGAACTCACTGAGTAAAGCACATCATATGTCGGGTTGGAGAATCGGGATGATTGCCGGAGATGCAGATGTCATTTCCCAGGTGTTGAAAGTGAAAAGCAATATGGATTCGGGTATGTTCAAACCGCTCCAATTGGCAGCTGTGAAAGCTTTATCCCAAAAAGATGATTGGTATGCACAATTGAATGCAGAATACCGGGAAAGACAGAAATTGGCCGGAGAAATTTTCGATCTGTTGGGTGTGAGATACGATAAACATAGCGGAGGTATGTTTTTGTGGGGAAAGATCGATGACCGGGAAGAGAGTGGGGAAAAATTGTCGGATATGATTTTGCAAAAAGCGCATGTATTTATTACTCCCGGTTTTATTTTTGGAAGTAACGGCGAACGTTATATCCGGATTTCATTGTGTGCGAAACAAGAGGTATTACGTGAAGCTGCCGGACGGATTCGCCGGGTTTTACATGTGAGTCATTTTAAACATGGTTCGTGGTGTTGAAGCAGTTGTAAATGTCGGATAAAAAGAAATGTTGATATGCAAGTTGGAATAATAGGAGTTGGATTGATCGGTGGTTCTATGGCAGTAGATTTGAAAAACCGGGGTTTTGCCGATCGTGTTGTCGGGGTTGAAGCGGATGCTTTGCATGCTTCGGCTGCGAAGGAATTGAGATTGGTCGACGAAATCGTCAGTTATGAAGAATGTATTGCTATGAGCGATATGATTGTCGTAGCTGTGCCGGTAAGTATAGCTATCCGGATGATCCCGGATATACTGGATAAGGTGGACCGTCAGGTAGTGACCGATGTCTGTTCGACGAAAGAAAAAATCAACGATATGGTTCGTTATCATCCGAACCGGAAGAATTTTGTCGCTGCTCATCCCATGGCAGGGACAGAATATTCGGGTCCCTGGGCTGCTTTGCCCGGATTATTCGACGGACGGGCAGGCATTATTTGCAATGCTGAAGATTCGGATATGCAAGCCGTCGAACTGGTCAAGCAAATGTATGATTGCCTCAATATGAGGGTGATATATATGCGGGCCGCACATCATGACATGCATACGGCTTATATTTCCCATATTTCCCATATCACTTCTTTTGCACTTGCGTTGACTGTTTTGGAAAAAGAAAAGAATGAAAAGAATATCTTTGACCTGGCTTCCGGTGGTTTTTCATCGACGGTACGATTGGCTAAAAGTAATGCAGACATGTGGGCTCCGATATTCTCTCAGAATAAAGAGAATATATTGACTGTTTTAGATACCTATATCGAAAAATTGCAGGAATTTAAAAAACATATTGCAGATTATGATGAAAAAGGAGTGAAGGACTTGATCCATAAGGCTAATAAGATAAAAAGGATCATCCGGTAAGAATACTAATTTGAATTTATAAAAAAGAAATATATGACAGCGACAAAATTAGATTTGGTAAAAGTAGAGGACTGGGGATTATTTACAGATACTACTAAGCCTATTATTATTGCAGGACCTTGCAGTGCGGAGAGTGAACAACAAGTTTTTGAAACAGCCAAAGGTTTGAAGGCCGCCGGAGTGGAAGTTTTGAGGGCAGGGATCTGGAAACCCCGTACCCGTCCGAATTGTTTCGAGGGAGTCGGTTCCGAAGGATTAGTCTGGATGAAGCGGGTGCAGCGTGAGTTAGGAATGAAAATTTCTACGGAAGTAGCTAATGTCAAACATGTGTACGAAGCTCTGAAAGCCGGCGTGGATATGTTGTGGATCGGGGCACGTACTTCTGCCAATCCTTTTGCTATGCAGGAAATAGCCGACGCTTTAAAAGGTACCGATATTCCGGTTTTAGTGAAAAATCCTGTCAATCCGGATGTCGAACTCTGGATCGGTGCTTTGGAACGCTTAAATATGGCAGGACTGAAAAAAATCGGTGTGATTCATCGGGGTTTTTCTGCTTATGTAAAATCCAAGTACCGCAATGTTCCTCAGTGGCAATTACCTATCGAGATAAAACGGCGTTTTCCCGATATGTTGATGATTTGTGACCCAAGCCATATTTCAGGTAAACGGGAATATATTCAGGAAGTTTCCCAGCAAGCGATGGATTTGGGGTTCGACGGACTGATCATCGAATCCCATATTTGTCCTGAAATAGCTTTGAGTGATGCTGCACAGCAAGTCACACCGACTTCTCTTCGGGAAATTTTAGGAAAACTGATTATCCGGGATATAGATTCGGAAAACATAGAATACAAGGAAAACATAGATGAATTGCGGGCGCAGATCGATGATATCGATAACGATATATTGGAGCTATTGACCCGGCGGATGAAGGTATCCGACGAAATCGGAAAATATAAAAAGGGGAGCAGCAAATATACCCCTCAGTATGTAGCACTGTATGCCATGGAACATGTATCTAAAACATTTGGAACTCCCTTAGGAAATGTGATTAGGGACGTTAGATCCATAGCAGATACTATAGTACATGCGAGTGATAGAAGAGAGCAGGATTACTTGTGGATAAAAAATAAGTATAGCATGAAAAATCAAGCAAATTTGTCATTATATACAGGGATGATGATTGAGGCCCAGAGAGCAGGAGATTTGGAGTTTCAAAGCAAGGTAAAACGCGATCTTAATAAGGCAGGAATCGAAAATGATAAAATCATATCCAGAATAAATGCATTAATTAAGGAAGAATTGGTGACAGATGAATATGTAGACCCACGCATTGATGCAGCAGCACAGGCCAGAATTGCATTTGACACAGAAGCTTATAAGACCGCAGTGGAACAGTTAAAACAGGAGGGGTATGCAGAAAAAATGATAAGCTCTGCGGTAGGTACCAGGATAAAGGAACTCACAGGAAAAGAGGAAATTGACTGGGAGGCAGAGGCTGAGACAGCGGCAGATACCCTGTATGATGATATTCTGGGTAATGATGCAGATTTGGAAAATGATAAGGAAAAGGTTACCTATAAACCCAGTTATAGCAGCGCGGATATTATACGGTCAGTGGAAGAAATAAAAGAAGGGGATATAAATTCCCTGAAAGCTTTCAACGTAGTGGCAGAGGATTATTATGAAACTAAAAAGAAGAATGGAGTGAAGAAGAAAGAAGCCATTGGAGATTTAAGATCCATTATAACCCGTAAATATAAGAAGGAATGGATATCAGCTTACAATTCCGGAAACACCGCAGCGTGTGAAGCAATCCAGAACAGATTAAAACATCTTAAGATGAACGGGAGCTATCTGTATAGTGGGAAAGATTGGGCAGACTGGCGGAAGGAAGCTAAAGAGAAGAAAGAAGATTAGTAGAACTGGCAGCGTTGAATGATACGCTGCCAGTTTTTTAACAAAATAGCAATATCTCTGGTATTAGCAAAGACCTAAACGATGTCAAAAAACTGTAGATCCGATCAAATCAACCGTAGTAGACAATGCAGATACAAACATCCTAAACAGTGTCAATCTTGTGGTTTGGGGGCCAGAATCATATAGCACTCCATACAAGACCGGAAATACCATTTATGGTAATGGTTTTTGCATAACATACAGCACAGGCGATCAGTGGCTTTGCCAGCTTGCTATGGCGGTTGGGGATTCCAACTTATTCACCAGACACAGACGATTGGGAGTATGGTCTGGGTGGACTACAATAGGTACAGCCAGTAAACAAGGTTAATTGACTGCAATCCACCTGACCGTCATATCTGCCGGATCTGCATTACGCCATAGTGTTCCTGTGAACCCATTTTCATTGACACTGGTTATTGATACCATATTATCTTTGGGCGCAGATGTACCCACAGATAAGGCTACCTGGGGAATTTTTGAAAACTGCTTTGGAAATGTAACAGAAAAGGTAACATTCTCTGCCTTCTTTGATCTGACTGTGATGTATCCCGATTGAATATTGCTATTTTGCTCAGTAAATCAAATACGCACTTACAATAAGGCTGACGCAATGGGGATCCTGTGATCTGGGAAAGCAGGGCTACAGTCCTATAGAGATTTTACGGTATTTCTATGGAGACTCTATTTATATCAATACTGCCGAGCAGATTTCAGGCATTCCTGCCTCATGGCCCGGTTCTGATCTAAGCCAGGGAAGCTCCGGCTCCAAGGTGCGTCAGCTTCAGGAACAGCTGGACGCCATAGCCACTGTTTATACAGCGATTCCCAGAGTAGCGCCCGACGGCATCTACGGCCCGCGCACAGCGGCTGCGGTGCGGGAATTCCAGAGCATCTTCGGCCTTCCCCAGACAGGAGCGGTGGATTTTGCTACCTGGTACCGGATTTCCCATATCTATGTGGGGATTACAAGGATGGCGGAGCTTATATAGGGGCAGTGAGCCAGATCATACAAAATAATCTCCAAATCTGTTTTTCAGATAGGATACCATTTCCGCCTCTGTTTTTCCGGCCAGATCAAGAGCGAGAGAATTGGCGTTAAAACGATGTGTCTGGGCAGAAAATCCCAGCTTAAGCAGCCGGTCAATATCTTTGTTTTCCAGAAAAAAGTTCACCCTGATTACCGGAAGTTCCCGACTGTTGAGAATATTGAAAATTCGGGTAGAAAAGCAGAAAATACAGTCATATGACAGATCATTTAATCGGTGTATTTCGTTCAGGTTCAGGGTTTCTACCCACTGAAATGCAATGTATTCTCTTAACTGCTCCAGAAAAAAACTGATTCGTTCAAAGTTAATGCTGGTCATAATAATGATTCGCTTTCTTCTGCGGTCGGCAGTCCGGTTTTTTATAATATGTTTTTCCACCATAAGGGTCAGGGTGGATAAATGCTCATCCAGAAGGGAAAAATTATATGCAGCCTGAAAATATATTCCGTATCTGCGGATCTGTTCGTAGAGTACGGGAAATTTTCCGGCTGTATTTTCTACTGTTTTATCTACAAACGTACAATGAAAATAGTCCAGGGTGATTTCTCTGTAAAAATATTCGTAAAGTTCTGTCAGAAAATCCTCGCTGATGGAAAAAGGATGTGCCAATCCGTTTACAACATCTTCTGCAAAACGCTCTGTAATCTGCCAAAGGCGGGCATCAAAGGGAAGTGTGGGATTTTTTGAAAAGTTCTGCATACTTAAAGCTACATTATAGAGCTTATTTTCCATGGGTGAGTCTGTGAAATGGAGATCCAGAGGTTTAAAAGGCAGACGGCAGGAAAATGTTGTGTCCGGTTTTAAGGGACGGGTTTCCATGATACAGATAAAAAGCAGAAGGAATTTTTTAGATGGATAATTCAATGCCAGGTGGTTTTCTTCAAGAAAATGAGTCAGTTTTTCAGCGGCAGGGGAAAATCCTTTTTCCAGATATATCATAGCCGTTTCGAAACTTTGACGTTCAATGGGAGTATTGGCAAAACGGGCATGAACCCGGTTTTCCGGTGTGAATTCCAGCAATGGGTGGAGAATATCGATCACAAGAAAACAGAGCTGAAGCTCGTCTCCGGTTATGGTAAGTCCCTTTTTGTGGAGGGTTGTCAGAAACAGTCTGTATTTTTTCAGAAAAGATCGCAGCTGCCCTGTATCCTGTTTTTTTGTTGTCAGAGACAAGCCCCACTTTTCATACAGTTCCGAGGCATTTACGTAGCCGCAGAAGAAAATAGTGACAATCATAACCATAATTCGCTCACTGGATGAGCTGGCGTAGTCAGAGGGACTCATACTGCGGATGAGAGATACAAGCTCTTCGTAGCTTAAACGGCTGGAGCAGATTCCCTTTTCGATTTCAATGACTGGAGAGGGAAAGGAAAGGTTGATTTGTTCTACTGCCCGCCGGATTGAGGTTTCATTTTTTCCAAATTGAAGGGCAGCCTTGGCAAGGGGAATGGAGTGGCGCTTTTGTATAAAGCGAAGGAGTGTAAGATCATTGTAATTAAAGCCCATATAGATACCTCTTTTTATATACCGAATCAGATAAATATATTATAAAAATAAAGGCAACTAAATGCAAGAAATTTCTATACGTTTTCTGCCTTGAAGCTTCCGCATTCCTCTGGCATAATGGACACAGTTCACAAGCGCGCTATGGGTGAAAAAAGGCAGATGTAAGGCCTGCGTCTGTATTATGCAAATGAAATCACATCTATGGAGGAGAACGGTATGAACAAGAAAAATTCAAGCTGGAAAGAGGGAATACAGACCTTTGGACGTTCCCTGCTTCTTCCGATTGCTCTGCTGGCACCGATCGGTATGGTAATGGGTATCTGCAGTGCTATGGGACAGTCTTATATGATCGATAAATTTCCTTTTTTGGGAAATGAAATCGTAAGGCTTATTTTTTCCAGTCTTCAGTCAATTACCAGTATTATTTTTAACAATATTCCACTTTTGTTTGCTATGGGTGTAGCTCAGGGAATGGCAAAACAGGAAAAGGGAATTGCAGTATTTGCATCTACGGTTGGATATCTGGCATTAAACATAGTAATGAATGTTTATTTAAAAGCCACAGGAACTCTGGCAGATCCTGCAGTTGCTGCTCAGGTGGGACAGGGTACTGTACTTGGAATTCAGACATTAAAGATTGAGGCTCTGGGAGGCCTGATTGCCGGTCTTGTAGCGGCAAAAGTGGCAGACCGTTTTTACCGTCTGGAACTTCCTCTGGCATTTGCCTTTTTTGGAGGAAAGAAATCCATTCCGATTATTACGTTTGTATGTATGATCCCTATTGGTCTGGTTCTTCCTGTAATCTGGAATGCACTGACAAATTTTTTAATCAGTATTTCATTTATTTTTACAGCACCTTATATCGGAAGCTCTGTTTATTATACTTTAAACCGTGCGCTGATTCCTTTTGGCCTTCATCATGTTCTGGCTTCTCTGGTACGTTTTACAGAGGCAGGCGGTACCTATATGCTTAATGGACAGGAATATGTTGGTATTTTAAATGCAACCAATGAGATTCTGTTCAACCTGGGTCCTACAAGCGAATACTGGACACAGCTGATGCCAAAGCTCACCAGCTATCTGGGTGGTGCACAGATGCTTACAACTCTGTTCCGTGTTCCGGCGATCGGACTGGCTATGTACCATACATCCTATCTGAAGAACCGCAAGATTGCGAAGGGCGTAATCCTGACCTGCTGCCTGACAGCA
>OGSS01001804.1_pt1 | contig 11932 bp, 11 predicted proteins | sample 1553591 | NCBI WGS metagenome assembly OGSS01 (sample SAMEA2580061, study PRJEB22360) | human gut metagenome | biome: human gut; feature: human-associated habitat; material: faeces | place: Denmark | collected 2008/2010
CGGCCTGGCGGAACCTGCGCCAGAATTCGTGATTGTATTCTGCCGTGTGTCCCAAATCCGCAGCCACATCCAAACGCCAGCCATCAATGGAATAGGGCGGAGATACCCACTTCCTGGCCACGTTTAATATATATTCCACCAGCTTTTCAGAATTCTCATAATTTAACTTCGGCAGGGTATCGTGACCCCACCAGCCGTCATAGGTCCTGTTATAAGGCCAGGCCTCGTCGCTGTCGTCATGGAACTGAAAAAAACTGTGGTACGGGCTGTTTTTGCTCTCATAGGCGCCGGCCTCATAGTCTCCGGAATGCTCATAGATTCCCTCTGCGTCCAGCCACTTGTTAAAGGAACCGCAGTGATTGAACACCCCGTCCAGAATCACCCGCATCCCCCGCCTGTGGACTTCCTCCACAAACCGGGCGAAAAATGCATCGCTGGCCTCCAGATTCTCCTTTCCCGCGCTGCGCTGCACATACCGGTCGGCCTGCCTGTTATCCGCGGCATCAGGCCTGACCAGGTCCCCCCCGTCCTTCTCGATTATGGTAAAATGGGGATCAATGTGTTCATAATCCTGGCAGTCGTACTTATGGTTGGATGGGGATACGAATACCGGATTCAGATATATGGCCTCCACTCCCAGTCTCTTGATGTAGTCCAGCTTATCCCAGATTCCCTGCAGGTCGCCTCCGTAAAAGTAACCCACATCCATGGTGGCCGGGTACCGGTCCCATTCCATAACTCTCTGTACCGGGCGGCCGATGTAGACATACTCATACGATAGCACATCATTACTCTCATCTCCATTGCAGAAACGATCCACAAAAATCTGGTACATTACCGCGCCCTTTGCCCACTCCGGCGTATGGAATCCAGGGGTAATCTTGAAATCAAAACAAGGCTGGCCATCCTGTGTGGGTCCCAGGCGGTTATACAGACAGATATCCTGCCCGGATACCACTTTAAAGTGATAAAGCACCTGGTCGGTGCCTACTGTAATTTCATATTCGTAATAATCAAACAAATCATCGGACATGGCCTTGGTCATTTCCACCTCGGCTTTATCCTCCACATAATATACATGATCCACATTGCCCTTCGCTGTCCGCATGCGCAGCAGCACATCGTCATCTGCATCCGGTTCCATTGGCATGCGGTAATCCTCTGTCTCAGAGGAAAAAAGGGCATCCCTGTTGATACGTCCCATCATATTATCTTCCACGTTTTATACCCTTTTCCTAATTTACTCATACTTATAATCCTGTTCCTTTATTGTATCTGAATTTTCACAAATATACAAGAAAAATTATATCAGAAAAATCTTGATAACATTACGTCTTTTCCATGGTTTTCTCACAAAGTGAAAAGCCTGGCGGGGCAGCCAGGCTTTTCAGGAGAAGGTATTTCGTTTCTTATGGGGTGTAGCAAAAACTATATAATGTATTGGGGGGGTTACGTCTATTATAATAGCATAGGAACCAAAAAAAGTGTGCACAAAGATGCAATATTTTCCAGTCCATTTATGAGCAATATAGACAAGGGAGGGGGCTTTATGGCCTCCCTCCCCTTACTGATGCTGTTTTCCATTGTTCCCGGCCCAAATAAGGAACTGAATGCTACTGCGCGGGTGTAAACAGCGCCTCAAACTCAGACTGGCTGATTTTCTCTTTCTCAATCAGCAAATCAGCGCAGGCATGGAGAACATAGTCATATTGTTTGATGATATCCCTTGCCTTCTGATAACACTCGTCAATGATTCGCTTGACCTCGCTGTCAATGGTGTCAGCCACCTCATTGCCATAGGACTTGGTATGGGCCAGGTCCCGTCCGATGAATACCTCATTCTCATCACCGCCATACTGAATCATGCCCACCTTCTCAGACATGCCGTACTGAGTCACCATGGACCTGGCAATCTGGGTGGCCTGCTTGATATCCTGGGAAGCGCCGGTGGTGATATCGTCAAATATCAGTTCTTCCGCAATCCGGCCGCCCAAATCCACCATAATATTCTGCATCATGCGGCCCTTCGTATTAAACATCTCATCCTTTTCAGGCAGGGGCATGGTATAGCCGGCTGCCCCGATTCCCGTGGGGATGATGGACACGGTGTGCACCGGTCCCACGTCCGGAAGCACATGGAACAGGATGGCGTGGCCTGCCTCATGGTAAGCCGTTATCTTCTTATCCTTTTCGGATATTACCTTGCTTCTCTTCTCCGCACCGATTCCTACCTTTACAAAAGCACGGTCGATATCGCTCTGCTTGATGAACCTGCGGTTTTCCCTGGCGGATATAATGGCCGCCTCATTCATCAGGTTCTCCAGGTCAGCTCCGGTGAAGCCTGATGTGGTCTGGGCTACCCTGTGCAGATCCACATCCTCGCTGAGGGGCTTCTCCTTGGAATGGACCTTGAGGATTTCCTCGCGCCCCTTCACATCGGGACGCCCCACTGCCACCTTCCTGTCGAAACGGCCCGGACGGAGGATGGCCGGGTCCAGAATATCCACACGGTTGGTGGCAGCCATGACAATGATGCCTTCATTGACGCCAAAACCGTCCATCTCAACCAAAAGCTGGTTCAGCGTCTGCTCTCTCTCGTCGTGGCCTCCGCCCATACCTGTACCTCTGCGGCGGGCAACCGCGTCAATCTCATCGATAAATACGATACAGGGCGAGTTCTTTTTGGCCTCCTCAAACAAGTCCCGGACGCGGGACGCGCCCACGCCCACGAACATCTCCACAAAATCAGAACCTGAGATGGAGAAAAACGGAACGCCCGCCTCGCCGGCCACTGCCTTGGCAAGCAGGGTCTTACCGGTTCCCGGAGGGCCCACCAGAAGAAGGCCCTTTGGTATCCTGGCCCCCACGCTGGTATACTTCTGGGGATTCTTAAGGAAATCCACCACCTCTTCCAGTTCTTCCTTTTCCTCCACAAGACCGGCTACATTGGAGAAATTAACCTTGCTGTCCCGGCTCATCCTGGCCCGGCTCTTGCCAAAATTCATCATCCTGGCGTTGGCACCTCCGCCGCCCGCGCTCCGGTTCATGACCATGATAATGATAACCACCACCACAATGGACAGCATGAAGGGCAGGATGATCGTCACCAGATAGTTCTCCTGGGGCACATCCATGGTCGTATAAGCCATGTCATGGGCGTCCAGAAGCTTTTGGGCGTCCTTAACATCCGAAACATAAAGCCGCTTCACCTGACCGTCCAAAAGGGTCAGTACCACCTCTCCCGTGGGAGTCTGGGGATTCTGGTGGATGCTCACGTCTGCTGCCTGGCCATCCTCCAGTATCTTGATAAAATCCTGATTTGTAACCTTATCCGCCTGCCTTGCGTAAGGGAATCTCACTGCGGTGGCGATTAAGATCAGCATCAGGAGTATAAATATAAATCCTCTAAATGTCTGCTGCTGTCTCACCGAATTGCCTCCTTAGACCTTCTTATTCTGCATCCAATTCTACTACTCCGATGTAAGGCAGGTTACGGTATTTCTGGTCATAATCCAGTCCATATCCCACTACAAATTCATCCGGTATCGTAAAACAGGTATAGTCCACCTTCACCTGCTTCTTTACCCTGCGCTCCGGCTTATCAAGAAGTGTGCACAGATGAATGGTCTTTGGACCTCTCTGCTTCAGCACCTCAATCAGATATGCCAGCGTACGGCCGGAGTCTATGATGTCCTCCACAATCAGTACATCCTTGCCTTCCAGGGACTCATCCAGATCCTTCACAATCCTGACCACGCCGCTGGACACAGTGCCGCCGCCGTAGCTGGACACGGACATGAAGTCCAGGGATACCGGAACCGTCATTCTCTTAGCCAGTTCACAGGTAAAGAATACTCCGCCCTTTAATATGCATATCATGTGGACCTGCTTACCTGCATAATCCTCGCTGATTTTTGCCGCTACTTCGTTAATTCTTTTATCGACTTCCTCTTCCGTCAATAAAACACGAATTCTGTCAGCCATTACCTTATCCTCCGTTTCACCTATTCTTTTCTCTCTCCAGTCTGGCCCGCCTCTGCCTGAAGCACCCGGACCGTATCCGGTCCTATCTTGTAATACTCGCTGATGCGGTACCCTATAATCCACATCACATGGCTGCCATCTGCCAGAAGGGGTATCTTATCCCTCATCTGTCTGGGAATCTTCTCATCAATCATAAAACGATTAAGCGCCTTGTGGTTATTGTCCGACAGGACGATAAAATCCCCCGGACGCCTGGTTCTCACCACGGGCGTACCCTTTATTTTATCACAGTCAAACCATTTCGTATACACATTTTTAGGAAATTCCATCCCTTTTTTCCAAGAAAAAACCTCTATATCCACGATAGGCAGGTCGCCCCATTCTTCCTCTGCCGCCGGATCTCCCCTGCCCATCCAGATTCCCTCGTACTCCCTTATGGCTGCCAGCCCGTAGGGTAAATCCACCTTTTTTCCAACAGCCCGGCCGGCCAGTTCCATGACCTGGTTCACATGAACCAGCCCCAGGTCCCTGGAGGCTCCTCCCAGCTCCTTAAGAAGCGCCATCACCACATAGGACTGCAGTATCTCCGGTTCCCTCAAAAACGCCTCCGCCGGGATATATGCCCCGGAGTTTTTCCTTACATGGGCCTTAATCCAGGCACCTGCCTGGTTTTCCAGGTACTCGTCTGCCTGTGCCGCCAGGCGTCCCAGGCGCAGGATATTGCCGGCGGCTCCCCTGTTTACATACTGTTCAATCTCCGGCAGCAGCTGATTGCGTATCCGGTTGCGCGTGTAGTGCAGGGTTTCGTTGGTGGAATCCTGTACATAGGGCAGTCCGTGGTCTGCCAGCCACTTTAGAATGCCGTCCCGGTCCGCGTCCAGCAGCGGGCGGATAATTCTGCCTCTCCGGTAGACGATACCCTTCATTCCGGAAAGACCGCTTCCCCGGAACAGATTATGGAGAATGGTCTCCACCTGGTCCCCGCTGTGATGGGCTACCGCGATTTTCACAGAGCGCAGACCGCTGTCAGCCGGTGCACCTTCCTTTGCCCTGCCTCCGTCCGGCCCGTTCCGGTCCTCACCTTCCCAGTCCGAAGCCGCCTTCTCCAGAGCCTCATAGCGCAGGAAACGCCCCGCCTCCTCCTCAGACATGCCCTTTTCAGCCGCCAGGCCGCGCACATCTACCTTTAGGATATGACAGGGGACATGAAGCCCTTCACACAATGACCTGACAAAATCCGCATCCCGGTCAGCTTCCTCTCCCCTGAGCCCGTGATGGACATGGAGAGCCCTGAGCCTGATTCCCCACGGTTCCCTCAGTGCGCATAACAACGCTAAGAGGCAGACGGAATCTGCCCCTCCTGAAACTGCTGCAATAACCCGGTCACCCGGCTCCAGCATATGATATTGTTCCATGGTCTCCCTGACCCTGTTCTCCAGTCCTTCCACCTGTCTCTCCTGTGTCCGATATTGATTATGTCTGTCTATGTCTTATAATATACCTGCAAACGTCCCTCCTTGCAAGCCTGTCATTGTAAATTATGAGCGTCTTTTCCAGATTCCGGCTGCCAGGACCGTCATATCATCCCTTGGAGCCGGGATAAAGGACACTGCAAAATCCAGTACCTGGTCCGCCAGCTCCTGTGGTCCCATCTCCTCCACGCTCTCCAGATACTGTTGCATGGCCTGTTCCTTATCATCTCCCGGCAGCGCATCCAGCACTCCGTCGCTGACCATGACTATCCGGTCCCCCTCCCACAGCTTTCTGGACATAAGCACCGGCTCCACCCCGCTCAGTATTCCCATGGGCACTTCCCCGGCTTCCATGATTTCCACTCCTTCTTCTCCTATAATGAAGGTGGGCACTGCCCCCAGCTTCATGGCCTCCAGCACGCCGGTATGCAGGTCGATGCAGCTGAGATCCAGGGTAGCCGGATGCTGTTCCGGTCCGGCCAGCAAAAGCACTGTATTCACCAGCTTCAGGGCGGCCCTTGGTGAAAATCCGGTTTCCAGAAGCTGCTCCGTCAGCTCCACCACCTGCTTGCTCTCCCTGGCCGCCGTCTCCCCGCTTCCCATTCCGTCGGAAAGGCTCATGACCACCTGGTTTCCCGGACTCTCGCAGAAGGTATAATTATCTCCGGAATACTTCTCGCCCTTTTTTGGAATCCTGGATGCCCCATAGAGCATACGGTACCCTCCCTCCTCCAGGAAACGCACGGTTTCATACTGTTTAGTGATGATACTGCGGCTGTCCTTGGCCGGGCTCCACCTTGTCCCATCCATGATCTCTCCCATAATTAGGGCCGCATCCCTGGAAGTGACGCAGCGGCCGTTGGTGGTCCTGGCCGTGAGAAAGGCTTCCTTCTGCCCGTTCTCGTACTCCAGTAACAGCAGGTTGCCCAGGGCAACATGGTAACGCCTGAAATGCTTTTTCAGTATGTATTCATACTCATCCGTAATATCCCTGGCACGGTCAATCTGGTGGGAAAACTCCTCCAGTATCACCGACAGCTCCCTGAACTGGGATATGACCGCATCCCTGCTCTCCAGGAAACGGTTCTTCCATGACAGATTCATGGTAGCCCTCCCCAGGCTCCGGTTCAGCTGGGCAAGATAGTCCTCCTTCTTCCGGCAGCCGCTCTGGAACATCTGGGGCATGTCCTCAAAATCAATATGTCCCTTCTGCTCAAATGCCCGCAGAAGATAATAGAGGTAATAGCTGTCCTCCTTCTCGCTGTCCGCATACAGATTACACCTGCTGCAGTTGTCGCACACCAGGGCAGCGCTGGCCTGCATGGCAGCCAGACCATCATCCTTTGTCAGTTGTCCGTTTTTCTCTATACCGTCGTCAAACGCCCTGGCCAGCTGGTTTAAGGACTCTGCCATATCCCCCAGTCTCCTGGCCGTATAATAATTTACATCTGTTCTTCCCTTTACTTCCCGCTCTCTGATAAACACAAAAATCCCTCCTAATCCGCGTAACTTTCAGTATACGCACCCAGGAGGGAAATATATGTCAATTTGTGCATGGATTTCTAAAAATCGTTCGCCTGTTTTCGCCATCACTCTGTTGGTTTTAACAGAATCTCATCCGGATTTACAAGCCCCAGCTTTTCCTTGGCCACTTCTTCGGCATACTGCTTGGTCTTGACATAAATCTTGTATTCCTGAAGCTCAGCGGTCCGCTTTTCTTCCTCTTCCTTCTGCTGCTCCAGGTTCTGTTCGCGGATACTGTATTCCAGGTCCGATTTCTTAAGGTCGGCGCCCTTTATATTGATTGCCACAGCCAAAAACATGACTACCAGGGTAATACCCATGATGGCCATGCGGTTTGTCCATTTGTCCCGTCTTACACGTCTTGATTTGCCGTAGGATTTCATCTGCTCAATCACCAGCTCCGTCTTTTTCCGGGCTGCAGACAGCCTTGTGTCTGTGCCTGTTAATAATCATTCTAAGGCATTTGCCGGCCTTTTTCAAGCACTTAAAGAAAATTCTGCTGATAAACCTGTCGTACAGAATCATCCCCGCAAACACCCCTCCTATGACATAGGCCCTGAATACGCCGTCATTCTGCTCATAAAGCAGAATAAAGGTAACAAGCCCCGCATAGAGCCAATACAAAAAATCCTCCACCCCTGTCCAGAAAGACCCGTGCCGGATAACCAGGCGGAACACCCTGAGGGTATCATAGGCCAGCATGAGCCAACCGCCCGTGACCAGGCTGAGCACCATCAGCCAGGCTTCATACTGAATCCTGCTGCTCATGGCGCCCCTACTTAAACAGCCGGGCGAACAGGGATTCCCCGGACTTTCTGAGAGCTTCATTGGAACTGTAGACCATGCTGTCTATGGTTCCCTCTATGTCCACCTCTCCCTTTTCCAGGGTAAGGCGGCTTACATGAAGCTCCTTTCCCTTGATGGTGAGCAGCCCCATATCCGTATCCAGGACAACTGCGTTTTCATCAAAGGACACCACATCGCATATGCCGGTTATATTTCCCTTGCCCCGGTTCTGTAATATAAGCTTATGCTGACGGTTGCTTCCAATCTTTTCTTCCATGCAAAAAACCTCCCCGTATATCTAACCTATGTTAAATATATGGGGAGGTTGGCCATTCTATGCCACTTATCTTAAATATAACGGTAAAGCTCCTTAGCCTCATCCTTCTTCACAGTCTCCTGTACGTCCAGAACCTCCACCTTAACAGCCTTGGCCCCGAACTGGATCTCGATGATATCACCTGTTTTCACACTGACGGACGCCTTTGCCGGCTTATCATTCACCAGCACACGTCCGGCGTCGCAAGCCTCATTGGCAACGGTTCTGCGCTTGATAAGGCGGGAAACTTTCAGAAACTTGTCCAATCTCATGGATTATTTATTAACCTCATCCTTTAATGCCTTGCCAGCTTTGAACTTTGGAGTCTTGGAAGCCTCGATGGTCATAGTCTTACCAGTCTTGGGATTTCTTCCCTCTCTTGCAGCCCTCTCAGATACTTCAAAGGTTCCGAAGCCTACTAACTGTACTTTTCCGCCTTTTACCAGCTCCTCAGATACAGCGTCAGTGAAAGCCTTAACTGCCTTCTCCGCATCCTTCTTAGAAAGCTCAGCCTTCTCGGCAACTGCTGCAATTAATTCTGTCTTGTTCATCAATTTTTCCTCCTAGATATTGTCCGGGAAAGGCCCCGGAATCGTTACTTTTTAATGTCATAGTGTACTTAATCATTTATATCTGTTTTACTATGATTTGTCAAGGTTTTTTGGCTTTTTCCTGCATTTTTATCTGATTCCAGAGGGCGGTCCCTTCCTCCACGGAATTCACCTTTACACCGCCAAATACATGGGGGTGCCTTCGTACCATTTTCCGGCATAAACCGTCAATTACATCGTCAATGGTAAACCTGCCTTCTTCCTTCGCAATCTGGCTGTTCAGGATGACCTGGAGCATCACGTCCCCCAGTTCCTCGCACAGGTTTTCCATATCCTTGTTGTCAACAGCCTGGAATACCTCCTGGGTCTCGTCGGCCAGACATTTTTTCAGGCTCTCAAAGGTCTGCTCCCTGTCCCATGGGCAGCCCTCAGGGGATCGCAGCTTTGCTATTATTCCCACAAGGTCGTCAAATGTATACATAAAAACCTCCTACACCTTCTCTTTATTGCGCTTGATTACCTTCAGGCGGGTAAATTCCTCCCTCTCCTTTTCCTCCAGCGCGTTGGAGATGGACTTGCTCAGATCCTCATAATGAGGTATGGTGATGTTCTTAAGGGCATTGGCCCGTTTCTGGGTTTTCTTGATGGAGTTAGCCAGCCGGTAAGCGGAGTTCTCCACCATGGAAAGCTTGATGGTCAGCTCCTTTACCTTCTCAAAATGGTATCTGGCCTCATCCAGGGACTCCGTGGTGTTATAAAAACCATAGGTCAGGGCCAAAGGCCTTGATTCATGCTGGACCAGCGGAATCTCCGTACCCATAATGCTTCTGGCCTTAATCTTCACCCGGTCATCCACAGGCACAGACGCGCCTATCTCCTGGACATAGTTGATGCCCAGCTCGATATTGGCCTTCTGGAGGGCCGCATAGGCCTCCCGGAAGGTGCTGTCGATCTCAGACTGGATTCCCTTTGCCTCGTCAATCAGCTCCATCAGCTCCCGAATCAGTATATTCCGCTTCTTATCCATGAGTCCGTAGCCCATATAGGCCAGGCCCAGTGAATTTTTTGCGGCTATCAGGTTGCCTTTGGTGGGAAATGTATTTGGATCCATTTACATCACTCCTTCGCGGTGTCCACAGGTTTGTAATACTGATCAAGCACCTTGGTGTCGATACGGTCCAGTTCCTCCCTGGGCAGCATTCCCAGAAGCTTCCAGCCAATATCCAGGGTATCCAGGATGGTGCGGTTCTCATGGGGGGCCTGGCCTATGAAATGCTCCTCAAAGGCCTTGCCGAACTCCAGGTATTTCTTGTCAATGGGTGAAAGCTCATCCTCACCGATAACCGATGCCAGGGCCCTGGCATCCCCCACCTTTGCATAGCAGGAGAAAAGCTGGTTGGCCACATCCTGATGGTCCGCCCTGGTGTAGCCCTCACCGATGCCGTCCTTCATAAGCCTGGACAAAGATGGCAGCACATTGATGGGCGGATAGATGTTCTGCCCGTTTAACTGCCGGTCCAGAACAATCTGCCCCTCAGTGATGTAGCCTGTCAGGTCAGGGATGGGATGGGTGATATCGTCGTTGGGCATGGTGAGAATCGGAATCTGGGTCACGGAACCGGGCCGGCCCGCCACGATGCCGGCCCTCTCATAGAGGGAAGCCAGGTCGCTGTAGAGATAACCGGGGAATCCCTTTCTGGACGGAATCTCGCCCTTGGAGGAGGAGACCTCACGCATGGCCTCTGCATAGGAGGTCATGTCCGTCAGTATGACCAGTATGTGCATCCCTTTCTCAAAGGCCAGGTACTCGGCCAGTGTAAGGGCGATTTTAGGGGTGATAAGCCGTTCCACCACAGGGTCATTGGCCAGGTTGATGAACATGGCCACATGCTCGGATACGCCGCTCTCCTCAAAGGTGCGGCGGAAGAAATCAGCTACATCGTATTTAACGCCCATGGCACCGAACACAATGGCAAATTCCTCGTCTGAGTTCTCTCCCAGGGATGCCTGCTGCACAATCTGGGCAGCCAGCTGGTCATGGGGAAGACCGTTTCCTGAAAAGATGGGAAGCTTCTGTCCGCGAATCAGGGTGGTCAGTCCGTCAATGGCTGAAATACCCGTACGGATATAGTTCCTTGGGTACTCGCGGGTCACGGGATTCAAGGGCTTTCCGTTGATATCCAGCTTCACATCGGATATGATGTCTCCCAGCCCGTCGATGGGCTGGCCGATACCGTTAAAGGTGCGTCCCAGCATCTCCTCGGAAACCTCTATCTCCATGGGATGTCCTGTCAGCCTTGTATGGGTATTGCGCAGGGCCATGCCGTCCGTTCCCTCAAACACCTGTATGATGGCCTTGTCCCCGTATATCTCAATGATGCGTCCTATTTTGCGGAGATGTCCGGCCACGGTCATTTCCACGATTTCATCGTAAGCCGCATTCTGAACGCCCTCCAGGACCACCAGAGGGCCATTGATTTCACTTAAACCTAAATATTCAATTGCCATATGGATCTCCTTCCCTTACGCGTTCCGTTCCACGACCTTGTCGTAGAAACTGTCAATCATCTTCATATAATCATCAAACATATCCAGGCGGTCATTGGGCACATCGTATTTGATGGAAATGATTTTGTCGAATATGTTCTCCTCCTTCAGCACGGACACCGGCATGCCCATGGATACGAGGGAACGTGATTTCTTATATAGGTAAAGAATGACCTCCATCATCTTAAACTGCTTAATCAGAGGCACGGACGTATCGTCCTTGTGAAATGCGTTCTGCTGCAGGAAGCCCAGACGGATCACCTTTGCGATTTCAAGCACCAGCTTCTGGTCGTCCGGCAGTACGTCGGCTCCAATCAGCTTCACAATTTCCATCAGGCTGCTCTCCTGTACCAAAAGCGCCATCAGGCGGTTCCGGTCGTCCACAAACCGTTTATCCACGTTGTCCATGTACCAGGAGGACAGGTCATTTATATATTCCGAATAGCTGGTAAGCCAATGGATAGCCGGGAAGTGCCTGGCGTAGGCCAGGGATTTATCCAGCCCCCAGAAGCAGCGCACAAAACGCTTGGTGTTCATGGTCACCGGCTCGGAGAAATCGCCTCCCTGAGGCGACACGGCGCCGATAATGGTCACGGATCCCTCGGTTCCATTGAGGTTCTGCATCATGCCTGCCCTCTCGTAAAAGGCGGAAAGGCGGGATGCCAGGTAAGCCGGGAAACCTTCCTCGGCAGGCATCTCCTCCAGACGGCCTGACAGCTCCCTTAAGGCCTCTGCCCATCTGGAGGTGGAGT
>OGSS01001811.1_pt1 | contig 11900 bp, 11 predicted proteins | sample 1553591 | NCBI WGS metagenome assembly OGSS01 (sample SAMEA2580061, study PRJEB22360) | human gut metagenome | biome: human gut; feature: human-associated habitat; material: faeces | place: Denmark | collected 2008/2010
TTGACAATGCGTCAGTTGTATTTGACGACAAGCGTGAGGAAAATCTTAAGGAAAAAAATCTTAATCGGAATTTGTGAGAGAAAAAAGGATGCGTAGAACACAAAATGAAATGAAAAGTATCGAAGAAATCTGTGCAGTATTAGACCAATGTAAGGTTTGCCGCCTTGCAATGAATCATGACGGATATCCGTATCTTGTACCGATGAATTTCGGATATGAAAGAGAAGGAAATAAAATCTATTTGTATTTTCACGGGGCAAATGCGGGAACGAAAAAAGAACTCATAGAAAAAGACGGCAGGGTTGCTTTTGAAATGGACGTCCATGAGGAAGCAAGGATCAGTTCTGTTGCCTGCAACAGTTACATGGATTATGAAAGTGTCTGCGGTACGGGAAATGCAGCAATTGCAGATGCTACACAAAAGCGGACATATTTGGAAAAAATCATGAGACATTACACAGATATTCCATTTGAAATGCTTGAAAAAGCCATTGAAAAGACAATGGTAATCCGCGTGGAAGTAGTAACGATTACGGGGAAATTCCATAGGACGGGGAAGGGGGAATAATAGTAGAAAAGCATAACATCATAGTCGCAAAAATTCCCCAATTATGTTATACTTTCTAAATGAAAATAATCAGCCGGACTGCGGTATGGCTGGGAAGTGGGGATTTGCATGAAGTATAAACACAACTACCAGATAGGTCTTGAAGACGTTGATATCAAAGGCAATGCAACGAACAGGGCATTGATGACAATGATGGAAGATATTGGAGGATTACATTCGGATTCGGTCGGATACGGACTGGATTCAGTGGAGCGGACCGGACAGGCGTGGGTTGTTTTGGACTGGAAAATTGAGATTATCAAGCGTCCGCATTACCGGGATGAAATCACGGCATACACATGGTCAAGAAATCATAATATCGCTTGTGCATACAGGGATTTTGAATTGTTTGACACGCAGGGAGAAAAGCTTGCGCGGGCAACATCACGCTGGGTTTTGATTGACATTGTAAAGCGCAGACCTTTGCGGCTTACACAGGAATTGATAGAGAAATATCAGGGAGAACCGGAGAGTCAGGCGTTTGAAGAAGAGCTCGAAAATATGTCATATCCAAAAGATTTTTTTGATACGGAAAATGCAGTAAAACAACGCTATACAGTACTGCGCCGGGATATTGATTCCAATATGCATATGCACAACTTAGCTTATTTAGATGCCGCCGGAGAGCTTCTACCGCAGCAGATTTATGAAGAAGGCGAAAAGAATCATATCCGCATTTCATATAAGAAGGAAATTTTGTATGGAGAAGAAATTACCGGTGTGTATATCCAGCATGAAGACAGACACGTTGTCGGTCTTACAGATACCAATAAAGGTGTGCGTGCCATTGTAGAACTTTGGTAAATATCAGTATTATCAGTATAGAACCTTTTATCGTACCAAATTCACAATTGAAAAGTGTGTCTGAATTGTATATAATATAATACAATGCGAAAAAGAGGAAGGGGGTTGTATCTGAAATGCCAGATTCTAATATTACCAAGAAAGCGCTTGCAATGGCAATGAAAGAATTAATGGAGCAGATACCGTTTTCTAAAATCAGTGTTTCCGACATTTGTGAAAAATGCGGCATGAACCGGAAAAGCTTTTACTATCATTTTAAAGATAAATATGATTTGGTGAACTGGATTTTTGATGTGGAATTTTTTCAGGCTGTCCATGTCCGGGACTACAATCTGCCAAACTGGTCGTGGCGTTTTTTGGAGGACAGCTGTCAGTATTTTTACGAAAACCAGTCATTTTACAGAAAGGCACTGCAGATTGAAGGGCAGAATTCTTTTGTAGAACATTTCAGGGAAACGTTAAAGCCATTGTTAAAAATGGTTGTAAAAAATATTCTGGCGGACCCGCAATATGAAGAATTCTGCATCAATTTTTATTCGGATGCATTTATTGCGGCGCTGGAGCGCTGGCTGTCGGAAAAAGAATGTACAGAGCCGGAATTATTTATTAAAATGTTGCAGTCGAGCATCGGCGCATTAATAAAATATGTAGAAACGGATAACGGGTAGCTGTTATCCGTTTTTTAAGTTCATTTTTACCCAATCCATTTAATTTTGAAATATACTTGTGCCGGGAACGTTTATAGAAAAGCCACACATTTCCAAAAATGTCCCAAAATGTAACAATTTTTAAATTTGTCCTAAATTGTTACAAAAATGTCGTTGTGTCTAATGTAAATTGTTTCATTTCACAGTAAAATTTAACGCATATCGAGACTGAAGAAATGGAGAGATTACTATGGCGAACAAATTACAAAAGGGAATGCAGGATTTTGGTATTAAACAGGCATTAAAATATCTGGAAAAAGACCCGGAAGAAAATATTCCAAAGTTGATGGAAATGGTTGACCGGTTCGCACCGCAGGGCTGGTACGAAGGACAGCGTAATATGATTCGTAAGGTAATACAGGAAAAAGGCAACTGGTATGAGTTGATTTTACGACTTTATGAATTAGACCCGGGTGTAAGAAAAGCGTTCTTCCAGAACTTTATTTTTAATGCAAGTTTGAACGGAAGTGCGTTACAGGACCAGCTTTCACAGGAAAATAACTGTAATATTCCGTGGGCAATTCTGCTTGATCCGACATCAGCCTGCAATCTGCATTGTACAGGATGCTGGGCTGCAGAGTACGGACATCAGTTGAATTTAAGCCTTGAAACGATTGATTCCATTGTAAAGCAGGGCAAAAAACTCGGTACTTATATGTACATTTACACCGGTGGTGAGCCGCTGGTTCGTAAACAGGATTTAATCAAGATTTGTGAAATGAACCCGGATTGTGAGTTCCTTTCATTTACAAACGGTACATTAATTGATGAAGAATTTTGTCAGGAAATGCTTCGTGTAAAGAATTTTGTACCGGCAATCAGTCTGGAAGGCTTTGAAGATGCCAATGACGGACGCCGTGGTGACGGTGTATTCCAGAAGGTTCAGCACGCAATGAAACTGTTAAAGTCCCACAAACTGCCGTTTGGTATTTCAACCTGCTACACAAGCAGGAATTTTGAAGATATCAGCAGCGAAGCTTTTTATGATATGATGATTGAAAGCGGCGCGTTATTTGTATGGTATTTCCATTATATGCCGGTTGGCAATTCCGCAGTGCCGGAATTACTGCCGACACCACAGCAGCGTGAGGAAATGTATAAGAGAATCCGTCATTTCCGTGAAACAAAGGCAATTTTCGGGATGGATTTCCAGAATGACGGTCAGTTTGTTGGCGGCTGTATTGCAGGCGGCAGACGGTACTTACATATCAATGCAAAGGGCGATGTAGAGCCATGTGTATTTATTCATTATTCAAATGTAAATATTCATGACTGCACACTGCTTGAAGCATTAAAGAGTCCGATTTTCCAGGCATATCATGACAACCAGCCGTTTAATGACAATCATCTGCGTCCATGTCCGATGCTTGAAAATCCGGAAAAACTCCGTCAGATGGTTAAAGAAACAGGCGCTGTCAACACCGATTATCAGGATATGGAATCCGTAGAGCATTTGTGTGATAAATGCGAATCTTATGCGGAAAACTGGAAGCCGACAGCAGAACGTCTGTGGAATCAGAAGAAATAGAAGCAATAGAGCAAAGCCATAAAGAATAAAATAAAGAATTGCGTAATATGAAAAGACTGCCGCTGGAGTGTGAGGGATACATTCAATGCCTTTAATGAACCGGAAAGCGGCAGTCTGATTTTATATCTTTAATATATATGATAAGTTAAATATAAAAATTAAAAGAATTAAAAATTGTGAAGTACGTCATATATCTGCAAAGTAGGACATGACTATTGTATATCCGGTAACAAAATGATAAAATAAAGAAAAAGTTCGTGATTTGCGGAGGGGATAGTGTGAAAAATCACACTGATGTGCTGATTTTTCACACAGATGTTTGCTTCCGAACGAAAGCAAACACCTATGATAGCAGATGAGAAATCGCTTCTTCGCAAAAAGTCGCTCAGGAATGGAGATTAGCGTGTTTAATATTGCAGTTTGCGATGATATGAAAGAAATTACAGCACAGCTTGTTCAAATTGCGGAACAGCAGTCCATGAAACAGATACAGACAGTAAAGGGATTTTATTGCGGTGGACAGTTGATGGAATATATGGCAAAAAATAATGTGGATTTACTATTTTTGGATATTGAACTGGGGGATATGACAGGAATAGATATCAGCAGGAAAATCCGGAAAGAAGATCATAATGATACGATGCAGATTGTATATATGACCGGAAAAGAAGGATATGAGCGCGAATTGTTTGATTTTCAGCCGCTAAATTTTTTAGCAAAGCCGTTAAATGAAGCAAAGGTGCGGGAATGTATTGCAATGGCATATGGAAAATGGACTGTCCGTAAACATAAATTTTATTACAGAAAATATTATGAGATATATGCAGTCAGCGTTGGAAGAATTATTTCCTTTGAAACTGATAAAAGATATATTCTCATGACAACAACAGAGGGCGAAGAACGGTTCAGAGCAACAATGGAGCAGATAGAAGAACAGGTCAGACATCACGGATTTTTAAAGATAAATCAGGCAGTTATCCTCAATATGGAATATATCCGGCAGTTTCATAAAGACAGGATACAGATGAGTAACGGAAAGATATATTATACAAGCCGGAGTTATCAGAAAGAGGCGCAGAGAACGTATTTAAAATTTATGGATTAGGGATAGGATATGGGAACAGCAGGATATTTGATTACCAATATATTCAGAGTGTATTTAATATATCGGTTTTATAATATATTTTTTACCCAATATAAAATTAATAAGAAATATGTATTTTTTATATATCTGATATATTATGTAATAAATTCAGTCGTATATATTCAAATTTGTATACCGGTTGTTACATTAGCGGTAAATATTGTCAGTTTAATGGCGGTTACATACATATATCAGGCAACATTCCGTAAAAGAATGTTTTATGTCATGGTACAGTTGGGTTTATCAATCTGTACAGAGGCAATAGCAGTGCTTGTATCGGTAAATGTCATGCCGGAGCTTACCAGTCAGAATATGGAAGATTACACGATGATTCAGTATTTTATTGCAAATATTTCCTGTTTTCCGATTGTACTCGGAACCGAGAAAATAAAACGGACCGGTCAGGGAGAAGAAATACCGGGAATGTATTGGGTATTGCTGCTGTTACTGCCTGTATTTTCAATTTATATTGCGGCGGTGCTTTGTATGCTGCCGGAAAAATATAATCTGATTACGGGTGTGAGTTTTGTATTGTTACTGTTGATGAATCTTATTGTTTTTTATCTATATGATGTATTGTCGCAGTTCATGGCTGAAAAGATAAAGGAAAATAAAATAGAAGAGCAGAACAGGAATTACGAACAGCAGCTTTACCATTATGAGGAGCTTTTTGAAAATACACGGGCATTAAGACATGATTTGAAAAATCATTTTGGGGTTATATACCTTTTGGCGGAACAAAATCAGGATAAAGAAGTCATAAACTATGTACAACGTTTTTTAGATATGTCCGATAACGGGGGGTATCGGATTTCAACGGGAAATGTATCATTGGATGCGCTGATTTCTTATAAATATGAAGAAGCTAAAAGACAGGGAATTTGTATAAATACAGAAGTTGCAATCGCAAAAAACACCCGGTGGAATGATGTCGATTTGTGTACTATTACCGGAAATTTACTGGATAATGCCATTCGGGCAGCCAAAGATATTGAAAATGCATCGATTGAATTTGTTATGCGCCAGCATGAAAATAAAATGGTCATAAAGGTGAAGAATCCATATCGCGGTGTTTTAAAGAGGAGGGAAGATGTATTTGAAACAACAAAACAGAATAAAAGTCGGCATGGAATCGGATTGGAACATATTAAAAAAATTGTAGAACAATATCATGGGGTAATAGATTTTGATACGCAAAATGGGGAATTTGTTGTCAGATTAATTCTTTATTAATGTAAAAATTTTACCGAATAAACCAACATTTTGCAGAATAAACCAACATTGCTTGATTTTGAAAAATCCCATGTTAATGTAAGGATAGAAACAGGGGAAAGTAACAGAAAGGGGTAAGCAGTTATGAAAAAAGTGACAGAAGCAGTATTGACGGGAATTGCAAAAATTTCTAAGGAAACAGCGAAAAAGGACGCAAATTCCGCGTGTACTTTTTTAATGTATCAGCCACAGATACCGGAGATGGTTAAGCAGTTAAAAAAGTATCAGGGAAGTAAACGTGATTAGGGGAAAAACAGTTAGCGACATTTTGGTTGAATATGAGATTATTTTACCGGAAGAAAGAGAAATAGTAACTTACGGAATTAAGCAGACAGTGATATCATTAGGACATATTGCATTATTTCTGATAATTGGATTTGGAATGCATATGTTTTGTGAAACGGCAGTATTTCTAGTTACATTTTCAACAGTCAGGAGATATGCAGGGGGCTATCATGCAGACACAAGATTAAGATGTACGATATTGTCAACAGTATTCGTTACGATAAACCTGTTTTTAATACAAAATATTAAGATGAACAGTATATTTTGTATAGTACATCTATGTATCATGTGTGGCATGATTATTTGGTTATCACCGGTGCAGAATGGTAATAATCCGTTAAACGAACATGAAAAAAGGGCATATCGTTGCAAAAGCGCCGTATACAGTATCATAGGGGTGATACTGTCATGTTTTTTTGCATGGATGAAATTACCGTCATATAGATACAGTATCAATATGGCGATGATGAGCGTGTTCATTCTGCAAATGGCGGGAATGGTTAAGTATAGTCAAATGAAGGGGAGAAATGGATTTCGGTTTTGATAGTGCATATGCAAACTGCAATGCATGGCACGATGACGGTAATCACAGTGTAATTACGTTATATGAATAGAAAGAATTTTTAAATACAAAGTTTTTTGTGGCTGTAAAATGAATATGTAATATGAGTTTTACAGCTATAAAGAGGGGGATATGAGAAAAAAATTAACAGGTTCAGAGTTTGCAGTATGTCTTATGTGCGCTGCTAAATTGCTAGACGATAAGACGGAAGAAATCTATAAATGGTTGATAATGAAATAAATATCTGTTGATTTTTCTTTGACAAAAGTATTTGTATATGAATAATGAACAATATTATGTCTATTTTTTTAAGTAAATGGATACTTATTTATATGTTATGGATACAGACGGAAATGAAGAGAACAAGATTCATGTAGGATAATATGCATTTATCTATTTGAGTGATAGGAAGAATGAGTGGCGATTAATAAAAAAGCGTAATACAAGAAATAAGAGAGTTTTGTAAAACAAATAAGAAATATAATTTGAGAAATATGGGTTAATGTTCCAAAGCTATTCATAGTAATTATTATTGAATATGAAATAAATTGATATATTGCAGTGAAAACTGCTTTATATAAAATAAGTTTCCCAATGAGAATGCGCATATTCATTGGGAAACCACAACAACTAAGCACTTACAAAAGTACTCGAGTATAAGTATATCACTTTTTTGTATAAGTGCAATTATAAAAGGAGATAAAAGTATGAAAACACAAAAAACATTGAAAAAAGTAGCAGTTGTAGGAATTGCTACAGTAATGACAGTTGCAAGTAGTGCATTGGCATTTGGAAGTGATTTACTTATGAGAGCATATCATGCAGAATATGTTGATCCTGCAAATGTTGATGCAAATTTGCATTTATATGAAGATTATGGGACATCTACATTGGATTCAGATGAAGATTGTGAGTTATATTTATATGGATATGTTCAAGATAATGCAGAGGGAAATAAATATTACTTTAGAGCATATACAGGTTCTGGGCGTTCAATTGGAGCGAGTCAGGAAGTACCATTTTTGACAGAAAGAATTGAATCTGAGTATAAAGTATCATCAGAATATTCGGGATCAACATTACCTACGATGTCACTTGATATTTATGAGGATTATGATGATGTTAAATATTATTAATTTGTAATAATTTGTGAATATGTGGGATATATCTAATTTCCCACATATTCATGTTATTTTCGGAAAGGAGTGGAATGATATGAAAAAAAATATATGCATTATATGTGTCACGGTATTATGTATAACAATATTGGGAATAATATTAATCAAAAAAAATAAAGTGAATAATTTAGAAAATACATCTGTAGTACAGATAAATATAGATAAATTACAACAAACAATTTCAGAATCGCAGAACTATTGGAATCCCGACAACCATGCAGTTGCAAAGGGCATGGGCGGCTACTATTTTATTCAGACAACAGATGGAATTTCAAAAATTGCATTTTTTGATGAAACGACACAGGAAGCGGTTGCAGTCTGTGCAAAACCGGAATGTACGCATAGTGATAATACCTGTAATGCGTATCTTTGTGATATGAAGCAGACCGGTTCGGCATTGTATCTGACCGATACGATATACTGCTATAACGGTTATCTGTATCTGATTCAATGTGAAGGTGGAATGGGAAAGCTTGTGCGTATCCATACAGACGGAAGTGCAAGAGAAACCATTGCCGATTTATTTGCCAATACAGGCGTGTCAAGCATATCACTTGTCTTTCATGAAAATGATGTCTATGCGTATGATGATACCGGACATGCGGGACAGGAGGAAGAAGCAGAAGAAGTTATTAAAAAAATTTCGCTGACAGACGGAACGGAACAGACCGTTTTTTCCTATACGGGAACAGGAGCTTCTATTGACCGCGGCAGAAGCTTTGGCGATAAACTATATTTTGTTATCCGGGAATATACAAAGAATAGGGAAACCAAGGCTGTGTCATCTGATTATAAAGGCTTGTTTGAATATGATTTTGCCACCGGAGATACCAGAAAGGTTATAGATGCCGATGTCTGTGACTATCATGCGGATACAGAAAATCAGACGCTGTTTTATTTTGTGCAGGGAACGGGGCTTTATGCCTATGACATGACACAGGGCAGTAATACTCTTATTTATCCGGCGGAAGATGAACTGATACAGTGCAAAATGTCTTATGACGGAAAAAATCTGTATCTTTTTAACAACGGCGCAGGCAGAGCCACAGAAACAAAAACACGAATCCAAAGATATTGTTATGTGCTGGATACCAAAGGGAATCAGATTGCCAAAATTCTTTGCAACGGTGTCGTTTATTTTGGCGACACAGACTATTTGTTTGAAGAAAACGGAGATAATCTGGAATATATGAAAAAAGAAAATTTGTCAGATAAATCTGAGTGGATTCTGATAAATTAAAAATTGTCATATACAGGAGAATGGTATGGGAGAAGTAAAAAGGGTTTTTCATAAAAAAATGTGGATATTGATTGCGGTGGCAGTGCTAGGCAATTTGTGTCTGTTTTTGTACAGCGAGCTGGCAGGCAGAAGCTTTACGGAAATGTTTTTTGCGGCGGGACAGTATCAGAAGCTGGTTGAGCGTTATGAAAATATGAGTCTGGAACAGGCGCAGGAGCGGCTGGGAATGGAATTTGGCAATATCCGTAAATACGCAAAAATTTTAAAGCAGGAGAACAGTCAGGAAGAAACGAAAGAACCTGTTCAAAATGAAATACAGAACAGTCAGACGGCAGAAAATGCGGTACAGAAGCAGACATCGGAAGAACTTTTATCGGAAGTCGATGAAGGCAGTCGTGAAATGATAGCGTATCACCAGAGCCTGACAGCACAGCAGCAGACCCAGTTAGAATTACAGTTAAAGCAGCTGCGCAGTAAGCTCGAATATCTGAACGGATATGAGGCTTCCATTGATACAGTCATGGCAAACGCAGAAAATATGAAACGATTCCGTATTTTCTCCAAGCAGAATACATTTTCCTACAGCAACATTTTAAGGACGGCACAGGACTTTGAAAGAGTACAGAATGTCGAACTGAAGTTAGACAACGATAAGGGCGCAGATGCATTTGTTCACTACAACCTGATGTATTACATTGCGGCAGCGCTTATGGTGGCGGTGATTTATTCCCTTTTTGATGAACGTGAAAACGGAATGTGGCAGATTGTACATAACACCCCAAACGGAAGAACTGTACTTGCCCTCAAAAGACTGCTGTTGTTAGCGGGCGGTTCCTTTGCGATTCTCTTTCTTTTGTACGGCACGACATTTCTTACAGCGATGCTGTTATACGGCGGAGTAAAGGATTTGGCAAATCCGGTACAGACCTTTGTGGATTTTGGAAAATTTACATATACACTCAGTAAAGGCGCATATATTTTACGGCTGTTTTTCCTGTCATGGTTTATTTTAGCAGCATTCAGTATCATTTTATGGGCGCTGTTTATGGCATTCCGCAACCGCAACCATACGCTGATTTGCACAGCGGCATTTGTCGGCATAGAGATTCTCGTTTATCAGAAAATCGAAGTGCAGAGTGTGTATAACGTTTTTCATTATATTAATGTTGTCAGCTTTTTAAAAATCAGTGATTTGTACAGCACGTATATCAACTGGGGTTTTCAAAATTATGTATTTTCGGTCTTTTCCGTGGCGTTGTTTTTCTTAACGGTGTGTGGTCTGTTTTGCGGAATTTTTGCGGTAATGCGCTATGCCGCCATGCGGCCGAATACAAAAGTGTCATTGTTATCCCGCATGTTTACGGCGGTTCACGGACAGTACCAGCGTGTATTTGCAAAATATCCGGTAGTATTAAAAGAACTGCACAAGCTGGTGATAACAGGCAAAGCCCTGTGGGCGGTGGCAGCACTGATAATCATAGCGGCATATTTCAGTACAACCGGACAGATGACATTTACCGATGCACAGAAAGAGTATGACAAAATGTATTTAGAGCATGGCGGAAAAGAGTACGGTTATATTGAAGATTATGTGCAGGAACGGCTCGAAGCATACCGGCAGGCGCAGGAAGCATTGGAAGAAGCGGCGGCGGCATATGAGGCCGGTGAAATTGAATTAAAAGAGTATACGGCGGCAGTCAGTGCCTTGCAGTATCAAAGACAGGTTGTAAATACGATTCAGGAGTACCAAAGCAAACTCTCTTACGCAGAGCAGATACGGGAAACAACCGGACAGGAAATATGGCTGGTTTCCGACAGAGGATATGAAGAAATTTTCGGAAAATACAGCAGACAGCGTGAGTTTATTTTAATCCTTGCACTGGTAACGGCAATTATGATTATTGTATCTGAAAGTATTGCCATGGAGTACAGAACCGGCATGTATCAGATTGTACACAGTGCGCCAAACGGCAGAGCGGCGGTGATGCGCTGGAAGATTACCGCCTGTGTTGTATTGACCATAGGGCTGACGGCGGCGGTTTACGGCATTGATATCTGGAATCTGCACCACATTTACGGTATGCCGTATCTGGCAGCACCGGCGTTAAGCCTTACATTTCTGGAAAATGCGTGGGGCGGGCTTGCAGGTCATGTGAGTATTTCAGGGTGGCTTATAATATTACTGCTTGTAAGATTGGTTGTAGCATTGTTTACAATGACAGCTGCCATGCTGGTATCTAGAGCGATTGGAAAAAAGGGAAACAGAGCCTTGATGCCGGCAGTACTGGCAGGCGTTATTTTGCTGGTGTGGATACTGCATCAGGTGACACAGCTTGTATAAAGGAAGGGTGAAAAATATGGAATTACAGTTAGAGGGCTTATCTAAAACATACGGTACGGTACAGGCATTACGGAAAGTAACTTACACTTTTAAGCCGGGAATTTACGGGATACTGGGGGCAAACGGCGCCGGAAAAAGTACGATGATTAACCTGATAACAGATAATGTCAGCAGGGACAGCGGCAGTGACGGCGGGCGGGGTTTTTATTACGGGGAAAAAATCACGCTGTTT
>OGSS01001813.1_pt1 | contig 11886 bp, 10 predicted proteins | sample 1553591 | NCBI WGS metagenome assembly OGSS01 (sample SAMEA2580061, study PRJEB22360) | human gut metagenome | biome: human gut; feature: human-associated habitat; material: faeces | place: Denmark | collected 2008/2010
TTTTTGAAATACTTTTTGAAATTCCTTTTTTGCATTACGAGTTGATTATACTTCGTATATGGAAAATTATCATAAGGCAAACATTGAAATAAAAAAGCAATGGGTTTTCTTGGGTCATAAAGTTGCGGAATAATGGGTAAAATGTTATACTGATAAAGTATTTGGAAAAAAGAATAAGGAAGTGTAGTGCAGGCCTATGGATAATATAAAGACAAAAGAAATATCGAATGATGGAATAAGGAATTTATTGGAAGCCTGGAGAAAGTATAATTCAGTTGTGGCAGGTATCTTTACTGTGCTTATTATTTCTATATTCCCATTGGTCTTTCATGATTATTATTATGATATATTGGTGGCTAAATATATTTTTTATTATGGCTCAGTTATATCGATGATCATGGCAATGCTGGCCGGTGCAGTGTTTTTCTGGTATAAGGACAGGCATGAGTTTGGCGGGAGTGCGGTTAAACAATTGCTTTCAAAAGCCAATATAAATGTCCTTAAAAAGTCAGACTGGGCCATAATGGTTTTCTTGATTGCGGTTACCATTTCTACCTTACAGTCCGATTACCGTTTCGAGTCGTTCTGGGGGAATGAAGGAAGATATATGGGAATGTTTCTGATGCTGTTGTATGGAATCAGCTTTTTTGTTATCAGCCGGTGTTTGAGATACAGGCAGTGGTATTTGGACGCATTCCTGACAGCGGGTATTATTGCATGCATGATTGGTATTCTTCATTTCTTTAGAATTGACCCTATTGGCTTTAAGAGGGGCCTGGTGGGAGATGATTATGTTATTTTCACTTCTACGATTGGCAATATAAACACGTATACATCCTATGTGGCTATGATATCCGGAATGGGTACCGCAATGTTTTCAGTGGAGAAAAACACATACAGAAGGTTATGGTATCTGATTGTAGTGGTTATATCCTTGTTCGCACTAATTGTAGGTATAAGTGATAATGCATATCTGGCTTTGTTGGTTCTTTTTGGACTCCTCCCGCTTTACCTTTTCAGGAATATAGATGGAGTAAAGAGGTATGTACTATTATTAGCTATATTGTTTACTGAGTTTCAGGTTATAGGTACCCTTAGCCATAATTTCCCCAATCATGTAATGGAGTTCAAGGGACTGATGAATGTGATTGCGTCATTTGATGGATTACCATATCTCATTATTGGTCTATGGGGATGTACGGCATGTTTATATTTAGCGGCGTCTAAACTGCCGGAAAATCATCGGCTGCAAAGTGGAAGCAATATTGGAAGGTGGATATGGCTGGGAGTCATTTTGCTAGTCTGTATTGGTGTTTTTTGTATGCTCTATGATGTGAATATTGAGGGAAATATTGAAAAATATGGGGCATTAAACCAGTATCTGCTCCTGAATGACGACTGGGGAACGCACCGGGGATATATATGGAGAATTGGGATGGAATTTTATCAGAGGCAGCCCATTCACCATAAGCTGTTTGGATATGGACCGGACACGTTTGGTATCATCACAGTGAAAAATTATTTTGAAGACATGGTCAGAAGATATGGTGAAAAGTTTGACAGTGCACACAATGAATACTTGCAGTATTTGGTTACAATAGGAATCGTGGGTCTTACTGCCTATCTGGTGCTGCTTTTAACCTCGATTATAGAGATGCTCCGTACATTGAAAGAAAGACCCGAATTGATTGCAATTGCTTTTGCAATCATCTGCTATGGCGCACAGGCAGCAGTTAATATAAGCGTGCCTATTGTTGCACCTATAATGCTGACGCTTATGATGCTTGGAGTATCGGCAGTACGTGACGTTTCAAGAAATACTGAATAATGTAAGTAATGTAAGCAATATCCAGCGGTACTTGGCGGTTGTCTTATTGCATTATTGGAAAGATAATGCTATACTCTAACGGTATGTTATGTAAGATACGGCAGATGTTAAGCGCTTTTATGCGATGGGAGTTTGTTGTTTATGAAAAAAGATTATGAACCATACAAGAGAATTGTGAGATTTCTGTTCAGTGCGATTCTCATAGGCCTGGAAGTAATGGTGTATGGACATGTATGGTTGAAATATTATAACGGATTCATGGAATTCCCCTACAACCGTACAGGTAACTGGCTGATTATGGCGGTTTATGGTATCCTTTTACTGGTATTCAGTACCATTTATGGTGGATTGAGGATTGGGTATTTAAGGATATTTAATATTATCTATTCGCAGGTTCTGACCAGCTTTTGCACGAATATCATTATTTATCTGCAAATCACTTTGTTAACAAAACATTTTCAGAATCCCATACCATTATTAGCCATGACAGGCGTGGAGGCGTTATGGATTACTGTGTGGAGTGTGATTTGCACACAGATATACCTTCGAATATATCCCCCGCGTAAAGTGGTGCTGGTCTATGGGGAACATCCGGTCTATTCGCTTATGGTGAAGCTTTACGGCAGGGCAGACAGGTATGATATCAAGGAACTGGTACATATATCGAAAGGTATGGATGTAATAAAGGAAAAGGTAAAGCAGTATGAAGGTGTGATACTCTGTGATATTCCTTCACAGATGCGTAATCAGCTGCTGAAATACTGTTATAATGAATCCATCCGGACTTATATGGTACCAAAGATATCTGATATTATTATCCGGAGTGCTGAGAATCTTCATTTATTTGATACACCGTTGATGCTTGCCCGAAATACAGGGCTTAGTTTTGAACAACAGTTTATAAAGCGTACATTTGATATTATCATAGCTGTGTGTGCATTGGTGATTCTTTCGCCTGTTTATCTGTTAACAGCGTCCTGCATCAAGCTCTATGACAGAGGACCTGTCATATTTAAGCAAAAGCGATATACAAAGGATGGCAGGATATTTGATATTTATAAATTTCGCAGTATGATTGTGGATGCGGAGGCGGCAGGAACATCTGTCCCGGCCGCGGAAAAAGACCCCAGGATTACTCCTGTGGGCAGAGTGATTCGTGCGTTGCGGATTGATGAGCTGCCCCAATTTATTAACATTTTAAAAGGCGAGATGAGTGTTGTTGGTCCCAGGCCGGAACGGGTGGAACACGTAGAGTTATATACAAAGGATATACCGGAGTTTGTATATCGCTTAAAGGTAAAGGGCGGGCTTACAGGATATGCTCAGGTTTACGGCAAGTATAATACCACTGCATATGACAAGCTGAAGCTGGATTTGATGTATATCCAGAATTACTCGATTTGGCTTGATATTGAAATTATCTTTAAAACAATAAAGATTCTTTTAATTAAGGAAAGCACGGAAGGTTTCTCGGAAGAACAGGCAGCGGCTATTACCAAAGAATGCGGGGACCTCACTGAAACCATGGAGGAAGAGGATAGAAAGCTGTAGATATGAAAAAGTTAAATGTGCTTCAGGTCAGCCGTATGTATTATCCGGCCAGAGGTGGAATTGAAAGAGTGATACAGGATATTTCGGAGGGCCTTTGTGAATTGACTGATATAGAGGTCCTCACCTGCCAGGTAAAAGGGGATGAGATAAAGGAAACTATACATGGGGTTCCTGTTACCCGTTGTGCAAGCAGAGGGATGCTTTTATCTTTACCGATAGCCCCCTCCTTTTTTCGAATATTCAAAGCTATGTCAAAAGAGAAGGATATTGTCCATATCCACCTGCCCTTTCCAATGGCGGATTTAGCGGCTGTGACATCGGGCTATAAAGGTAAATTGGTTATCTGGTGGCACAGTGATGTTGTGCGCCAGAAAAAACTGATGCTGTTTTACAGACCAATCATGGAGAAGTGTTTAAAACGGGCGGATGCAATCGTGGTTGCATCCAAGGGCCATATTGAGGGGTCATCCTATTTAGGACCTTACAAGAATAAATGTTATGTGATTCCATTTGGAGTGGAAAAGAAAATGGAAAAGCGGGCTGATGAATATGTGAAAGTAAAAACTGTCAATTCATCCAGTGATATCCGCTTTCTTTTTGTGGGGAGACTTGTGTATTATAAGGGATGTGATGTGCTTATCAGAGCTATGAGCAAAGTGAAATATGGTCATCTGGATATTGTGGGTGAAGGACCGCTTAAAAAAGAATTGACAGAATTGTCTGAAAAGCTGGGACTTACAGAACGGGTGTCTTTCTTGGGGGATGTGGCTGACAGTGTTCTGGATGAGTGTTTTCGCAAGTGCGATGTATTTGTATTGCCTTCAGTAGAAAAAAGCGAAGCTTTCGGTATTGTGCAAATGGAGGCAATGGCATATGGAAAGCCGGTCATAAATACAAATTTGAAGAGCGGGGTTCCGTATGTCAGCCTGCATCGGGTTACCGGATTAACGGTGGAGGCAAAAAATTCCTCTGAGCTGGCAGATGCCATGAACTGGCTGGCAGTGCATCCTGAAGCCAGGGAGGCATTTGGAAAAGCTGGTTATGAACGTATTAAGGAGTATTTCAGCCAGCGTAATATGTTAAAGCAACTTTTGAAGCTTTATGAAAATTTGATTTGCGAGGAAGCATAGATGAAAATTGGATTTGAGGCTCAGCTGTTATTGGACCGTCATAAGACTGGAATCGGATGGTGTGCAGTCAATTTGATTGAAAATCTGGTTGCCATGGAGGGCCATAATGATTACCAGATGCACTATTTTTCATTAGGAAAGCCGCCAGAGCTATTGGACGAAATGAAGCGTTATGAAAATATGGGTATAATGCTGAAGCCCTGTAAATGGTTCCGCTTTGTACTGTACAAATTAATATGGCCATTTGTTCATGTGCCGTATTCATTGTTTTTTGGCAGGGAATGTGATGTTACACAGTTTTTTAATTTTTTTGTTCCGCCAGGTGTAAAGGGAAAAAAGGTTACGATTGTCCACGATATGGCGTATAAGGCATGCCCTGAAACTGTAAAATCGAGAACAAGACATTGGCTGGAACTGGTTCTGAAAAAATCGTGCAATCGCGCAGATATAATTGTGACTGTGTCTCAGTTCAGCAAAGATGAACTGGTCCGGTATCTGGGCATTCCAAAAGAGAAAATACGGGTAATGCATTTAGGAGTAGACCAGTCAAAATTCAGCAGTCATCAGCCGCAGGAACGGATTAATGCTGTGAGAGCCAAATATCATATCAAGGAGAGATATTATTTGTATCTGGGTACGATTGAACCCAGAAAGAATATAAAAAGACTTCTGGAGGCTTATGGCAGGCTTCATGATAAAATGTCCGATGTGCCTCAGCTGGTGTTGGCTGGAGGACGGGGCTGGCTTTGTGATGATATATATGAAACAGCGGAGAACCTGAATTTAGGTGATGATATTCTTTTTACCGGATACGTAGAGGAGGAGGAATCGCCTGTTCTTTTGGCAGGAGCAATGGCCTTTTTATTCCCATCCTTATATGAAGGCTTTGGTATACCTCCATTGGAAGCCATGGCCTGTGGAACACCGGTGCTGTCCGCAGACAGGGCATCTTTGCCGGAGGTTCTTGGAGATGCGGCATTGCTGGTGAATCCTGAATCTGTTGATGAAATCTGTCAGGGGATGGAGACGCTGGCAGAGGATGAGGCGTTACGCAAAGAGCTTTCCGCAAAAGGGAGCAGGCAGGTACAAATATATACCTGGGAACGGTCTGCGCGGACATTAAAGGAAATATATGAGGAATTAGTTACATTGGAGGAAAGACATGCAGTTGTTTAAGGAGATTTATGCATATAGGGAGATGATATTCAGTCTTGTACGCAGGGATTTAAAGGGGCGTTACAAAGGTTCTGCACTGGGTTTTTTCTGGACGTTCTTGAATCCATTACTGCAGCTGGTAGTGTATACGTTTGTATTCTCTGTTATTATGAAAAGTGATGTGGAATATTATTATCTCCATCTTTTTGTGGCATTAGTACCCTGGCTGTTCTTCAGTATGTCAGTATCGGAAGGATGTTCCTGCATCCGGTCGCAGCAGGATATGGTTAAGAAAATTTATTTCCCGAGGGAAGTTCTGCCGATAGCTTATGTTACAAGCCAATTTATTAATATGCTGCTGAGCTTTGTGGTAGTGCTTCTTGTGGTCGTGTTATCCGGCCGGGGTCTTAACCTGACAGCACTGTTATATCTTCCGATAATAGCAGTTGTGGAATACCTGTTATGTCTAGGGTCAGCCCTTCTTGTGTCGGCAATTACAGTTTATGTCCGCGATATGGAATACTTACTGAAAATCGTCACCATGGCATTGCAGTTTTTGACACCGGTTATGTATTCAATTGATATTGTTCCGGAGCGCTATATGGCAATTTATGTTTTGAATCCCATGACGCCGATTATTGTTGCATATAGGGATATCCTATATTATGGAAAGATACCAAGGCTTACAACGCTGCTTCATGCAGTCCTCATGGGCGTGGTATTGCTTGTGATTGGTTTTCTTGTTTTTGGTAAGTTGAAACGTCGTTTTGCCGAGGAACTATAGTTGGGATGTGAGTGAAGGAGAATGATGATGAGTGCCCCGATTAATATAGACGAGATGATGCAGGAACTGAGAAATAATGTGAAAAGTAAGAACTATCCCAAAGAGGCGCTGGCGTTTGACGCTGTGTGCTCCAAAAAGAAAGAGGAAGAGGACCTGGACTTTTTCAAGGAGCTTATGGAGCGGGATGTGCGCTATATGGACCGCAGTTACTATGTGGATTATGACCAGCCTATAACTGGCAGGAGCCCCAGAATTAAAAAGTTTATTAAGGGCCTGTACCAGTTTCATCAGAGACCTTTGTGGGATGCTCAGAACTGTTTTAATTTGAAGGCCGCATCTGCCATGGGTCAGATGCGGAATTTCGTACTGCAGCAAATGGCCCAAAATGAACAGATGGAAAAACAGCTGGAAGAATTAAGAAAGGTCTGCAGAGAGCAGGCGTCTAGGATTGAGCAGTTGGAGAAGAAGCTTTCGGAGGAAAAGGGATGAGGATATTTCAAATGCTGAGTAGCCTCACTTATGGAGATGCCATAGGGAATGTTGTGTTAGCTCTTAAGGAGGCAATACAGAGGCTGGGTTATGAAACAGAGGTATATGCAGAAGCCATTGATGCCAGGCTGCCAGCCGGTTCTGCAAAGAAGATTCAGTATCTGCCCGAATTGCATAAGGATGACGTGGTTATTAACCATCTATCCAACGGGACTAGTTGGAACCGCAGGTTTGGTGATTTTTCCTGCCGGAAAATTATTTATTATCACAATGTTACTCCGCCGCGCTTTTTTGAGGATTTCAGCGTGGAATTGCAGATGAATTGCCATAGAGGACTAAAGGATGTGGAGTATCTGGCAGATAAGGTTGATTACTGTCTTGCTGTTTCGGAGTTTAATAAGCAGGATTTGAGAAGAATGGGATATAGGCAGAAGATAGATGTGTTGCCGATTCTTATACCCTATGGAGACTATGATAAAACTCCTTCTCAGAAAATCCTGGATATGTATGGAGATGGCAGAAGTAATATCCTGTTTACCGGACGGATTTCGCCTAATAAAAAGCAGGAAGATGTAATTAAGGCATTTTTTTATTATAAGAATTATATGAATCAGGATGCACGGCTGTTCTTTGTGGGAAAATATGCCGGGATGGAAGCGTATTATGAACAGCTTAAGCGATATGTAGAGGCTCTGGAACTTAAGGATGTATACTTTACCGGCCATATAAAGTTTGATGAAATTTTGGCTTATTATCGGGTTGCAGATGTATTTGCCTGTATGAGCGAGCATGAAGGATTCTGTGTACCTCTGGTAGAGGCTATGTACTTTGGCATACCCATTGTGGCATACGACAGTTCGGCGATAGCAGATACCCTGGGCGACGGGGGGATTCTGACGGAGGACAAGGACCCAAAACTGGTGGCAGAGATTATAAACCGTCTGGTTCAGGACGAAACACTGCGAAATGAAATCATTGCCAGGCAGAAGGAGCAGCTGAAGCGTTTTGAATACAGCAAAGTAACGTCACTGTTCTCTGGTTATTTAGAGAAATTTTTGGAGGAACACAATGAAGGCTGAGAATGCAATTGAAGTTCATGATATAAAGAAAAGCTTTCGGGTATATTTGGATAAAGGAAGGACCTTGAAGGAGCTGGTCTTATTCAGCAAGAGAAGGAAATATGAGGAACGCCAGGTTCTTCAGGGAATTAGCTTTGAGGTGAAAAAGGGCGAGGCATTAGGCCTGATAGGCCATAACGGCTGCGGAAAGAGTACGACGTTAAAACTCCTGACCCGAATCATGTATCCTGATTCAGGAACAATAGAGATGCGCGGCAGGGTATCCAGCCTGATTGAGCTTGGGGCAGGATTTCATCCGGATATGAGCGGACGTCAGAATATCTATACGAATGCCTCTATTTTCGGCCTGACAAGAAAGGAAATAGATGCCAGGGTTGATAATATTATTGAATTTTCAGAACTGGAAGCATTTATAGATAATCCGGTAAGGACATATTCTTCAGGTATGTATATGCGCCTGGCCTTTGCGGTAGCCATCAATGTGGATGCGGATATCCTTCTGGTGGACGAAATTCTGGCTGTGGGGGATGCGAATTTCCAGGCAAAATGTTTTAATAAATTGAGGGAAATTAAAGCAAACGGAACAACCATTGTCATAGTGTCCCATTCCCTGGGTCAAATTGAAGAAATCTGCGAGAGAAGCATCTGGATTCATGAGGGAAAGATTCAGAAAGAGGGGAACCCAAGGGAGGTCCATCCGGCCTATCTGCAATATATGGGACAGAAACGCCCGGAAGCAGTATCAGAGAAGGCAAAAAGCGAAGGTGAACGTCCTGGTGACGGAAGGGTGCGGATTAAAACCGTTCAGGTTATTTCCGGTAAAGAGGGTGAGTCTAATGTGTTCAGAACGGGTGAGCCTGTGACATTAGGTATTGCTTATAATGTGATTGAAAAGGTAGAGGAAGCATCCATCGGGCTTGAGGTTTATAACGGAAATGGGGTTAAATGCTATTCAACTGACACAAGAACGGAAAAAATGGATTATATAAGACTGGAGAAAGATGGAGAGATTCATCTGATACTTGAAAACCTGGAGCTGCTTAACGGGAAGTATACCATGGACTTTTCTATAAAGAGCAAAGACAACTTCCCGATTGACAGCTATGCAAAAGCTTTCTCATTTGAAATGTATTCAGACGTGAAGGATACCGGAATTTCGCGGCTGGCCCATAAGTGGGATATAAAAAATGCGTAATAAAGTATGATTAGTCTTCCGGGAATTCAGTCAGATACTTATATACACGTTCAAAATCAAAGGGCATCAGTATATCAGGTCCACCTTCCAAGAGGATGTGACGGGTATTGATGTCCTTTATGAATTCCAGCAGTTCTTCCGGATGTAAGGGATAAATGCCTTTGATGCCGGATAAGCTCTTAATATACTCTTCATCCGGAAAAACACCGTCCAGAAGGGAGACAACCGGAATGCCGCTGAAGGCAGCTTCAAATATAATGGAGCTGTGGCCGCTTCCTATGATTAGGTTATGTTCGGCCATCACGTCATAAACGGATTGGGACGAATCAAGAATTTGATACCCTTCCTTTGACAGGATAGGGGTGATTCCTGTATCGCCAGCCGGCATTTTGAGAGGGATATTGGGACCGGTATAGCGGCGGAACCAATCAGCATAACCCTCTGCGCCAAGCTGTTCATAGAAGGTTATGATATTGCTGGGAAAGAAGACTGGGGAATAAACAGGGCTGTCCAGGTCTATGGCCGGACTTACTGTGCGCTGTTTCTTCATCCAGCCAACAACCTCAACCCGCCGGCAGCATCCTAAAAGACGGTAATAGAGATTGTGGGCATAGGGCAGCAGTACCATATCAAAGAGGTCCAGCCATGGAATTTCACTGGAATGTACGAAGCTTTCCATGTCATGGGGATAAAATACGGAATAGGCTGGCTTTAAAAAATCTATAAGTTCAATGACTGATATCATATTACGGTCTTTGCCATAGAAATAGTGATAGTTAAATTCATCGAACCATACATGGGCAGAGGAAATCAGGACAATGCTGCTATGCTTTTTCATTTCCTCTAATCGATGATACAATTCTTCGCGTTCATAGGGGAACTTCTGGTCATCCATTACCAGAACCTGATGACCTCTGTTTTCCATGAAGTGCACCAGAGGCATCAGAGAATTTTCGCCGCCGTATCCATGAAAGATGTAGCTATAAGTTTGAGCTGCCAAGATTAATGTTCCTCCAATTCATAATTATAAAACTCTGATGAAAGACGTCCTGTCCTTCGGGCAATGTATAGAATGACAGATGAAAAGGAGGAATTCTCCTCATTTTTGCTGCCTGCATTTAAATGATAGAAGCAATCATGATGCCGTTCGTCTCTCAAATAATCATATCTGGTAGTTGGGAGCAGGTTGACATCATATGTTTTTGAAATCCGATATGCACTGATTTCAAAAAAACCGTTCCGATGAAGCTGTGAGCGTACGAAAGAATCCGGAAGCAGGTAAGGATAGTAGCCAGTACCGTGATTCTGTTCATCCAGACTGTAAGTTGATTCGCCGGATATCGGGGGACAGCTTGTGCCGGGAAAGTCTACTACAAGATTATCAACCGACAGAAGTGCCGGACGACCGGAGGCATCAGGCTGTTTAAGCTTTCTTCCGGCATAATGAAAGGTGACTGTGTTACAGCCTGGATTTAGGGATAATGTCAGGGTTACCCTGCATTTTGTACCGGAATATTGAATGGGAATGGTCTTTCCATGGAAGATAATGGAGACCTCGCTATTGATATCCAGGACGGTCAGCGTAAAATCAAGAGTAATCTGGCGATAATCCATGCTTTGGTTTATAAGGTGAATCGAACCATTTAATTCTGGTCCTGACATCCAGCGGCAAAGAATGCCGTCAGGACGAAACTCCAGCCGGTCCCAATTGCTGCCCCACACGATATTCATATGTGCCTGGGAGGGAGGGAGCTGTGGCATGGTAAGAACAAGGGTATCCTCAATGGAGCTGGTAAAAGAAGATAACATATCTGCAGTAAGCAGGTGAAAGAGGATATCCGGGTTTGTGATAAAGCAGCTGTTTTTTGGGGCGGACAAAAGGGATTTTATATATTCGGCCATATCTTCGGATTTCGTATGTGCCATTCTTGTATTTAAAGCTGAATTTGCCGGATTCAGCACAGAGGCCAGATGACCAATGCTGGCTAAGGGCGGCAGCTCAGTAAGACGGTTGGAAATTTGAGAAATTTGCCCTTCTGCTAATGCACTGTACTCTGTGTCAAAAGAATAATCATGCTCAGTAAGCTGCTCTGCTAAGAATCCATAGCGGCCACAGAAGAGAGGTGAGGTAAAAATGCTGGTGTCATATTTGGGTATTCTATCTAAATGCAGAAGCTTGAGCAGCTTTTCCATTCCCTTATAAAGATAACAGTCTGATTTATAGGAAGCAATTCCTTCTATAAAAAAACGATTATCAAATTCTGGGGAACGGGTAATCCAATAGATGAAGCCCTTTCTAGACAAGCCATTTGATAACATCTCTACAGCATGCTGCATTTCGAACGGATTCAAAGAACGGCCAAGCATGGTATGGTAACATTGGGTAATGAATTCGGTATCATCCGTTATTTTTAATAAGGGTGTGGTGTTTAATGTGGTGTTTTGCATAAGAACCTCCTTGATTAACTAGAATGTACATGATATGGGGCGGTGTGTCAAGGAGAAATCTTATTATAAAAAAATAAAGGTGTTGAGCTATACTAAAACAAGGACAAAAAGGGGATTCAAGTTTCTATATATAATAAAACAGCACTACATGAATACAGCAGAGCATAGTCAAGGTTACTGTTCAGAGGTCAATGTCATTTAGTTAACGATAAGAGTATCGCTGTTTA
>OGSS01001821.1_pt1 | contig 11824 bp, 9 predicted proteins | sample 1553591 | NCBI WGS metagenome assembly OGSS01 (sample SAMEA2580061, study PRJEB22360) | human gut metagenome | biome: human gut; feature: human-associated habitat; material: faeces | place: Denmark | collected 2008/2010
AGCCGGGCCAGATGATTAGTGAAAATGATATATGCGAGCGCTTTGGGGTGTCCAGGACGCCGGTGCGGGATGCCCTTAGGCTTTTGCAGGAGCAGGGATTTGCGGAAACCATTCCCTACCGGGGGACCTATGTGACTCTTCTGAGCCTGGATAACATCAAGCAGATGATATATATGCGCGTGGCCGTGGAGACCATGGTGCTGAGGGATTTCCTGGAGGTCCAGACTCCCATGGTCATTGAGGACATCCGTCACAGCATTGCCCAGCAGCGGGCCATCATCAGGGAACCGGGGTTTGAGCCGGAGCAGTTTTACCGCATGGATGCACAGATGCACTCCATCTGGTTTGGGGCTGTCAGGCGCCAGAAGCTGTGGGAAATGCTCCAGGCCCAGCAGCTCCACTATACCAGGTTCAGGATGCTGGACTTTATCACGGAGACGGATTTCATGCGTATCATCGGTGAGCATGAGGATTTGTTCCGCCTGATTGTGGATAAAAATGAAAAGGGGCTTGAGGAAGCCCTGAAGGAGCATCTCTATTACAGCATGAAACGGATGCGCCATTCCATTGAGGTGGACTATAAAGATTACTTTGAGGAAGAAAATGAAGAAGGGCGGTTTGTCATTTGACAGGCCGCTCTTTTGATTGAGGAGCAGGTTTAATGGAAGCCTGCTTTTTCAGGTAGATTCTTTCATCCGGATTTTCCTCCAGATATTCTTCCAGCTCTTCGGGTGACAGGTGGGAGCGCACCTCCTCGAAATAGGATGCTCCGTCCATGGCCATGAACTCCGTCAAACGGCGGACTACCTCTTCATCCTCCAGGAGCTTTTTCATGCCGTCCTTAGTGAAATAATCCATATGTTTTGCCCTGCCTTTCAGATATGTAAATGAATGCATCTACATTTATATAGTATATTCGTAATTGCGAAGATATTCAAGATGTGAAATCTAACTTATGCTTAATCTATCTAAGAAACCAGCCCTTCGGCGGCTTGAGCGTATACAGGAGATAGAGATGATAGATTATTCACCATTCTGGAAGACACTGGAGCAATCTGAGGAAAATTGGTACACACTTACAAAGAAGCACCGCGTGTCGGACAGTACCCTTCACAGGCTGAAACACAACATGGACATATCCATGAAGACTGTGAATGACCTTTGCAGGATACTGGACTGCGATATTGAGGATATTGCAGTGTATGTGCCATCCGAAAAGGACCAGATGCTGTGATGTCCGCGGCTCATGGTTGGAGACAACAAAAAGTTTACGCAGACAAACAGAACAATGCCTGTGGGCAGAGGGAGGCCAATATGTCATCCCCCTGCCCACAGGCATTTTTTTGTTTGTCATAATTATATGGAGTATACAAGTATGATTTTGAGCAACCGGATTCATTGTCAAAAGTGACAAAGGATTTTACATATAATTGTGAACATAACAAAAAGAAAAAGGATGAATTGATTAAAATAATGCGGTGGTGTTTAATATAGATACAGATATCGGAGCTTAATAACAACAATTTTCTGAAAAGGAGGCAACACATGTCTAAAGCAACTGAAGATTGGAAAAACATGAAGTTTGGAAGAGCAATCACAGATGACGAGCTGCACAAACGGACCCATCCTGCCTGGCCATATATTTATTTCAATCCTGGTCAGCCTGTTGCGCCGGAGAAGGTCAATGAAATCCTGAAGGGCGGTATCGATGTACATATTCACGGCGCACCGTTGGGCGGTTGGCTGCCGGGCCGTCCCACCATGCTGCAGACCTGTATTGATGCCAGCGAGGCAGGTATGAAAGCATTGGTGTTCAAGGACCACAACACCATGGTCAACAACTGTGCCATTATTGTCCAGGATGTTCTGGAACGGATGGCTGAGGATAAAAAGGCACAGGGGGAGGAATTCCAGCCCATACAGGTATTCGGGGGAGTGACGCTGAATTACAGTGTAGGCGGAATGAACACAGCGGCTGTGCGCACGGCCCTGGATTATGGACGCTGTAAGGAAGTATGGCTTCCGTCCCTGGATGCTGCGCATCAAAGAGAAGCCATGGGAAGGGAAGGCGGCATCAGGGTAACCGACTTAAAGGGGACGCTTACCCCGGAGATGATGGAGGTGCTGGATATCCTGGCGGAGTATAATGACAATACCAGAGGTGAACGGGTAGTGTTATCGGCCTGCCATATATCAAATGAGGAGAAATTTGATATTGTGGATTATGTGAATAAGAGAGGTATGGATGTAAAGGTGTTAATGGACCATGTGACTCAGGAGATGACGATCCTGACACCTTTGGAGGCCCAGGAAATGATTGACAAGGGAGCGTATCTGGAGTTTGCGGAATGTTCCTGCGTACCATGGCCGGGAATGCAGGACTGGGTGGTGGCATTTGACTATTCATTTAACCTGATTAAGGATCTGATTAAGAAAAACGGACCGGAGCACCTGGTATTAATAAGCGATGCAGGGCAGCCTGGAAATGAGGCGGTTCCCGGCTGGAAGAATTTTATCAAGACACTTTTGGCCCAGGGTATATCGGAGTCAGATATCAATGTGATGTTTAAACAGGTACCGGAAATGCTTTTGGGAAAAATCTGATATGGTAAGGATGGGGTAGTCTGAGCAGAAAGGCGGGGGCAGTCCATGAAGGGCATTGTATCTGAAATTACCAGTTTTTCCACCCACGACGGTCCTGGAATCAGAACCACTGTGTTCATGAAGGGATGCCCCCTCCGGTGCAAATGGTGCTCCAATCCCGAAACATGGGAAAAGCGGACATATCTGTATTATATGGCGGGGAGATGCAGGGACTGCAGGAGCTGCCTTATGGTATGTCCGGAGCACGCTATCGGCCCGGCAAAAAAGGGATTCCGACGGATTGACCGCCAGGCATGCAGCCTCTGCATGAAATGTGTGGATGTATGTATGGCAAAGGCTTACAGACAATCAGGGGAAGAATATACGGCGTCCCGTCTGATGGAACGCATTTTTAGGGAAAAGCCGTTTTATGGCGCGGACGGAGGCGTGACAATAAGCGGAGGCGAGGCATTAAGCCAATGGGAATTCGTGGAGGAAGTGTTCAGGATGTGCCGTGAAGAAAACATATCCACGGTGCTGGATACCAGCGGTTACGGCAGCAGGCAGGCACTGGAGCGGGTACTTTCCCATACAAGTTTATGCCTGCTGGATATAAAACATATGAATCCGGAGATACACCGGAAGTATACGGGGGTATCCAACCGGATTATATTAGAAAATGCAAAGACCATTGCGTCCAGGGTCCCGGTCCGGATATCCATTCCCCTTGTTGCAGATGTGAATTGTACTGACTGGAATCTCCATGCTACGGCGCAGCTGGCATCTGAACTGGGTGTCCGCTGGATTGACTTAAGCCCCATGCACAGTATGGGGGCGGCTAAGTATCACTATCTGGGAAAAAATTCGCCTTATGGCAGATTCAGAAGCCTTGAAAAACAGGAGATTGAGGATGCCTGCAGGCTTATAAAAAGCCATGGCTTAAATGTAACGGTGGGCCGGATGATGTAAATATAAAAGATAATGGAAATAGGAGGATGATTATGGCAAATTTAAAGACTACATTTTTGGGACACGAAGTGAAGAATCCAATCGGTGTCTCATCCTGCGATTTTGGCGGACATGCGGACCTGGCAAAGCGGGTCATTGACCAGGGAATTGGCTGGCTGACAGCCAAGACATGCCACAAAATAGATGGTCCACACCGGTGGCCGCGGCCGTATTTTTATTCACTGAAGAAATTTGGACCGGAATTAAAAGACTCCTGGGTTTGCAGCCAGATGTTCCACAACATGCCTTATGAACAGTGGCTGGAGACAGAAGGTCCCAAGACATTGAAATTATGCCGTGACAATGGGGTACTCTTCATTGCCAGTGTGTGTGGCATCGGGACAGACGCTTCCACCTGGGTGCCTCTGTGCCGGGATATGGAGGATATGGGATGTGACATGATTGAACTGGACACCGGAGGCCCGCATGCTACATTTGGTGCAGTGGAAAGCCAGGCAGATGTAGGCGCTCCCCTTGCCATGGACCCGGAGAAGGCTTATATGGTGACCAAGGCATGCGTGGAGGCTGTCAAAATCCCCATTATCTTTAAGTGTACGCCCCAGTGTGTGAACCAGGCAGCAGTGGCTCTGGCGGTGGAACGGGCGGGCGGCCATGCAATTACAGCCAATAATGCCCTGTATGGAACATGGATTGACCATGAGACAGGTACGTTTTACGGCGGGCCCTATGCAGTGGGAGGTCTGATTGGCCGGCCCTGGCAGCTGTTTTCCCTGGCAAAGCTTTTGGAGACAACGGCTACTATAAAGGGGTATCCTGTGATTGGCGTTGGCGGTATCTTTACATGGGATGACTGTGTCCGCTATCTCATGGCAGGCTCCACCCTGACCGGACTATGTTCATCTGTATATACCAGGGGAGTGGGCGTTCTCAAGGAATGTATTGAAGGGCTGGAATGCTATATGGACCGCAAAGGATTTGCCTCTGTGGATGACTTCAGGGGATGCGTGGTGGACCAGTTTTCATATGTGAGGGATTATCCCAGGGAAAAATGGATGTCCCAGATTTCTCCTATCCTTCCTGAATTCCAGCTGGATAAATGCACGGGCTGCGGTTTGTGTGAAAAGGTGTGTCCTTATGGGGCCATATCCATGAAGGACGGACTGCCTCAGGCAGATGATAAAGTGTGTATGGGCTGCGGATGGTGCATGGGCCAGTGCCCGGCAAAGGAACAGGTCATTAACATGGTGCGCAGGGATAACGGAGAAATCATCTGGACCGGGCGCGGCGAGCACAAGGCATGGTGCAGGGAGTGATGGACCGGATTACCTCATGATGTTAACTGAAAGGAAGGATTTCCATGGCAAACGGAAAAATTATTAAAAGAGAGGTTATTGGATCGCCCTCGACTGCCAGGGTTAAAAAGCGGTATCAGGAGCTTATCAGTAAGGAAGCTTACATTGATTCACAGCGGTGTGAGTTGTATACGGAGTACATAAAGGAACATTGGAATGAACCCCTCTGTCTCAGGGCAGGAGGAGCGCTTAAGTACGTTCTGTCAAACATGACGCCCAGGATATGGGAGGATGAACTGATTGTGGGAAGCCAGTCCAGATATTTCCTGGGGACCCAGGTGTATCCGGAATACGAGACATGGATGTTGGAAGGGTTTAAAAAGATTAAGAGGGAAGAAGAAGCCTACATGGAGGGAACTCTCCAGAAAAAGGAGGGGGAGCGTCTGGGAATCTACCGCATTTATCCGGAGGACAGCAAAAAAATCCTGGAAGTGGCTGGTTTCTGGGAAGGAAATGACTGGCGTTCCCAATCGGAACAATACCTGAAAGCGACCATGGAAGACTATGAACAGGTTGAGAAAATGCAGCAGCAATTGGTTTTCCTGCGGTTCATGTTTGATGTGCCCGAGGGCAGGGTCATCGTGGATTATCAGAAGATATTGGACTTGGGATGCAGGGGGCTGATCCATGCAGCCAGAGGGCAGATGGAGAAACTGAGAGGTTTCAGGACAAAAGAGGATTTTGAAAAATATAATTACTACCAGGGTACCATTCTGGCTCTGGAAGGCGTGATGGAATTTGCCGCCCATTACGGGGATGAGGCCAGACGTCTGGCCGATAGCTGTAAGGATGAAAAGCGCAAAGCCGAGCTTCTGGAGATAGAGCGGATTTGCCGTAAAGTACCGGCAGAGCCCGCGGAAACCTTCCGGGAAGCCATACAGTCGTTCTGGTTTACCCACTTATGTATTTTTATTGAATTAAACGGCAGGGGAATGTCTCCCGGCCGGTTTGACCAGTATATGTACCGGCCTTATCTGGCGGAGACTTCAACGGGAGATATCACGGACCAGGAGGTACTGGAATACCTGGAGCTTCTGCGTGTCAAGTGCACTGAACTCACACGGGCCCATGCAACATTCACGGAATCGTATCTGGGAGGAAGCATCTATCAAAACATGACTCTGGGAGGTGTGGACCGGTACGGAAGGCCGGCGGAAAACAGGCTGTCCTGTCTGGTGCTGCAGTCCGGCATCAATGTACGTACATGGCAGCCAACCCTGTCTGTCCGATGGCGGGAAGAAATGTCCGATGAATTCAAGGAGGCTGTTATTCAGTGTATCAAGGCTGGCTCCGGTTACCCTGCCGTGTTTAATGACAAGATGGCAACGGAACGCTTTATGAGAGATACGGGGGCAAGCCTGGAGGATGCCAGAGACTGGGCGCCCTGCGGATGCGTGGATATGCAGATATGCGGCAAACGTATGCCTATGTATGCCATTCCCCATACAAATAATCTGAAGATATTTGAATTGGTAATGAATAATGGTGTGAATCCTGTGACCGGCGACCGGTTGGTGGATGCAGCCATTGATTTTAAACAGGCGGGGTATGATGAGATATTCAGGGAATACAGCCGTGTGATGCATTTGATTGTAAGGCGGGAGGAAGAATGCTGGAATGCCATTATGCTGGTCCATAATGCCCTGGGGCTGGTGCATCCGTTTATGAGCGCGCTTTTAGATGACTGTCTGGAAAAGGGAAAGCATGCTTACGAGGGAGGATGCCGTTACAACGACCCTGCTTATGTAATTTCCTGCGGAATGGTGAATGTAGCCAACAGTCTGGCCGCAATTAAAAAGAATATATTTGAGGAAAAGCGTTTCACTATGGAACAGCTGATGGAGGCGGTCAGAAACGATTATGAAGGTTATGACGATGTGCGCAGGGCCATGGAGAACGCCCCCAAATATGGCAATGATGACGACTATGTGGATCTCATACTGGCGGACCTGTATGATGAATGGGCCCATGCCTCCACTCAGGTTACCAATTGGGTGGGACAGAAATGGCAGCCCAGCACCCTGTCTGTAACCACCCAGGTCCTTCATGGCAAGGCCTGCGGCGCCAGCCCTGATGGCAGAAGGGCCAAAGAAGCCCTGGCGGATGGAGCTTTATCGGCTTATCCGGGTACGGACGAGAACGGACCTGTCAGCCTGATACGGTCAGCTACAAAGGTACATGCAGAGCGGTTGCAGTCCACGCTGTTTAACATGAAGTTCAATCCGGCTGCCATTGAAGGAAAAGCAGGAGCCAAGAAATTTATTATGTTGAACGACACATATTTCAATCTGGGAGGATACCAGATTCAGTATAATGTGGTAGACCGCAATATGTTGTTGGATGCCAAGAAGCATCCTGAACAATATACGGATCTGATGGTCCGTGTAGCAGGGTTTACTGCCAGGTTCATTGATTTGGGACCGGATGTACAGGACCAGATAATCGCCAGAACAGAATATGATGCTGTATAACGATATGAAATACAGATTGGGAGTGAAGCAGGATGAAACAGAAAGGAGAGGAACCATGAATATAAAGCAACGGTGGATATATGGGGGAACAGGTTTCCTTGTGCTGATATTTTTAGGAATGATTTATGCATGGTCCATATTCATCCGGCCTCTGGAGTACGAGTTTGGCTGGATACGTTCCCAGACCTCGGCCATTTTTTCTATTTCAATGATTTTCTTTTGTGTGGGAAATCTGGCGGCAGGGGTTATAACGCCCAGGACTTCTCCCCGGGTAAGCATATTCATTGCTGCCTGCGCCATATTTGCCGGATTCTTTGCATCTTCCTTCACATCCAGTCTGATATGGATTTATGTGTCATATGGTGTGATGTGCGGGTTCGCGGTGGGAATAGGTGCCAATACGGTGCTGAGCACATCCTTGAAATGGTTTGCAGATAAACAGGGCATTGCATCCGGGGCTTTGCTTATGGGATTTGGATTCGGAAGCATGGCTTTAAGTCCCTTTGTCACCATGATGCTGGGCAGCCTGGGATGGAGAATCACATTTAAGCTTCTTGGCATTGTGTTTGGCATTCTGCTGATGGCAGGAGCCGCTATTCTCAGGAATCCGCCCAAAGAAGTGATGGATGTGCTGACAGCCAGAGGAAAGAAAAAGAACATTTTGTCCCAGAAAAATTACACATCAGGGGAGATGCTGCACACCAGGGCCTTCTGGTTGTTTTTCCTCTGGCTAATCCTGCTGGCAAGCGGAGGACTGGCCCTTATAGGCAATGCGGTCCCTGCTGCCCAGGATGTACTTTATGGGAAAATGGGAGAGCAGGAGGCCCTGCTTCTTGCGACCACTGCCATGGGTACCATTTCCGTGTTCAATGGATTGGGGCGTTTGGGCACAGGCATTATCTGGGACAGAAAAGGTTTCAGGACAGCTCTGACCATAATTTCAGGCAGTTATATCATTTCCATGGTACTGCTGGCACTCTCGGCATCCATGGGCATCTTTTCGGTCCTGGTGGCAGGTTTCATACTGCTGGGCGCTGCCTACGGCGGTTCCATGTCTGTGGGTTCAGCCATGATTGGAAGCTTTTTCGGACAGCTTCATTACAGTATGAATTATGCATTTGCCACGTGCAACCTGATTGTATCGGCCCTGATTGGCCCAACAGCTGCCGGTATGCTCCAGACGGCTTACGGAAGTTATGTATCATCCTATTATTTATTCATGGTGCTGGGAATTCTGTCCATGGCAGTGGCACTTTGTATCAGGAAGCCCCGGGAGGTTCCTGGGGAAACAGAGGGTTCGCAGCACAATGCCGCAGGTAATCGCGGCACTGACTGATATTTAGCAGGATGCAAAGCTGGTCCAGGCTGCAGTCCATGACACTGGATCCTATGAGCTCATTTATTTTCTGAAGACGGTACCGAACGGAATTATAGTGGATAAAAAGGCGCTGTGCAGTCTTTTCAATGGATTGTTTCTGTTGGATATAGACTTCCAGCGTCTTTATGTATTCGGTGTTCTTAGTATGGTCATACCGGCGCAGGTAATCGATGGTGTCTCCAAGTATGGCTGTCATGTGGGTTCTGTTCCTGGGATCTAAGAGCACACTGTAGATTCCCGTCCGCCCAAAGTGAACCAGCGGGCCGGAAACAACCCCGGTCATGCCCATAGCAAGGGCATATCTGGCTTCCCTGTAGCTGTAATGGGCTTTTTCCATGTCAGCGTAGCAGCGGCCGATACCGATTTTTAAATCAACTGCTCCCTCACAGGCAATAGAGTGAACCGCCCTGGCTGCCTGCTCATGGAGTACCGTATCTGCCAGTGCCCTGTCTTCCAAGACCGTAACCGCTGTCAAAAGCCCTTCCAGCGGTATTACATAAGGGAATCCACAGCTGTTTAACTGTGGTATCAGCCGGTTTGGGGATATAGGGCAGGTGACTCCGAGAACGATGACACCCAACATTTTATTTAGGTCCCATCCAAAACTTAAGGCGCGGTTTTTTAATGGCCTGCGGTTGCTGCTGGATATGAATAGTTCCTTCAATACATTTTCTGCAAAGGACATGCTGGGATCATATGCATTGCTGTAAAGGATCTCATAGGTAATGGAGTTGATGAGCTGGGTGGAGGTGATGTCCTTGGGCAGCGTGATAATGGGAAAACCAAGTCTGTCCGCGGCGGTTTTCATTGAAACGGGAATTTCTCCCAGATACCGGTTCAGCTTCAGGGCAATCCCTGCTACTCCCATGTTGTAAAGGGTTTCAATGGCGGTTTGTGTGAAGTCGGCGTGTTCCTGGAATATCTGGGCATTGGTCAGAATCAAATTATCCTTTTCCAGATAAGCTATGCTGTCCGGTGATTCCATTATAGCAATTCCTTCCACGGTGCGTGTGATTCCGGAGGAACCGGCAGCCATGGAGGCATTATTCATAATTGGCAGTTTCATTATTTTTCCAATTGAGATACCCATGTCTATTCTCACCTCTCCCTTTATGGATACAATGTCTGCATTATCTCTCTAAAGTTATAGTAACATTATTTATATAAAGATCCAATGTGTTTTTGGTTTGTCTCTTCCAAAATGGTAAAATCTATTATAGAATAAGCTATGAACGATGGAGGTAGACTGCATGGAAGGAAGGCAAGGAAAAAAACTGCATGGAATTTGGATGTCCTGTTCTCTGGAGCGGAAGGTCAGATGGATTACCATTTCCACGGCCGCAGTGGTCATCCTGTCCATAACAGCGGTGATGCTGGTTGCTGGCTACGGGATGAAGGGATTCGCAGATTTGCTTATGGGCAATTCGCGGAGCCTGGCCTTTTGGTCGGCCATGGATGCCGAGAGCAGTTCCTTCCGGTATTACGTGGCGGACAGGACTCCTGAAAACAGGGAGAAATATGAGATGTCATGCGCCAGGACCCGGACAGCCCTGAAGGCCCTGCCTTTTGACTATGAGGAGATTGGAGCGGACCGGTATGGGGTGACCTGGTCTATTTTAAATATGTATGAGAATTATGCCAGGGCCAGGGACGGGATTCTGAAGATGGAGGAGGAGACACCGGGCTATCTGGACAGGCTCTATACTATCTACCGGGTGCAGGGATACCTGGGGACCCATGCAGGGCGTCTGGAGCAGATGACCGTGGAGTCAGGCAATGAGCGGTATGAGATGCAGCGTCCCCTGTTTGTCATCGTGCCCGCGGTCAGCATCCTCTGGGGGGCTGCAGCTCTTTTGATGGTAAGATGGCTGAACCGATCCGTACAAAGGAACATTGTCCGCCCCATGGTGGAGCTGGCGGAGGACTCCAGAAGGATTGGTGAAAATGATTTCACAGGCCCTGACACCCGCGCAGAGGGGGAGGATGAGATTGCCAGCCTGGTAAGGGCCTTTTGCACCATGAAGGCCAGCACCAGGGGATACATCGAAGCACTGACGGAAAAGCACAGGATGGAGAAGCAGCTGGACGAGGTGAGGCTTCAGATGCTGAAAAACCAGATTAATCCCCATTTTCTGTTCAATACGCTGAACATGATTGCCAGCACGGCCCAGATTGAGGATGCGGCCGCCACGGAGAAGATGATAAATGCACTGAGCCGCCTGTTCCGCTATAATCTCAAGTCCACGGATTCCGTGATGCCCCTGGAGCGGGAGCTTAAGGTGGTGCAGGACTACATGTATTTGCAGCAGATGCGGTTCGGACAGAGAATCCGCTATGACACGGACTGTAAGCCGGATACCATGGAGGTGCTGGTGCCCTCCTTCGCCCTGCAGCCTCTGGTGGAAAACGCCATTATCCACGGCATTTCTCCCAAGGGACAGGGGGGAAGGATACATGTCCGTTCCTGGATGGAGGGAAGGCGGCTCTGGATATCGGTGGCTGATACAGGACGGGGAATGGCGCAGGAACGGCTGGAGGAAATACGCCTCGCCCTGGCAAGGGGAGAGGAGAAGGCCACCGGCGTGGGCGTGGGAAATATTTACCGCAGGGTCCATGGAATGTACCGGGACGGCGAGGTTTTCATTTACAGCAGTGAGGGACGGGGAACGGTCGTGCAGATGGCCTTTACACCCTGATGACAGGACGAAAGGATGAGGTATATGTATCGTGTATTGCTGGCGGATGACGAGCAGATTGAGCGGATGGCGCTGGCCAAGCGTCTTAAGAGGCATTTTGGCGGCAGCCTGGATATCAGCGAGGCCGTGAACGGGGCAGAGGCCCTGGAGATATACAAAAGGGAGAAGAGCCAGATTGTGGTTATGGATATATCCATGCCGGAGATGAACGGGGTGGAGGCCGCCGAACACATCCGCAGCCTGGACGAGGACTGTATCATCATTTTCCTGACAGCGTATGACGAGTTTTCCTATGCAAAAAGGGCCATTGTCATCCGGGCGCTGGACTATCTGCTGAAGCCCTGCGAGGAGGAGGAGCTGGTGGCTGTCATGGAG